>Ga0164242_10001900_pt1 | contig 24488 bp, 22 predicted proteins | sample OricomgcompostMG_FD_108783 | JGI IMG/M metagenome (GOLD analysis project Ga0164242, IMG submission 108783) | Miracle-Growth compost microbial communities from Emeryville, California, USA - Original compost - Miracle growth compost (MG) ...
GGGCGTGGTCGTCGGCGAGCCGTTCGACGTGGTGGTCGAGCGCGTGCAGGCCGGCCGCGGCGAGGAGGCCGACCTGGCGCATGCCGCCGCCGAGCCGCTTGCGCCGGACCCTGCTCTCCGCGATCGCCTCGGCGGTGCCGACGACGAGCGAGCCGATGGGCGCGCCGAGGCCCTTGGAGAGGCACACCGCGAGTACGTCGGCGATGGCGCCGTACTCCGCCAGCGCGACGCCGGTGGCGACATGGGCGTTCCAGATCCGGGCGCCGTCGAGGTGGATGCTCGCTCCGGCCGAGTCGGCGAACGCCCGAAGGGCTCGCAGGTCGGCCAGCGGCAGCACCGCACCGCCGGCGAAGTTGTGGGTGTTCTCGACCGCGATCGCGGTGGTGCGCACGAAGAACGGCCCGAGATCCGGGGCGAACATCGTCTCGATCATCGGCAGGTCGATCTGCCCGCGCGGGTCGAACCAGGTGCGCATGGTGATGCCCGACAGCGCACCGTGCGCGCCGAGCTCGGCGCGCGCGATGTGTGCCGCCGACTCGCAGAGCACCTCCTGGCCGGGCTCGACCAGGCTGCGGACGGCGAGCACGTTCGCCATCGACCCGGTCGGGGTGAAGAGCGCCGCCTCCTTGCCGAACAGTCCGGCCACCCGCTCTTCGAGCGCGGCGACGGTCGGGTCCTCGCCGTACACGTCGTCGCCGACCTCGGCGCGAGCCATCACCGCCCGCATCTCGTCGGTGGGCTTGGTGACGGTGTCAGAGCGCAGATCGATCACACGCTCAACCTACTCACCCGTCGAGAGGTCAGTTTTGGTGGGTTGAGTGTCCAGCGAACTGGCAACTCAACCCGCCAAAGGTGACTTCTCAACTCTTGCGGAGCATCTCGGCGACGAGGAAGGCCATCTCGAGGGACTGCACCCGGTTGAGCCGCGGGTCGACGACCGACTCGTAGCGGTGGGCGAGGCCGCGCTCGTCGAGCTCCTCGCCGCCACCGATGATCTCGGTGACGTCGTCGCCGGTGTTCTCGACCAGGATGCCGGCCGGGACGGTGCCCAGCGCCCGGTGGACGTCGAAGAAGCCCTGGACCTCGTCCAGGACGTCCTCGAAGCGGCGGGTCTTGTAGCCGTTGGTCGCGGTGAAGGTGTTGCCGTGCATGGGGTCGCTGATCCAGGCGACGTTGACGCCCTCGGCCGTGACCTTCTCGACCAGGCCGGGCAGGCCGTCGCGGACCTTGTCCGCGCCGAAGCGGGTGATGAAGGTCAGCCGGCCGGGCTCGTTGGCCGGGTTGAGCGTGGCGGCGAGGGCCAGCGCGTCGTCGGCGGTCGCGGTCGGGCCGAGCTTGCAGCCGATCGGGTTGGAGATGTGGCGGAAGTACTCGACGTGGGCGCCGTCCAGCTGGCGGGTGCGCTCGCCGATCCACACGAAGTGGCCCGAGACGTTGTAGGGCTTCTCGGTGCGAGAGTCGATCCGGGTCAGCGCGTGCTCGTACTCCATCAGCAGCGCCTCGTGGCTGGAGTAGAAGTCGACGCGGTGGAACTCGTCCGGGTCGGCGCCGATCGCCTCCATGAAGGTCAGGGCGCGCTCGATCTCGGCGCCCATCGCCTCGTAGCGGGCACCGACCGGGCTGCTGCGCACGAACTCGGAGTTCCAGGCGTGCACCTGGCGCAGATCGGCGTACCCGCCGGTGGTGAAGGCGCGCACGAGGTTCAGCGTCGAGGCGGAGGCGTGGTAGACCTCGAGCAGCCGCCGCGGGTCGGGGATGCGGGACTCGGGGGTGAACTCGAAGCCGTTGACCGCGTCGCCCCGGTAGGCCGGCAGGGTGACCTGCTGGCCGTCGACCTCGCGCGTCTCCATGTCCGAGGAGCGCGGCTTGGCGTACTGCCCGGCCAGCCGGCCGATCTTCACCACCGGCACAGAGGCGGCGTAGGTCAGCACGACCGCCATCTGCAGCAGCACGCGCAGCTTGTTGCGGGTGTTGTCGGCGGTCGCGTCGACGAAGGTCTCCGCGCAGTCGCCGCCCTGCAGGATGAAGGCCTCGCCCCGCGCCGCCGCCGCGATCTTGCCCTTGAGCTCGTCGCACTCGCCCGCAAAGACCAGCGGAGGAAGGGTGCGAAGCCGGGCCACGGCCGTCTCGAGGGCGGCCTGGTCGGGGTAGGTCGGCTGCTGGAGAGCACCGATCTTGTGGAGCTCTTCGAGGGACGGGATCACGCGACAAGGGTACGCGGTCAGGAATGTGTCGTTGACGACGTCGGTTGTCGCGGACATGAGCGATCTGAGCGCGAACCTCCCCGGGCCCCTCACCGCCACCTACGTCGGCGCCGACGAGTACGGCGACGTCGACGTCCTCCAGCTCCGCGAGGAGCAGCTGCCGCCGCCCGGACCGGGGCAGGTCCGCCTCGAGGTGCGGGCAGTGGGCGTCAACCCGGTCGATCTCAAGGTCCGCCAGGGACTGCGCGGCAACGGCGACACGCCCTTCCGGCTCGGCTACGAGGTCGCCGGGGTCGTCGAGTCGGTCGGCCCCGACGTGACGAACGTGCGCGTCGGCGAGGAGGTGATGGCGTTCCGGATCGCCGGCGGCTATGCGTCGGCACTCACCGTGCCGGCCGCCGACGTCGTACCGAAGCCGGCCTCGCTGCCCTGGTCCGAGGCCGCCGGACTGCTGCTCGCCGGCGTGACCGCCGTACACGCGCTCGACGTGACCGGCGTCGAGCCGGGCGACGTCATCCTGCTGCACGGCGCCGCCGGCGCTGTCGGCCAGGTCGTCATCCAGCTGGCGATGCTGCGCGGAGCACGGGTGATCGGCACCGCCTCGCCGCACAACCACGATCTGCTGCGCTCGCTGGGCGCCGTCCCGATCGAGTACGGCGAGGGCCTCGCCGACCGGGTGCGCGCGGCGGCCGCCGAGACCGGGCCGGTGACGGTGGCGATCGACGCGGCCGGCACCGACGAGGCGCTGAGCGTCTCGCTGGATCTGGTCGACCGCGACCGGATCGCCACCGTCGTGGTGACGCCGCAGAACCTGGCCGCCGGCGTCAAGGCCCTCGGCGGCGCGCCCGGCGCCGACCCGGGGACCGCACTGCGCAACGCCGCCCGCGCGCCGCTCGCCGATCTCGCCGGTCAGGGCAAGGTCAAGGTGCGGGTGGTCAAGGAGTTCCGGCTCGACCAGGCGCGCGAGGCGCAGCGCTTCGTCGCCGAGAACCACGCGGCGGGGAAGGTCGTGCTGCTCCCCTAGTCGGTGATCTGGAGCCGATCGAGCAGGTAGAGGAACGCCGAGCCGTAGGGATTGTCCTCGATGGCTGCGCGGACCCGGTCCCACTCGATCTGCTCACGCACCGCGCGGGCCGCCGGCAGCGCAGCCGACAGGTTGCAGGCGTGCTCCTCCATCGCCCGCATCTTGTCGATCATCAGCGTCGTCGCCGAGAGCACCGGCATCGCGACCGACTCGACCTCGAGCTCGTCGACCCCGTCGAAGTGTCGCCGGGTGACCGACGCGCCGGAGCTGCGGTAGAGCACGTCCACCATCGCCGCCGGCCCCGGCTGCTCACCGATGAAGATCTTGAACAGCCAGTCCTCGGGCGGCTGCACCACCTGCAGGCCGCGCTCGGCCAGCCGCTCCATCACCCGGGGCGCGTCGTCCTCGGCGACCATGAAGTCGACGTCGTGGTCGGGCTCGGGCCCGCCCCGCGCCCATAGGCCGTAGCTGCCGGCGAGAGCGAACGGCACCCCCACCTCCTTGAGGGCGACCGCGACCGTCTTCAGGGCCTCCCGGAGCCCGCGGCGTACCTCGTCCGGCATGCCGCCCGATACCCCTCGAGGTGAGTGCCCATGCCGAGCGGGTACCCGACCTAGGTGCGCCTGGTGACCTTCAACATCCTGCATGGCCGCGACCTCGAGCGGGACGAGGTCGACATCGACACGTTCGCCGACGCGATCAAGAGCCTGGACGCCGACGTACTGGCGCTGCAGGAGGTGGACCGCAACCAGACCCGCTCGGGGCGGGCGGACCTGACCGCTGTCGCGGCCGAGGCGATGGGTGCCGACGAGCACCTGTTCGTGGCGGCGCTCGCCGGCAGCCCGGGGGCCACCTGGACCGCCGCGACCGGGGCCGAGCAGCCCGACGCGGCGGCCTACGGCATCGCGCTGCTCAGCCGCTGCCCGGTCACGGCGTGGGAGGTGGTGCGGCTGCCGGTGGTGCCGGGGCCGGCGCCGATGCGCTTCCATGGCAGGCGCTGGCCGACGCTGGTGCGGGAGGAGCCGCGGGTCGCGGTGGCGGCCGGGATCTCCTCCCCGCTCGGGGAGCTCACCGTCGCCACCACCCACCTGTCGTTCCTGCCCTGGTGGAACGGTCACCAGCTCCGGACCCTGACCCGCTCGCTGCGGTCGCTGCCCCGCCCGCTGCTGCTGACCGGTGATCTCAACATGGACCACGCCAAGGCCGCCCGGATCAGTCGGATGCGGCCGCTCGGCGGTCAGCAGCCGACGTTCCCGGTCTGGGCGCCCGACGTACAGCTCGACCACGTCCTCGGCTGCGGCTTCGACGGGTCCGCCCGGGCATCCGTACGCCGCCTCCCGGTCTCGGACCACCTGGCGCTGGTGGTGGATCTGGAGGCTGCTGGGCCGGGCGCGGCGGAGGGGTAACACGTCGTCCGCTCGGGTAGACGGTCGATGCATCGACCGTCTACCCGGTGTAACAGCGTGTTACCCCTCCACAGACGGGCAGGTGGTGATCAGCGCAGCCGCAGCGCCTTGGTCCGCGCGGCCTTGGTGGCCGACGTCGCGGCGACCACCGCGTGGTAGCGCGTCTTGGCGTGGCCGTTGCGGTCCTTGACCTTGATCGTGACCTTGCCGCTCTTGCGGATCTTGCCGTGGCCGATCGCCTTCTTGTGGCCGTGCCGGAAGACCTTCACCTTCGCCCCGCGAGCACCCTTCGCGGTGACCGTCAGGACGTCCTTGCGGCCCTTCGAGTGGCCGTTGAGCTTGGTGTGGACGGCCTTCGCCGGAGCGGGTGCCGGCGTCGGTACGGCGGTCAGCGCGGCACAGTTGTTCTGCGCGCGGGCGCCGGCGAACCGCTGGCCGAGATAGCTGATGCCCTGGAACATGAACGAGCTGCCGACGTCGCCGTGCGCGACCCCGGGAATCTCGTTGTACTGCACCGGCAGGCCGGCTCGGCAGTACTTGGTGGCCAGCGCCTTCACGTCGGCCGCGACCATGACCCCGTCGCCGACACCGTCGTTGTTGCCCTGCACCATCAGCATCGGCGCCTTGGGCGTCCGGCCGTTGCCCATCACCAGGCCGTCGACGATCTGCTTCACGTCGGGCTCGTTGAGGAAGTCGACGCCCGGCTTGAGCAGGTCGGCGACGTGGAGGCCCTTGTAGTTGCCGGCGAAGGACTGGATGCACTGGCTGGAGACGGCTGTCGCGTCGGCCTCGCCGGCGGCGCTCAGGTAGTCGCTGAAGTCGTCGCCGTACGCGCGGGCGAGCGAGACCATGGCCGCCGGGATCACCCCGGCCCAGCTGTTGCGATCCTTGTCGGCCGAGCTGTTGACGTAGTTCATCACGTGCGCCAGGTTCACCGGGACGCCGCCGATGGCCGTGCCGACGATGTTGAGCGCGGGCGCGTACGACGGCGCCAGCTCGCTGGCCCACTCCCCGGCGATGGAGCCGCCGGAGTAGCCGATCATGCCGACCTTCGTGCTGGCGGGAAGGCGCAGCTGGGCCTCGGTCGCCTTCACCGCGTCGAGCGCGCTCCAGCCGGCCTCGTGGCCGGCGGCCCAGTCGAGCGTCTCGCCCTCGAAGTCGGGGACCGTGACGGTGTAGCCCGAGGAGAGCAGGGTGTCGATGACGAACTTCTCGGCATTCGGCGTGGCGCTCCGCAGCGTGTAGCTGGGGTCGCAGCTGTCGCTGAGCCCGTCGTAGTAGCTCAGGTAGGCGACGACGCCCTTGCTGGCGCCGCTCGGCCGGAGCACCGTGGTGGCAGTCTCGCTGCGTCCCCCGGTGGCGTTGCGGGTGCGGTAGAGCACCTGGGTCCCCGTCGCCGAGACCGGGTGGCCGCCGATGTCGTTCAGGGTCACCGGAACCGACCTCGGGGTGCCGATGACGGCGCCGTGAGCATAGGCGGCGAGGTCGCCCGAGTCGGTGCTGTACCAACTGTCGGCTGACGGGAGTGGGATCTCCTCGGCGTGGGCTGCGCCGACGGTGCTCGGGACGAGCACAACAGCAGTGGCCGCGAGGGTGGCGGCCGCCCGAGTGAAGAGTGACATGCGCCACATGATGCGCGCACCGGGCAGCAGATCGCCACCCAGGACGGTCCCGGTCCCGGACGTCGATCGGGCCCGCGACGCACCCGCCGGCCCTAGGCTCACGCCGTGCAGCGGCCAGCGATGAGGTTCCCGGCGTTCGCCCGCTGGCTGATCCTGCTGGCCGCCACGGCGACCGCCGTCTGCGTCGCCCCGGCGCAGGGCGACACCTGGTGGACGCTGCGCGCTGGACAGGACATCTGGCGCGAGCACCGCGTCAGCCTCGTCGACCGCTACTCCTACACCGCCTACGGCCACCGGTGGCCCGACCACGAGTGGCTCTGGCAGGCGCTCGCCTACGCCCTGCACCGGCTCGGCGGCATGCCGCTGCTCACCCTCGTGGTCGGTCTGCTCGCGGGTGCGTCGCTGGCCCTCTCCACCCTCGCCGGGCCAGTACGCCGCACCGACCTCGTCGTACTCCTCCTCGCCGTGCCCGGTGTCATCGGCAGCTGGACGGTGCGCCCGCAGGTGCTGAGCATGGCGCTCGCCGCGCTGGCCCTGTGGCTGCTGCGCACCCGGCGTTGGTGGTGGTGCGTGCCGCTGATGCTGGTGTGGGCAAACGCGCACGGCGGCGTGGTCTTCGGTGGGCTGGCCCTGGGCTCGGCCTGCGTCGCCGCGCTGTGGCACGAGCGCCGGCTGCGGCCCGCGCTGCCGCTGCTGGCGGTCACCGCGCTGAGCGCGCTCGCCACCCTCGTCACCCCGCTGGGCACCGGGCTGTGGCACTACGTGCTGACCTCGGGCAGCCGGCCGTTCGAGCAGCACATCACGGAGTGGCGGCCCGCCTACGCCCACCTCACCTTCTTCACCGCGGTCTTCTGGGCGTGGGCGGCCGGCACGGTCGCGCTGGTCGTCGTACGCCGCCGGCGGCTCGCGACGTGGGAGACGAAGCTCGGTCTCGTCTCGACGGCCGCCCTGCTGCCGCTCGCGATCGACGCCACCCGGAACATGACGATGTTCGTCGTCGCCGCCACGCCGCTGCTGATCCAGCTGCTGCGCGCGGACCGGCCCCGGGAGCGTCCCGGCGACGCCGGCGACACCGTGGGTCTCGCCCGGCCGATCCTCGGGGCCGCGGCCGCCGTTGCCGCGCTGGTCACCGCCGCCGTCTATCTCACCGCGCCAGCAGGCCTGGGCTGGCATCCGATGAGCGCGACGATCAGGCAGGCGGTGCGGGCCTGCCCGGGACACGTCTACACCAGCTATGACTCCGGCGCGTACCTCATCTGGTTCACCCCCGACGTCAGGGTCTTCGCCGACAACCGGCAGGACCCCTACCCCGAGCGGATCCTCGATCTCAGCATCCTCGACAGCTCGTCCCGATGGCGGGCGGCGTTCGACCAGTACGACGTCTCGTGCGCCGCGCTGGTCTCCGCGAACCGGGGGACGATCGCCACGCTCCGGAGCGCTGGCTGGGTGACTGCCGCCAGCGACAGCGGCTGGGTGGTATTGGCCGATCCCGGCGAAGCCCCGCGTAGTGCCTTAATCTCTGGCCCATGACGTTCTCGATCGTGGCCAGGTCCGCAGACGGCAGCACGTGGGGCGTGGCTGTCGCCTCCAAGTTCCTCGCGGTCGGCAACGCCGTGCCCGCCGCGGTCGCGGGGGTCGGCGCGATCGCCACCCAGGCGAACGCGAACGTCGCCTACAAGGGGCTGGCGCTCGCCCATCTCGATGACGGCGCCACCGCGCCGATCGCTCTCCAGCAGCTGCTCGAGGAGGACGAGGAACGCGACCACCGCCAGGTCGGGATCGTCGACGTCGACGGCGGCGCGGCCAGCCACACCGGGCCGGCCTGTCTGCCGTGGGCCGGCGGCGTGACCGGTGACGGGTACGCCATCCAGGGCAACATCCTCGCCGGCCCCGAGGTCGTCGAGGCGATGGAGCGGGCCTGGCACGACTCGGCGGCCGAGCCGGATCTGGCTCGGCGGCTCCTCGCCGCGCTCACTGCCGGCGACGCGGCCGGAGGTGACTCGCGGGGACGGCAGTCGGCGGCGCTCCTCGTCGTACGCGAGGAGGCCGGGTACGACGGCGGCGACGACATCGCCGTCGACCTGCGCGTCGACGATGCCGGCTCGCTCCCGGACGGCAACCCGATCACCGAGCTGGCCCGGCTGCTCGACCTCAACGACCTCTACCTGACCGCCTCCACCGAGGAGGAGAAGGTGCCGGTGACGCCCGAGCTCGAGGCCGAGCTGGAGGCGTTCGCGGCGGAGCGGGGCGCACGGGACTTCCAAAGCTGGGTCGGCGCCGAGAACTACGAGATGCGGGTGGCCCGGGACCTCGCATGGATCGACCAGCGCATCCTGACCATCGTGCGGGCCTCGTGAGCTGGGCGGCGCCGCTGCCTCCCCGGGGCAGACCCGGGAGCCTCGGCGGGCGGTCGGCGCTGGCGAGCGTGACCGCCGTCCTCTACCTGGTCCCTGGCGTGCTGCTGGTCGGTGCCACCGTGTTCTACACCGCGGGGAAGAACCCGCGCTGGGCACTGGGCGCTCTCGGCATCCTCGCCCTGGTGATGGGCGCTACCGCGCTGCTGCGCGGGCGCGCCTTCACCCGCCACGAGGCGACGGTGATGCTCGCGATCCAGGTGACCGGCATCGCCGCGATGACCCACACCAGCCATCTGGACACGGGGGCGTTCAGCAACGGCGTCGGGCTGCCGCTGGTCGGCATCTACACCAGCCTGCTGCTGAGTCGCCCCGCCGTGATCGTCTACTACCTCGGCCTGGCGGCGTACGTCGCCGCGGTGGCCGGCCGCGGAGACTCCACCCTGACCACGGGCGCGGTGGTGATCGCGCTCGAGGCGACCATCGCCACCGAGATCGTGCGGGTGCTCTTCGACCGGATGCGGTGGCTGGCCCGCGCCGACCCGCTGACCGGGGTGCTCAACCGGCACGGGCTCGAGTCGGTAGGTCACCGGCTGCTCGCTCGGGCCGCACGGCGGCGTACCCCCGTCTCGGTGGCGCTCATCGACCTCGACGACCTGCGCGCGGTCAACAACAGCCGCGGTCACCGCGCCGGCGACGACCTGCTCGTGGCGGCGACCCGGCAGTGGCTCGACGACCTGTCCGGCGACGAGCTCGCGGGCCGGGTCGGTGGCGACGAGTTCGTGCTGATCCTGCCCGGCCTCGACGAGGAGCGGGCGCGCGAGCGCGTCCAGGCCCTCGCCGCCGAGGCCACGGTCCGCTGGACGGCGGGCGTCGCCCAACTGTGCGGCGGGGAGTCGCTGAGCGACCTGATCGAGCGCGCCGACCGGGCCATGTATGCCCGCAAACCGGTCCGGCCGGCGGAGCAGCCCGCCGAGCGGCCGGGCGCCGAGCGGCCGGGCGCCGAGCGGCCGGCGGAGCGGTCGGGCGCCGAGGATGGCCACCCGCAACCCGAGCGGAACTGCTGATGAGCGCGATCCTGGCGATCGACGCCGGCACCACCGGCGTCACCGCCCTCGTCGTGACCGGCGACGGCGAGATCGTGGCCCGCGGCTACCAGGAGTTCAGCCAGCACTTCCCCCGGCCCGGCTGGGTCGAGCACGTGCCCGAGGAGATCTGGCAGGCGACGCTGGAGGCCTGTCGCGGCGCGCTGCGGTCGATCGACGCGGGGATGCTGGTCGGCGTCGGCATCACCAACCAGCGTGAGACGGTCGTGCTGTGGGACCGCGAGACGCTCGGCTCGCCACGCCGCGCGATCGTGTGGCAGGACCGCCGCACCGCGTCGTACTGCAGCGAGATGGCCACGCACGAGTCCCGCGTGGCGGAGCTGACCGGGCTGCGGATCGACCCCTACTTCTCGGCCACCAAGCTGGCCTGGATCCGCGAGCACGAGCCCCACACCTGGGCGCACGTGACCTCGGGCCGGTACGCCGTCGGCACCGTCGACTCCTATCTCATCGCGCGGATGACCCGCGGCGTACACCACCTCACCGACGTCTCCAACGCCTCCCGGACGCTGCTCTTCGACCTGACCGCCGGTGACTGGTCCGACGAGCTGTGCGAGCTCTTCGGGGTGCCGCGGGACGCACTCCCCGAGATCGCGCCCAACTGGGGCGAGCTGGCGGTGACCGACGCACGTTCGTTCCTCGACCTGTCGCTGCCGGTGGCGGGCATCGCGGGCGACCAGCAGTCGGCGCTGTTCGGGCAGACCTGCTTCGAGCCGGGTGAGGTGAAGTGCACCTACGGCACCGGGTCGTTCATCCTCACCAACACCGGCTCGGAGCTGGTGCGATCCTCGGCCGGGCTGCTCACGACCGCGGCCTGGCGCTCGCCGGGCGGTGAGATGACCTATGCCCTCGAGGGGTCCATCTTCGTGACCGGCGCCGCGGTGCAGTGGCTGCGCGACGGCCTGCAGATCGTCGGCTCGGCCGCCGAGAGCGAGGCGATCGCCGCGACCGTCGACTCCTCCGACGGGGTGGTCTTCGTCCCGGCGCTGACCGGCATGGGCGCTCCCCATTGGGATCCGCACGCGCGCGGCCTGATCATCGGCCTGACCCGCGGCACCACCCGCGGCCACATCGTGCGCGCCACCCTGGAGGCGATCACCTTCGAGGTACGCGACGTTGTGGCCACCATGCCCGAGGTGACTGCGTTGAAGGTCGACGGGGGTGCGGCCGCGAACAACCTGCTCTGCCAGCTCCAGGCCGACCAGCTCGGCCTCGAGGTCGCCCGGCCGCGCTATGTCGAGACCACCGGGCTGGGAGCGGCCTTCCTGGCCGGGTTGGGTGTCGGCCTGTGGTCCTCCTTCGAGGATCTGCGGGGGACCTGGGCACTCGACCGGACCTTCACCCCCGCCGCCGACCGCACCCGCGCCGACGCCGACCACGCCCGCTGGCTGCAGGCCGTGGAACGCGCGAAGTCCTGGGCCTGAGTCGAGTTGCCAGTCCAGCGGCGTTGACTTGCCAGTCCAGCGGCGTCGACTTGCCAGTCCGACGGCGTCGACTTGCCAGTCCGCGGTGACAACTCAACGGTGACAGGGTGGCAACTCAACCGAGATGGGGTGGCAACTCAACGGGGACGGAGGCGGGACTCGACCTCGGCAGCCGCATCCCTCGCATGTACGGCGACGTCCGCTGCCCGCTGAGCCTCGGCGAGCGCCTCCTCGGCCTCGGTGACCTCGTCGTCGACCTCGAGCGCGGACTGCTCCAGCTCGGCCACCTGGCGCCGTAGCTCGTCGAGCTCGGCCTGGACCTGGAGCGCGCGGGCGTTCAGCCGTTCGACCTCGGCCGCCGCGGCGTCCCGCGCCGTCTCCGCCGCGGCGACCGCCTCGGATGCCTCGGCGAGCGCGGCCTGCGCCTCCTCCAGGGCACGCCGATCGGGCTCCGGGTCCGGCACCACGTGCAGCGAGACGGGCGGGTCGGCGACCGGCCCGGCGGTGAAGCCGAGCGCCTCCGGGACCGCGACCGCACCGGCCGCGTCCAGCCCTCCGACGCCGGTCGCACGCAGCGGCGCGACCAGCAGCCCGGAGCGCACCGCCCCGGCCGCGGACTCCTCGATCATCGCCGCGGTCAGGGTCTCCTCGACCTGTTCGGCCACCTGGTCGGTGACCTTGAGGCCGACCGAGCGCGCCAGCGCCCGCGCTCGCACCGTCAACGCGGCGGTGAGCTGCCGACGCTGGCGGGTGAGGTCACGCAGCGCAGCGGCATCCATGCCCTCCTGAGCCTGCCGCAGCGCCTCGCCGAGAGCGATCATCCCGGTGACCTGGTCGTGCTCGCGGCGTACCAGCAGGTCGACCACCCATGCCGCGGTCGCCGGCTTGCGCAGCGCCTTCACCGACGCTGCCGACGGCGTGCCCTTCAGCTCCCGCACCCGCGCGTCGCGCGCCGCGGTGAACTCGCCCAGGGGCAGCCCGTAGAGCTCCTCCGCGATCGCCAGCAACTCCTCGCTCACGGCCGCGACCATCGCCCTCGCCGGTGCAGCAGAGCCTCGTCGGCCGCACCGGCCGGGGCCACCTCAGCCCCGTCGATCACCGCCGTCACCAGCAGCGACCAGCCGACCTCCTCGAGCGCCTCCACTGTCACCGACGCCCACGCGGTCGCATCGACCAGCCGCGGACCCCAGCGGGAGTCGACGAAGCTGCCAGTGCGAAACGGGCCGCCCGGGGCCGGCGCGGTACCGGCGAAGGCCTCGGCGAGATGCCGGTGCGACCACGCCAGCAGCTGCACCACGGCCCGCGTCCCGACCGCCATCAGCTCGCCGAGCTCGCTGTCGGGGTCGACCAGGAACAGCAGCCGCGCCGGATCGCCGTTGGCCACCATCAGCGAGGAGACGGTCAGCCCGGCCCGGCCAGCGACAACACCAGCACCGGCACCGGCACCGGACGTCACCAGCGCGACCGCGCCGCCCAGCCGCCCGCGGAAGCGGCGTACTGGATCGTCCTCGGTCGGGAACGGGTGACCGCTGTGGATCGTCACCGGATCAGGCCGCCGGCTTGCCCGCCTCGCCCGCGGCTCCCTTGTCGCGCTTCTTCGCGTCGGTGGCGTAGAGGTCGACGTACTCCTGATCGGAGAGCCGCAGGATCTCGTACATGATCTCGTCGGCGATCGCGCGCAGGATGTAGCGGTCGTTCTCCATGCCGTCGTAGCGGGAGAAGTCCAACGGCTTGCCATAGCGGATGACGGGGCGCACGAGCCGGCCGAAGACCTTGCCGGGGGGCGCGATGACGTTGGTGCCGATCACCGCGACCGGCACCACCGGCGCCTTGGTCTCCAGCGCGAGCCGGGCCACGCCGGTGCGAGCGCGGTAGAGCTTGCCGTCGTGCGAGCGGGTGCCCTCGGGATAGATCCCGAAGAGCTCGCCGTCACCGAGCACGCGCCGCGCGGCGATCAGCGCGCCCTCCGCCGCCGAGGCGCCGGAGCGGTCGATCGGGACGTTGCCGGTGCCGGCGAAGAACGTCTTCTGGAACCAGCCCTTGAGGCCCTTGCCGGTGAAGTACTCGTCCTTGGCGACGAAGCGCACCATCCGCGGCAGACCGAGCGGCATGAAGAGCCAGTCGGAGTAGGACAGGTGGTTGCTGGCCAGGATCGCCGGCCCGTCGGTCGGGACGTTCTCGACGCCCTGCCACTTGGGGCGGAAGACGAGCTTGAGCCACGGACCGATGACGACGTGCTTGAGCACCGCGTAGAACGCCTTCTCGTTCACAGCCCGAGCCTACCGGCAATTCTCCGGGTCTCCCGCGCGGTCCACCTGGCTGAGGCACAATGCCGGTCATGTCCGACGCGATCGCCTCCGACGACCTGCATGCGCCGCTCTCCGTCGCCGCCCGGCCCGAGCTGACCGGCGGCCGCCGCATCGGCGTGCTGCTCTCCCACGGCTTCACCGGCTCGCCGTACTCGATGGTGCCGTGGGCCCGCTCGCTGGCCGAGCTGGGGTACGGCGTCGAGGTCCCGCGGCTGCCCGGCCACGGCACGACCTGGCAGCAGATGAACGGGACCGGTTGGGCCGACTGGTATGCCGAGGTCACCCGCGCCTTCGAGAGGCTGCGGGCCGAGACCGACGCGACCGTGCTGGCCGGCCTCTCCATGGGAGGTGCCCTGGTGCTGCGGCTGGCCGCCGACCACGCCGAGGCCGTCTCGGGTGTCGTGGTGGTCAACCCCGCCGTCGCCACCAAGCGTCTGGACGTGAAGCTGCTGCCGGTGCTCAAGCACCTGATCCCCTCGATGCCCGGCATCGCCAGCGACATCAAGAAGGCCGACGTCGAGGAGTACGGCTACCTGCGTACGCCGCTCAAGGCCGCGCACTCGATGATGCGCGCCTGGCCGCCGCTGGTCGCCGACCTGCCGAAGGTCACGGCCCCGGTGCTCTACTTCCGCTCCACCGTGGACCATGTCGTCGACCACGCCTCGCAGCCGCTGATCACCTCCCGCGTCTCGGGCTCGGTGACGATGCGCGAGCTGCCGAACAGCTATCACGTCGCCACGCTCGACAACGACGCGCAGCAGATCTTCGACGAGTCGGCAGCCTTCGTCGCCCGCGTCACGTCGGCCTGACGACGCGGCCTAGGACTCTGTGGATCAGCCACCTACTCTGGAGGAGTGAGCGAACCGGTGAGCGACCCGGACAAGGCGGCGCAGGACGCGGCCTGGCAGGAGATCGTGGCCAACTTCGGCGAGCGCGCCGAGCTGGCCGACGACGAGCTCACCGATGAGCCGGCGCCGATCGCGTTCGACGACGACGTGGACGAGCACTTCGAGCCCGATCCCGAGATGTACGACGACATCTACGACCACGACGCCTTCATCGCGCCGCGTCCCTCGCTCCCCCGCCCCACACCCGACCGCTTCCTCGCCTGGCTCGGAGTCCTCGGCGCCCCCGTGCTCGCGGTGGTGCTGTTCGTGCTTCGCGCCACCCTCGGCTGGTGGATCCCGCCGTGGGTCGTGGACGCCCTCGTGATCGGCTTCCTGGTCGGCTTCGGCTACCTCGTCTTCCACATGCCGCGCGAGCCGCGCGACCCCTGGGACGACGGCGCGCGCCTGTAGGTGCCCCACGGTGGTTGAGGTGCGAGCGGAGCGAGCCGCGAAACCACCAGCCACACGGTGGTTGAGGTGCGAGCGGAGCGAGCCTCGAAACCACCTCACCAGGACGAACGAAAGCCGGCACAGCGGGTGCCACCACGGTGTCATGCGGTGCCTCGACACCACTCACTCCTGGTCGCGGGGCCAAGCCGATCCGTCAGCGCACCGACCGCGCCAACGCCGCCGCTCCCACCACACCCGCCTCAGGACCGAAGTGCGCGCGCCGGATCGGCGGGACCAACCGGTGATCGGCGCCGACCAGCGACTGCTTCAACGCGACGCGCGCCGGACCGAGCAGCAGGTCGCCGGCGGCCGAGACGCCTCCGCCCACCACGACCAGCTCGGGGTCGAAGGCCGCGACCAGGTTCGCGATGCCGATGCCGAGCCACTCGCCGATCTCGTCGAACGCCTGCAGCGCCAGCCGGTCACCGCGCTCGGCGGCGATCGTCACCATCGGCCCGGTCAGCAGATCGGGGTCGCCGCCGGTGAGCTCCTCGAGGAGCGTCGTACCGGCGAAAGACTCCTGCCACATCCGGCCACGGGCGTAGCGCACCAGCGCATTGCCGGAGGAGTACTGCTCCCAGCAGCCCTCGCCGCCGCACTCGCAGCCGCGCCCGTCAGGGACGACCTGCATGTGGCCGAACTCCCCGGCCATGCCGTTGCGGCCGCGCAGCAGGGTGCCGCCGAGCACGACCGCACCGCCGATGCCTGTCCCCATCGTCACCATCAGTACGTCGCCGGCGTCCTGCGCCGCACCGAGCGCCACCTCGGCCCGTGCCGCACAGTTGGCGTCGTTGTCCAGCGCGACGGGCACCCGCCACCGCGCCTCGAGCCGGGAGCGGGTGGGGTCGTCGCGCCAGGGCAGGTGCGGCGCGAACATCACCCGCTCGCCGGCGGCGTCCACGAAACCGGCAGCCGCGATCCCGACCCCGGCGATCGGCCGGCCGGCAGCGGCCTCCTCGATCGCCTCGGTCAGCGCGTCCTCGACCAGCGCGACCTCGACGCGCCGCCCCGGGGTGGAGCGTCGGGCGATCGGTCCGACCGCGCCGTCGTCGGAGACGGTCGCCGCGATCACCTTGGTGCCGCCGATGTCGACCCCGATGTAGACGCCTGCCGGGTCACTCATGCCAGGTCAGTGCCGGGCCAGGTCGGCGGCGCCGATCAGGCCCGCTCGATTGCCGAGGCTGGCGCGCCGGATCTGCAGCTCGGGACGATGGCCCCGGCCGGTCAGCTGGGCCAGGAACGCCTCCCGGGCCGGTTCGAGCAGGAGCTCGTCGGCGTCGGCGACGCCTCCGCCGATCGCCACCACGGCGGGGTCCAGGACCGCTGTCAGGGAGGCGATGCCCTCGCCCAGCCAGCGTCCGAGCGTGGCCAGCGCCTCGATCGCGAACAGGTCGCCGGCGCGGGCGGCGTCGGTGACCATCGGGCCGGTGATCGCATCCGGGTCGCCCCCGGCCCGCGCCACCAGGCCGGCAGTCCGCGAGTCGCCGCCGGTGGCTGCTTCCCGCACGGACCGCACCAGCGCACTGCCGGAGGCGTACTTCTCGTAGCAGCCGAGGTTGCCGCAGCCACACTCGATGCCGCCGGGCACCACCCGCATGTGGCCGATCTCCCCGCCCACGCCGAACGCGCCGCGGTAGAGCTGGCCGTCCAGCACGATCCCGCCGCCCACACCGGTGCCGACGGTGACCATCAGCAGGTCGTCCACGTCGGCGCCCGCCCCGAAGGCGAACTCGCCCCAGGCGGCCGCGTTGCCGTCGTTCTCGATCACCACCGGAAGCTCGACCTGCTTCTCCAGGCCCTGCTTGAGGTTGACGTCGCGCCAGGCGATGTTGGGCGCGAACATCACCGTGCTGCGGCCCTTGTCGATGTAGCCGGCGGCGCCCACGCCCACCGAGGAGATCTGGTGGCGGCTCTTGAGGTCGAGCACGACGGAGGCGATCGCGGCCCCGATCGCGTCGGGGTCGGTCGCCGGCGAGGTGACCCGCACCTCCTCGACGATCTGCCCCTGCTCGTCGACGACACCGCCGAGGATCTTGGTCCCGCCGACGTCGACGCCACACGCGAGTGCGGTCACTCCTGGTTCTCCTGTCCATCGCTGGAGTCCTCGGGCCAGTCGTCGGACCGGCCCCGCTCCGGGTCGAGATCGATCTTCTCCACGGTCGGTGACCGGCGTGCGCCCGCTCCCGACGCGGAGGCCGCGGCAAGCACCGCCGAGGCGGCCTGCATGACGGAGGTCGCTGCCTGGGCCAGGTGCGCCATCACGTCGGGGCCGGCCTCGCGGACCACGTGGACGGTGCGACAGATCGGGCAGTAGGCGCACTCGGGCGCGCCGGTCGCCAGGTGTCCGTCGAGGTCCCGCCCGAGGTCGGAGGCGGCCGCCTGGGCGTGGCCGGCGAGGCCCGCCAGCCCGGCGGTCAGTCCGACGGCGAGGTTGCTCGCGACGTCACCACTGTGCTCCTTGGCCCACTCGCCGAGCACGCCGAGCAGCTTGGCCGCCTCCTCGGCAGCGCTGCCCAGCTGCTCACCGCCGGAATCGCCAGGGCGTGCGTCGTCGTCGGTCACGTCTGCTCCTCCCCGTTCGGTGCGATCCGGGCCGCTCTCTCCCGCTCGCGGAACCGTACCTGCAGCTCGCCCTGCTCCACGCGGGCGCCCATCACGTCGAGCCGTGCCAGCCCCGCGGGCAGCGTCAGCAGGCGACGGTAGGCGCCGACGGTCACGACCAGGTCGTCGCCGTTGCGGCCCAGGTGCACCTGGTCGCGATCGGCGCCGGGCAGTGCCAGGTGCGCGATGGCGCCCTCGGCGGTCCGGGTGATCCGGAAGGGCCCCTCCCCGGTCGGTACGGCGAGGGCGTCGCTTCCGGCGTACACCTCCTCGGCGAGCGTGACCAGCGCCGGTACGCCGACGGGCTCGCGGGGCCGGTAGACCGAGCGCCAGACCGGCAGGCCGGGGAAGGATGCGTCCACCTCCGCGAGCACCTCGTCCTGGGCGAGCACCCAGCCGGCCCGCCAGTCGTCGGCACCCTCGGCGGGGAAGACGCGGTTGGCGATCACCCCGTCGACGCGGTAGCCGTAGAGCGAGAGCGTGGTGAAGCTGCGCCGGGCCTCCGCTGCGACGACCCGCTCGGGGGTGAGCACCAGCCGCACCGACGCATCCGGCCCGGCGAGCAGCTCGCGGACCTCACGCAGCTCGCGGTGCAGCCGCTCGACCGCCTCGAAGACCCTGTCCCCCGGCATCGGTACGCCGGCGGCCTTGGTCAGCACCGGCTTCAACGCCTTGGTGAGTCGCCGCTGCATCGGCAGGATCCGCTGCATGTACCAGCCCAGCGCCTCCGGCAGCGCCAGCAGCCGCAGCGTCTCGGCGGTCGGGGCACAGTCGACGACGATGACGTCCCAGCGGCCGGAGCGGGCCTGCTGGCGCAGCTCGAGGAGCGCCAGCACCTCCTCGGCGCCCGGGATGACGGTGAGCTCCTCGGCGGCGACCGGGTCGACGCCGACCACGTCGAGGACGCTGAGCAGGTAGCCCTGGATGTCGGCCCAGGACTCCTCGAAGCGCCGCTGCGCGTCGATCTGCTGCACGAAGAGCCGATCGGCCACCTCCGTGGGCGCGCCGTCGGGGATGGTCGCGCCGTACGCATCGGCGAGGGAGTGCGCGGCGTCTGTCGACATCACCAGCGTGCGCCGGCCGGCGGCCGCGGCCTGGGCGGCCGTCGCAGCGGCCGCGGTCGACTTGCCGACGCCGCCCTTGCCGGTGAACAGCAGGACCCGCATACGTTCCCCCAGGGGCCGGTCCGAGCGGCCCTCCGGTGCAGGAGCCGCGGTCACAGCGACTCGACGCGCGTCTTCAGCCCCCGCAGCGCGGTCTCGATGAGGATCTTCTCGCCCTTGCGCTTGAGCATGCCGATCAGCGGGATGGTGACGTCGAGCGAGAGCTGATAGGAGACTTCGGTGGACCCGTTGCCCAGATCGCGCAACAGGTAGGCGCCGTCGAGCGTACGCAGCAGGGTGCCCTTGACCAGGCTCCAGGAGACCTTCCGGTCGCCGTCCCACACGTAGGAGAGCGTGTAGTCGTCCTTGATCGGGGGCACGTCCAGCACGAAGCGGACCTGCTCGGCGCGGCCGTCCGGAGCGGTCGAGAGCGGCTCGGCGATCTTCATCCCCTTGACCCATACGGGATAGGCCGGGAAGTCGGCGATCACGTCCATCACCGCGCCCGGGGCTGCCTGGACGACGATCGAAGAAGTGGTCTGTTCGGCCATGGAGTGCCTTCGTGTTGCGGGCCCGCGTCGGGGGCTCGGGTGACGGGCTCCGACCCGCGCATGACACGGGGCCGGACAGATGTCGAGCCTAGCGGATATGGACCAGGGGATGCCCTCGGGAGGTGGTGTCGGAGTAGTGTGCCCGAGTTCACCTACCAGCAGTATGTGCGGAGGAATGCAGTGCGCGAGTTCTCGACCCCGGCCACCATGGAGCTTCCGACGGCGGGGAATCTGACCGACGACGTCGTGGCCAACGCACGTGACTTCGCACAGACGGTGGCCTTCAGCCGCCCCGGGGCGTCGGGCTGGGAGGACGTGACGACTGCGCAGTTCCACCAGGAGGTGGTCGCCGTCGCCAAGGGCCTGATCGCGGCCGGCATCGAGCAGGGCGACCGGGTGGCGCTCTTCTCCAAGACCCGCTACGAGTGGACGCTGCTCGACTACGCGATCTGGTTCGCCGGCGCGGTGACGGTCCCGATCTACGAGACCTCCTCGACCGAGCAGGTCCGCTGGATCCTCGAGGACGGCGGCGTACGCGCGCTCGTCGCCGAGGGCCCCGACCACCTCGGCCGGGTCGACCAGGCCCGCGAAGGCCTGGAGTCGCTGGCCCACGTCTGGTCGTTCAGCGACGACGCGGTGCAGAAGCTGGTCGCGCTCGGCACCGGCGTCAGCGACGAGGAGGTCGAGAAGCGCCGTACGGCGGTGCAGCCCACCGACCCGGCGACGCTGATCTACACCTCGGGGACCACGGGCCGCCCGAAGGGCGTCGCGCTGAGCCACAGCAACTTCATGGTCGAGCTCGGCGTCGTCGTGGGCGAGCTCGACCAGCTCTTCGAGACCGCCGGCCGCAGCACCCTGCTGTTCCTGCCGCTCGCGCACGTCTTCGCACGGATCATCCAGATCGGCTGCGTGAAGTCCCGCACCCGGCTGGGGCACTCCCCCGACATCAAGAACCTGCTCGACGACCTGGGCGAGTTCAAGCCGACGTTCATCCTGGCCGTCCCGCGCGTCTTCGAGAAGGTCTACAACACCGCCTCCCAGAGGGCTGCCGCCGACGGCAAGGGCAAGATCTTCAACATCGCCACCGACGTGGCGATCGCCTACTCCCGGGCCACCGAGGCGGGCCGGGTCTCGCTGCCGCTGCGGGCCAAGCACGCGCTGTTCAGCAAGCTGGTCTACAGCAAGCTGCTCGCCGCCCTCGGCGGCAACTGCCAGTACGCCGTCTCCGGCGGCGCCCCGCTCGGTGAGCGGCTCGGCCACTTCTACCGCGGCATCGGTCTGACCGTGCTCGAGGGCTACGGGCTCACCGAGACCACCGGCGCCCTGACGGTGAACCTGCCCAACGCGATCAAGATCGGCTCCGTCGGGCGGCCCATCGCCGGCACGTCGGTGCGGGTCGCCGACGACGGCGAGCTGCTCTTCACGGGCGGCCAGGTCTTCGCCTCCTACTGGAACAACGCCGCCGCGACCAGCGACGCGATCGAGTCGGGCTGGTTCCACACCGGCGACCTCGGTGAGGTCGACGACGAGGGCTTCGTCCGGATCACCGGCCGCAAGAAGGAGATCATCGTGACCGCGGGCGGGAAGAACGTCGCCCCCGCCGTACTCGAGGATCGGTTGCGCGCCCACGTCCTGGTCGACCAGTGCATGGTGGTGGGTGACGGCCAGCCCTTCATCGGCGCCCTGGTGACCCTCGACCCCGAGTCCTTGCCGACCTGGGCAGCCGCGCACGGCAAGCAGGGCGGCGTGGACGAGCTGTACGCCGACCCGCAGCTGCGGGCCGAGATCCAGCACGCCGTCGACGAGGCCAACAGGGCGGTCTCGCACGCCGAGGCGATCAAGAAGTTCGTCATCCTGCCGGACGCCTGGACCGAGGAGGGCGGGCAGCTCACGCCGAGCCTCAAGCTGAAGCGCAACGTGGTGATGCGGGAGTTCAAGGACGAGGTGGAGGCTCTCTACCAACGCTGACTCCGGACCGGCCGATCGGGCCATTGACCAAGGACCGCCGTGACGTCCCAGGTCAATGGCCCGATCGGGCTACCGCCTGGCGGCAGGACGACCCGATTGGATAGTCGGAAACGCGGGCAGCCGTCACGACGAATCCCTACAGTCGTCCAAGGGAGGGCGAACCACGGGTGTCGTGGGTGCTGTGGTCTCCCGACCCCGCGCTGATGGAAGGCCGTGATGGAGCGTCGCAAGTTTCTGGTGGTCATCGCAGCCATCGTGGCCGCTCTCGGGATCGTGCTCGTCCTGCTCTACGTGCGGGGCGCCGACCACCGGGCCCAGAACCAGTTCGCCACCGTCAAGGTGCTGACCGCGACCTCCCAGATCAATCCGGGCGAGACCATCGACCAGGCGTCGACCGGCGGCAAGCTCGCACTGACCGCCGTCACCAGGAACCAGCTGCTCGACGGCTATCAGACCGGCACGGCCGCGTTGGCGGGCCAGGTCGCGCTCACCACGATCTACCCCGGCGAGCAGATCATCGCCTCGAAGTTCGGCACCACGCCCGCGTCCGTCTCGGCGCTGCCCATCCCGGACGGCAAGGTCGCCATCTCGGTCAACCTCACCGACCCCGCCCGGGTCGCCGGCTTCGTGAACCCCGGCTCCTACGTCGCGATCTTCATGAACGGCACCGAGGGCGGACAGCCCTACTCGCGGCTCCTGCTGCCGAAGGTCCAGGTGATCGGCACCGGCTCGACCAGCCCGGTCTCGACCACCACGACCGACGACCAGGGTCAGCAGGCGACCGAGCAGCTCCCGAAGACCCTGCTGACGCTGGCGGTGGACCAGCAGGAGGCCCAGAAGGTCCTCTTCGCCCAGGGCAATGGCGAGCTGGCCTTCGCGCTCCTGACCGACACCAGCAAGGTCGCGCCCGGCCCTGCCACCACGCTCAACAGCCTCTTCAAGTGAGCCGCCCGCATGCCTGTCGTTGTTGAGTCAGACTCCGAGATCGCCACCGGTCTGCTGCGCAGTCTCCCGCCCGGCACCCAGGTGGCTTCGAGCCTGGACCGGATGCGTGCCTGGATGAGCCAGCACCACGACGAGTACGTCGTCGTCCTCGGTCCGACCATGCCGCTCACCGAGGCACTGGCGGCCTGCGAGAGCCTGCGGGCCACTCGCCCGGCGGCCTCGGTCGTGCTGGCGCGCTCCGAGATCTCGACCGACGTCTTCGCCCGCGCGGTGGCCGCCGGCGCTCGCGAGGTCGTCCCGGCCGGCTCCCCCACCGACATCGCCGCCGCCGCGGACCGCGCCTACCGGCTCTTCACCGCCCTGCGTGGGTCCGCCGCCGGCGGACCCAGCGAGGGCAAGGTGCTCACCGTCTGGTCGCCCAAGGGCGGCGTCGGCAAGACCACGGTGGCGGTCAACATCGGTCTCGCCCTGGCCGAGAGGGGCGCCCGCCGGGTCTGCCTGGTCGACCTCGACCTCGCGTTCGGCGACGTGGCGATCACCATGCAGCTCTTCCCGACCCACTCGATCGAGCATGCGATCGGGTCCGAGGACGCGATCGACGCCGAGCTCGTCGACGGCCTGCTGACCCGGCACGAGGACTCCCTGATGGTGCTGGCGGCGCCGTCGCACCCCGACGTCCGGGACCGGGTCTCCGCGACCCTGGTCTCGCAGGTGATCCGCACCCTCAAGCGGACCTTCGACTACATCGTCATCGACACCGCGCCGGCGTTCGACGAGCAGACCCTGACCGCGCTCGACGAGACCGACGACATCGTCATCGTCGCCACCCTCGACGTACCGACCCTGAAGAACGTCAAGGTCGCCCTCGAGACGCTCGACATGCTCAACATCGCCCCCGACCACCGGCACCTGCTGCTCAACCGGGCCGACGACGAGGTCGGCATCAGCGCCGACCGGGTCGAGGGCATCCTCGGCATGCGACCAGAGGCCCGCGTGACCACCTCACTGGAGGTCGCCGCGGCCACCAACGCGGGCAAGCCGATCGTGGCGCGCAACCCGCAGCACCCGACCAGCCTGGCGATGATGCAGATGGCCTCGATCCTGGCCGGCCAGAACGTCGCCCCGCCCGGTGGCGCGGTCACCGCCCCGGCGCCGGCGCCGGACGCGGCACCCTCGCGGGGCTTCCGGTGGAAGCGCAGGTAGCGGGATGAGCCTCGCCGAACGTCTGGCCGCGGCTCGTCAGGCCGAGGCCGCCAAGGCGGCGGAGTCCGCCGAGGCGCCGGAGTCCGCCGAGGCGCCGGAGGCGACCTTCGGGAGCGTCCCCGAGGCGCCGGAGTACGACGCACCACGGCAGCCGGCCGTGCCACCGAGTCCGCCGGTCGCCCTCGGCGTACCGGAGCGTGCCGACGGGCTGGCGAGCGCACCCACGCCGCCGCCCGACCCCGCACCGGCACCGGATCCCGCACCGACACCCACGTCCGCGCCCGACCCCCCACCGGCACCGGCGGCAGCCTCCACCAGCGGGAAGCGCCGCGCCGACGGCCCGCCGCGCTCGCCGGCGACCGAGGCACCGCACCGGCGTGCCCTGTCGGCACAGCAGCACGAGCGGATCGAGGAGCTCAAGGCCAGCGTGCACGCCGAGCTGCTCAAGCAGCTCGGTCCGCACCTCTACGACGTCGACATGGACCAGCAGGAGCTGGACCGCCAGGTGCGGGCGGTGCTCGCCGACGTGCTCGGCAGCCAGGACCGCCCGCTCTCCACCAGCGACCGCGCCCGGGTCACCCAGGAGATCAGCGACGACATCTTGGGCTACGGCCCGATCGAGACCTACCTGCGCGACCCCGAGGTCTCCGAGGTCATGGTCAACGGCCACGACCGGATCTGGCTGGAGAAGCACGGCCGGCTGGTCAAGGCGGAGGCGCAGTTCACCGACGAGGCGCATCTGCGCCGTACGATCGACAAGATCGTCTCCCGGATCGGCCGCCGCGTCGACGAGTCCTCCCCGATGGTCGACGCGCGCCTGCCCGACGGCTCGCGGGTGAACGCGATCGTGCCGCCGCTGGCGATCGACGGCTCCGCGCTGACGATCCGCAAGTTCGCCGCCGACCCGCTGACGGTGGCCGACCTGGTGCGCTTCGACTCGCTCACGCCGGCGTCCCGCGACTTTCTCGAGGCGGCGGTGCGCGGCCGGCTCAACATCATCGTCTCCGGCTCCACCGGCGCCGGCAAGACGACCACGCTCAACGTGCTCTCCGGCTTCATCCCCGACGACGAGCGGATCGTCACCATCGAGGACGCCGCCGAGCTCCAGCTGCGGCAGGCGCACGTGGTCCGGCTCGAGTCCCGGCCGGCCAACATCGAGGGCAAGGGCGCGGTCAGCATCCGCGACCTGGTCCGCAACAGCCTGCGCATGCGCCCCGACCGGATCATCGTCGGCGAGGTCCGCGACGCCTCCGCGCTGGACATGCTGCAGGCGATGAACACCGGCCACGACGGCTCCATCTGCACGCTGCACTCCAACGGGCCACGGGACA
>Ga0164242_10001901_pt1 | contig 24486 bp, 22 predicted proteins | sample OricomgcompostMG_FD_108783 | JGI IMG/M metagenome (GOLD analysis project Ga0164242, IMG submission 108783) | Miracle-Growth compost microbial communities from Emeryville, California, USA - Original compost - Miracle growth compost (MG) ...
GAGGGTCCAAAGGTGCCCATGATCCTGGCGATGATCTGACGCGAGAGCCATAGCCCCCAAGCCCGCTCGGGCGGGATCACGCTGGTGATCGGCCGCAGGGTGTAAGCACTTATCGCTGCCGCGCCGCGGGACCGCAATGACCCGCGAGCCGGAACGCCGCCCGTCATGCCATGCAGTCAATACCAAATGGTGACATTAGTCAATGGCAGCTTTGAGGTGCTTCGACCTCGGTCCTGACAACTGAATCCTGGCTGGACGTAGACTCTCCAGTTCTGAACAAGGTTACGAGAGTCTTGTTTGCGTTGTTGCTCGGCTTCGCCGTCTCAACAACGTCGGTGAGCTGCGTACCTTCCTATTGCCCGCTCACCGGTGGCCCGGCCGTCATCTGCTAGTCGCCTGGGCGCTGACGGGTGAAATGCCCGCCGCGCGGATAAGCCACCGCTCGGCAACTCGTGGCTGGCGTTCGGCACCGCAGCGACGGTCGTATTGGCGAATCACGTTGGGCGGTCAGAGATCTGGGACCTCAGGCGCGAAGCGCATGTTTGAGTTTGGCCCGGCGCACCGCGGTTACCGACGTCGCGGTCAATGGTTTGCGTCTTGCTGTGGTAACCGCGCGAGCGAAGCGGTCGTCGACGTCGATGACCGCCCTCGTGTGACGGCCGCGGCGAGATTGGGAGGAGCCCGTCTGGGGGTTCCGCCACGGACGTGAGAGAAGCGCGTCCGCCATTTCGATGAGAATTCTGCAACCTCGCAGGTGAAAAGTTCAACATCCGCCACCCGCAATGAGATCTGCTGGGAGGCGATCGGTGTGCCGCGTCGGCCTTAGGGGATGGTTGCGGGAACTCTGATCACCGAGCCGCCGCCCACCGATGCCATGTCCTGCTGCTGCAAGCGGCAGCACGCGACGCAACGCTATTCGAACGCGATGACGCCGCGAATGTTCTTGCCGTCGCGAAGGTCTTTCATGGCCTCGTTGATGTCGTCGAGCTTGTATTTCTGCGTGACCAGCTCGTCGAGTTTGATCAGGCCCGCCTCGTACATCGCCAGTAGTTTCGGCATGGCCTCGCGTGGGTTCATCTCTCCGTAGAGCACGCCTTTGAAAGTCTTGCATGAGCTGACCATGTCGGTGAGAACGATCGGCACCATCAGGTCGGTGATTTTGGGCATCCCTGTCAGCACGCAGGTTCCGCCCTTGCGCAACAACATCATCGCCGTCATTATCATGTCCGCGGGCACGACCCCGGGTGTGAGAACAACCCGGTCGGCCATCACGCCCCAGGTGATCTCCTTGACCAGATCCAGCGCGGCACCGATGTCGACGGCGGTATGCGTGGCGCCGAATGTCGGCGCGACCTCGCGCTTGAACTCGTTGGGGTCCACGGCGACGATGTGCTTGGCGCCGGCCACTTTCGCGCCCTGCACGGCGTTCATGCCGATGCCGCCGACACCGACCACGACGACGGTATCGCCGGCTTGGGTACCCGCTGCCACCGATCCCGACCCGAATCCCGTTGTCACCCCGCAAGAGACCAGCGAGGCGGCGTCGAGGGGAATCCAGTCGTGGACTTTGACCAGCGAGCGCTCGGAGGCCACCACGTACTCGGAAAACGTGCCGACCTGCATCATGGCCATCAGGTCCTCGTCGCCGAGGTGGCGCCGTCGGGTGCCGTCGGTGGTCATCGCCTTGCTGTAGATGTCGGCGCCCACGTCGCACAGGTAGGTGTAGCCGCTGGCACACCATCGACAGTTGCCGCAGGCGGGCAGAAACGAAATCGCCACGTGGTCACCGTGGTTCAGCGTCTTCACGCCTGGGCCTACCGCCTCGACGACCCCGGAGCCCTCGTGCCCGCCGAGCATGGGGAACCATTCCGGCACCGGGAGTCCGGACGCCCGCATCATCTCTTCCATCTCGGCGGTTGGCACACTGTCGCCGGTATAGAAGTGCTCATCGGAGTGACAGATCCCCGCATACGCCATTTTGACCAGCACCTCGCCCGCGTGCGGTGGGTCGAGTTCTACGTCGGTGACTTCCCAGTCCTCACCGACACCGCGCAGGACTGCTGCCTTGGATTTCATCGCGCATCTTTCGCTAGGGGCCGGTCAGGAAGCCGGCCAGCCGACAGTCTTTGTCTCGGTGAAGATCTCGAGTCCCTCGATGCCGCATTGCCGGCCCACGCCCGACTGCTTGTACCCGCCGAATGGTGCGTCTGCGCCGTACCAGAGTCCGCCGTTGATGCCGAGCGTTCCGGTTCTGATCCGACTCGCCACGGATTTGGCGCGGTCGAGGTCGTTGGCGAATACCACCCCCGACAGGCCGTAGATCGAGTCGTTGGCGATCCGCACGGCGTCGTCGTCGCCGTCGAATCCGATAACCGAGAGCACGGGCCCGAAGATCTCCTCCTGCGCGATCGTCATCTTGTTGTCGACATTGGCGAACACGGTCGGCTCGACGAAATAGCCCTTCGGCAGGTGCTCGGGCACCCCGCCGCCGGTGACGACGCGGGCGCCTTCCCGCTTGCCCTTCTCGATGTATCCGAGGACCCGCTCGTGTTGCTTCTTGGAGACCAGCGGCCCTTGCAGTACTGAGGGATCGGTGGGATCGCCGTATTTGTTCTTTTCCATCGCGGCCTTGACGATTTCAACCGCTTCGTCGTACCGCGAGTTCGGCACCAGCAGGCGGGTGGGCATTGCGCAGCCCTGCCCGGCATGCATGCAGATGAAGGCGCTGCCGCCGACCGCGCCGCTGATGTCACCGTCTTCGTCCAAGACGAGGTAGACGGACTTGCCGCCGAGTTCGAGAAAGGTGGGTTTGACCGTCTCGGCAGCGGCGGCCATGATGCGCCTGCCGGTGGCCGTCGAACCGGTGAACGCCACCATGTCAACCAATGGTGACGTCGAAATCACCTCCCCGACAAGGTGATCGGAGGAGGGCACGATGTTGATCACGCCGGGTGGGATGTCGGTGTGTTCGGCGATGATGCGGCCGATCCTGGTGGCGTTCCAGGGCGTATCCGGGGCGGGCTTGAGCACGCAGGTGTTGCCCATCGCCAGGATGGGGCCGATTTTGTTGAGGATGATCTCGAAAGGGAAGTTCCACGGGGTGATGACACCGACGACACCGACCGGCTCTTTCCAGACCTCGCGGGCGGTGAGGCTGCCCATGCCGAACGCGTCCTTGTCGGGAAGCACACGCTTCCAGGCGAATTCGTCGATCATATCGGCGGGCCAGGTCAACGCCTCGTTGAGGGGCACGTCGAGCTGTGGCCCGTACGTGGACAACACCGGGCACCCCACCTCGGCGACGAGTTCGGTGCGCAGCTCCTCACGTTCCGCCTCGAGCGCCGCCTGCAATTGCCGGAGTCCGGCGGCGCGCGCATCGCCGCTGCGCGACCATTCGGTGTTGTCGAACGCATTCCGCGCCGCGGCGATGGCGCGTTCCATGTCGGCGCGGGTTCCGTCGCTGGTGGCGCCAAGGACCTCTTCCGTCGCCGGGTTGATGTTGTCGAACTGTCGTCCGGTCTCCGACTCGACGAGCTTGCCGTCGATGAGCATTCGCGATTCGTGATTCACCATTGCCGGAGTTCCTTCACTGCGTCGGAGGCGCGCGGGGCGAGCGTGAGGGAGGGGATGAAACTGCTGTTGCCGCACCGGATGACGGAATGGACGACTTCGGTGAGATGTTCGGCGCCGACGAGACCGCCCAGCATGTACTTGTTTTCCATCCAGAACTTGATCGCCGATTCCAGAGCGTCTGGGTCCCAGCTTTTGTTGAACTCGGTTTGCGCGTCACCGCTGCCGCCGAGGCTGTCGCCCACCGCCAGACGGGTGAAGCCAATCTCCGGATGTTCGATGCGCCAGGCCTCGACGAGCTTGTCCAGCGCCCCCTTGGTCACCGCGTACGCGCCGAGCAACGGCCACGGGGTGGTGTAGGAGGCGCTGAGCGACGACAGGTACACGGCCGAGCCCGCCGATGCCGCCAGGTGCGGCGCGGCGGCCGCGGTGACCAGCGAGGCCCCGGTGACGTTGGTGGCGAACAACTGCGCCCACTGTTCCGCGGTCATCTCGCGCAGTGGCGCCAGCACTCCCATACCGGTCGTGTACACCAGGGCGTCGAGACCGCCGAGCGCGTCGATCACCTCGGACATGGCCTTCTGGCACGCGTCGGTCGCGGTGACGTCACACGCGACGGCCACCGCGCCGTTGCCGGCGTCCTTGGCGGCCTCGACCAACCTGTCGTATCGGCGCGCCAGCAGCGCGACATGGGCGCCGCGGTGCGCCAGTCCGGTGCCGATGCAGCGGCCGAGACCGGCGGAGGCGCCGACGACCGCGACTCGCAAAGGTGGTTGTCCCGTGTCAGCCATTGTCAGACATCGAGTTTCGCGCTGACGGAGCCGAGGGTCGCGCCCGCGGTCCGTTCGAACCGGCCGTGGTCGAAGCTGCGGATCTCAACGTTGTGGTCACCGACCGCGGCGCGCAGGGCGCCCACGGTGCACTGCTGGCGGGTTCGGTGCTCGAATGGGTCGAACGAATACCACCGGCAGGCATTCTCGTAGGTGATCTTGTTGACTTCGTCGTCGGGCAGTCCGGCCATGACGAGCGCGAGCTCCTCGGCGGCCGTGGGCCACGACGAATCGGAGTGCGGATAGTCGCATTCCCAGGCGATGTTGTCGATGCCGACGTCGTGGCGCAGCTTGACACCGATCGGGTCGGCGATGAAACAGGTCAGGAAGCGCTCCCGGAAAACCTCGCTAGGCAGCCGGTCACCGAAATCCTGGCCCGTCCACAGGTGGTGCATCTCGTACGTGCGGTCGAGCCGGTCGACGAAATACGGGATCCACCCGGTGCCGCCCTCCGAGAGGGCGAACCGGACGTCGGGGAACTCCTTGATGACGCGCGACCACAGCAGGTCGGCGGCCGCCGAGCAGACGTTCATCGGTTGCAGCGTGATCATGACGTCGATGGGGGCGTTGTCCGCGGTCATCGTGATCTTGCCCGAGGACCCCAAGTGGACCGAGAGCACCGTATTGGTGTCCGAGAGCGCGCGCCACATGGGATCCCAGTACTCGTCGTGGAAGCTCGGGAAGCCGAGGGTGGCGGGGTTCTCGGTGAAGGTTACTGAGTGACAACCCTTCTCGGCATTGCGCCGGATCTCCTTGGCGCACAACTGCGGATCCCACAGGACGGGCAATCCCATGGGCAGGAACCGTCCGGGATAGGAGCCGCACCACTCGTCGATGTGCCAGTCGTTGTACGCCTGGGTGACGGCAAGGGCGAGGTCTTTATCGGGGTGCGTGGCGAACAAGCGGCCCGCGAAACCGGGGAAGGACGGAAAGCACATCGACCCGAGCACACCGCCGGCGTCCATGTCCCTGACCCGCTCATGGATGTCGTAGCACCCCGGCCGCATCTCGTCGAAGGCGGTGGGCTCGATGCCGTACTCCTCGCGCGGGCGGCCCGCCACCGCGTTGAGGCCGATGTTGGGGATGATCGCGCCGTTGAAGGTCCAGACCTCCGAGCCGTCGGCTTGCCGGATCACCCGCGGCGCCTCGTCGGCGTACTTGTCCGCGACCCTGCCCTCGAACAGGTGCGGCGGCTCCACAAGATGGTCGTCGACGCTCACCAAGATCATGTCTTCGGGCTGCATGGGTCTCCTAGTGCAGATGTTGAGAGCGAGGGTATCAGGTTGTAGAGGAACAATATTCAATTGTGGAAATGTACGTTTTCACGACGGCCGCGTTCGGCCATGGCTTGGGACAGGATGTTCACCGCCGCAATACTTTTCGGGGCTCGACGGCGAAGGAAAGCAGCAGCCGGTCGAGGACCTTGGCCGCCCGGCGGCGCGCCGTGGCCGGATTGGCGGCGTGCGCCACCAGCAGCGAGGCCTCCTCGAGCGCGGCGACGAGCATGTGCGTCAGCTCCGCGACGGGCTGGTCGTCGATGATGCCCGCCGCGATCGCCTCGCGGACCACGTCGTTGATGAGGGCGATGCTGTTGCCCTCTTGGATTTCACGCAGCGTCTGCCAGCCCAGCACCACCGGACCGTCGACGAGGATCACCCGCTGGACGGCGGGCTCGGTTGCCGCTTCGAGAAACCCGTGCAGACCGATCGTGAGCCGCTCCCACGGGTCGACGCCGGGCGGGGGAGAGGCGATGGACCGAAGCGTGAGGTCGTTCTCGACGTCCTCGAACACGGCGCGAAACAGCTCGGCCTTGTCCTTGAAGTGGTGATAGAAGGCGCCGCGCGTGCCGACGCCCGACTTGGCCACGAGGTCACCGATGCTGGTGTTGAAGAATCCCCGTTCCACGAACAGTTCCCGGCCCGCCTCGATCAGGTCGCGCCGCGTCTGCTCGCCGCGCGCGCGTCGATCGTCGTCCGCTCCACCGCGCTGCGCCATGCCGACGATCGTAGCAACATTCATCGTGAATGTTGAGTGGCGGGCTCCGCCGGCGTCGGCGCACGACACCGCGCGGCGGCGGGACCCCTGGTTTCAACCTCCATCCTGTATGTTGCCGGCTATGGCAGACGAGGTTCGCGCATACGGTTCGGTCGCACCGCTAAAAGTCGGCGTGCTCAACGACTATCCGACGTCCGGCGACACCGACAACGACACCGTCGCCGCACTGCGGCTGGTAATGGACGAAGCCCATGCCTCCGGGCTGCTCGACCGGCCGATCCAACTCGTCATACGCAACGCGGTGGGCCTGCCGAACGGCACCTACCTCGCGGTCGAACGGGCCTTCGACGAGCTCGTCGCGGAAGGCTGCCTGGCGATCTTCGGCCCTTGGGTATCGGACAACGTGGTGCCGCTGCGTTCCCACGTCGAGGCCACCGCGCGGGTTCCGATCCTCACCCTGTCGGGATCGGAGGGGGCGCTCGGCGAGTGGTGCTTCGCGCTGAACAACGGCTCGATGCCCGAGGAGCCGGTCATGCTGGCCGCGGTGATGATCGGCGACGCTCGGTCGCGCATCGCCATTGCCTACGAGTCGTCGCTCATCGGCAAGGAGTATCTCGCCTTCGCCCAAAGGGCCTACGACGCAGCGGGTTTGAACGTCGTTGCGACCGTGGCGATTCCCCAGGTCGAGGCCGACAAGTCCAAGACGGTCGCCGCGTTGCGCGCGTCGGAACCCGACGCGCTGGTGCACGTCGGGTTCGGGCATGGTCTGTGGGGCTTCACGGATGCGCTGCGCGCCGCGGGCTGGGATCCGCCGCGATACACGACGACGGCGTTCGAAATGGCACACATCAGTGCGGAGTGGATGCGGCACCTGTCCGGCTGGATCGGTCTGGACAGCTACGACGAGCGCAACACCGTCGGACAGGCCTTCCTCGACCGCTTCGAGGCGCGATACGGCCGCCGGCCACGACACTCGATGCCGGGCCTGTCACACGACGCCGCCACCGTGATCGTGCGCGGCCTCGCCGCGGCGCGGCCGCTGACCGGTGAGGGGGTGAAGAGCGGGATGGAGCAGGTGAAGCTCGTCCCGTCGGCCAGCGGCGCACCCGGCACGTTCTTGCGGTTCGGCCGGTTCATTCGACAGGGCTGGATGGGTTCCGACTACCTCATCGCCCGAAGGGTCCTGCCCGACGGCAGCGCGCACGTTTTCCACGCGGCGCCCAGCGACCACATCGCCCGCGCGGTCGCGGTCGCCTCACGCTAGTTGGATCGCGCCGAACACCGGGGCGGTCACGATGCCGGGTGGCCGGGCAAGCACGTAGGGAATGGCGCGAACCGCGCCCATCGCGATCATCAGGTGACCGGGCATGGCGTGTTGGCCCGAGGGCGCCACGCCGTCGAGGCCCACGTCGAGCTGGAGTTCAAAGCTCGGCTCCCCTTGGATGACCGCGCGGATCAGCGGGGCCTTCTCGCCGGGCGCCAGCGGCGCCATGCCCCACTGGGGAAGGTCGCGGGTGAGCACCCACTCCTCGTGAATCGCCAGTAGCGGGCGGCCGGACCAGTGGCCGACCCACGAGAACCGCTGCCCGACAACCGTTCCCGCCTCGATCGTGCCGGCGGGGACCTCGATGTCGTGCGGCAGTGTAGTGGCGTCGATCGTTACGTCGATGTGGGACAGGGTGATCCCGAGGACATCGGCCGTGGCATTGAGGGCCTGGCGGTAGGCCATGTCGAGCTTCTTGATGATCGGGGAGTCGACGCTGACATCCTCCGGTGGCCTGCCCATGCCCATGAGGTCCACCAGCATCGGTCGGCTGCTTACGGCTGAAACGTCGGTGGCCTCGTAGAGGTCGATGCGGTCGATGGACTTGCTCAGCCCCGTCACGGTCGCGACGAGCCGCTCGAACATGAAACCGGGGTTCTCGCCCGCCGCGTGAAATCGTGACCCGCCCTGTCGGCACGCCGCGGCGAACGCGGATTCGGTTTCTTCGCCATAGGTGGGTAGGTGGTTGTACGACGTCGTGGTGATGACGGTGCTGCCGGCCGCGAGCAGGCGGCAGATGTCCGCGGCGTTCGTCTCGACGGTGTGGGCCTTGCTGGCCGCGTGCACGACGACATCGGCGCCCAGGGCGATGATCGCGTCTTTGTCCGCGGTCGCGATCACGCCCGTCGTCGGTGGTAGCCCGCAGAGCGCGCCCGCGTCGAGACCGGCCTTCGCCGGGTCGTACACCAGCACGCCGACCAGTTGATAATGCGGATTCTCGATCAGCTCCTGCAGCGCGGCCCGGCCGACGGCGCCGGTTGCCCATTGCACGACTCGAATGACCAATCGAATGCTCCAGGTTGCGCTTTCGGATTCTCGCGAGGTTCTGGTTCCTTCAACCTACATCATGTAGGTTTGCAACCGACAAGGTGTATGTTGGGCGGCCGTACGGGAGGTGGCACGTGGCGGAGCCTACGGTTACTGACGACATCGAGCAACGCATTCGCGAGGCGCAGGACAAGTTCAACGCCGGAATGGGCGCCGACGGCGACGCGACCCCCTACCCGCTGCTGCGTGAGCTGCGTATGAAGGCGGCCGTTCATCCGGGCTGGCCGGAGATGGGCGTTCCCGAGGACGGGCCCGACGGCGCGAAGACGTTCACGGCGTACTCGTTCGACGCGGTTAAAGCCGTCTTCACCGACAACATCACGTTCAGCACCCGGATCTATGAGGACGTGGTGCGACCGCTGCAAGGTCCGACGATCCTGGAGATGCAGGAACCCGAGCACGCCACCTACCGCAGGTTGCACGAATTCGCGTTTGCCAGGTCGTCGATGAAACGCTGGGACACCGAACTCGTTGGGCCCCTGGTGGATCGCACGATCGCGAAGTTCCGCGACGACAAACGCGCCGACCTGGTCACTGCGGTGTTCATGCCCATCCCGGTCCGGATCATCGCCGCCCTGCTCGGGTTGCCCGAATCCGACATCGGTGAGTTCCACCGGCTGGCGATCGACCTGCTGGGCTTTCGCGCCGACATGGAAACCGCGTTGCGGGCCTCGGCGGAGATGAAGGAGTACTTCGTCGGAATCCTTGCCGACCGGCGAAAGTCGCCGAAAGATGACATGGTGACCATCCTGTCCCAGGCCGAAATCGACGGGGTCAGGATGTCGGACGAACAAATCTACGGATTCATGCGCAACCTCCTGCCCGCGGGCGCGGAGACCACGTCGCGCTCGACGGCCAGCCTCGCGTTCGGCCTGTTGACCCACACCGACCAACTCGATGCGGTGCGCGCCGACCGCAGCCTGCTGCCGCAGGCGATCGAGGAGGGCATCCGGTGGGAGACGCCGCTGCTCAACTTCATCCGTGAGGTCACCGCCGACACCGATTTCTTCGGGCGCCATATCCCGAAGGGCTCGACGATGGTGGTCAACCTCGGCAGCGCCAACCATGACGAAACACGTTGGGAGGACGCCGAGTCCTTCGACATCTTCCGGGAACGCAAGCCGCACATCGGGTTCGGCCACGGCGCCCACGTGTGCTTGGGAATGCACCTGGCGCGGTTGGAGAGCACCAAGATCTTCAACGCGCTGCTCGACGAACTACCGGGGCTGCGGCTCGACCCCGACGCGCCGCCACCCTACGTGACCGGCACGATGTTCCGCTCGCCACCGCGCCTCGACGTGGTGTGGGATTAGAGGAGATCGCCTGACATGACTCGCGTGATCCAGTGGGCGACCGGGGTGACCGGCACGATGTCGCTGCGCCACGTCTTGAGCCGGCCGGACCTGGAACTGGTCGGCGTGCGGGTGTACGACGCGGCAAAAGCCGGGGCGGACGCGGGCACGCTGTGCGGGCTGCCGCAAGCGGGAGTGCTCGCGTCCGCCGATCGCGACACCATCATCGGCACCGACGCGGACGTGGTGCTCTACATGGGCAAAGTGGAGACCGACACGCCGGGCTGCTTTGCCGATGTCTGTGATCTGTTGGCCTCGGGTAAAAACGTGGTGGCTACCGGCAGCCGGTTTGTCCATCCACGCTCGCTGCACGAATCGCTGGCGGACGGCATCGAAACGGCTTGCCGTGCAGGCAATTCATCGTTTCTCGGCCTGGGCCTGTACCCGGGCTTCGTCGCCGAGTCGCTCGCGCCGGTCCTGTCCCGGCTGACCGAGCGCACCGAGCGGATCAGCGTGCGGGAGGTGCTGAACTACTCGACCTACGCGAGCCACGACCTGATCTTCAACGCGATGGGTTTCGGTCATGCACCGGATGATCAGACGCCGTTGTTGGCCAACAGAGAGTATGCGGCGAGCGCATGGATCGGCAGCGCGACGGTCCTTGCGCAGGCGCTCGGACTCCGTATCCGGTCCGTCGAGGGCTTCCGCGAGGTCGTGGCGACACCGACGGCGCTGACGGTGGCCGCCGGCGAGATTCCGGCGGGAACCGTGGGCGCCATGCGCTTCGGCGTCGTGGTCGACTGCGGCGAAACGATACTCGCCGTCGAACACCTCACCAGGATGGCCGACGACCTGGCCCCCGACTGGCCGACGGAGATCGGTTATGCGGTGACCTTCGAGGGCAAGCCCAACATGACCCTTCAACTCGTGATCGGCTCCCACGGGGAGGATCACGCCGAACAGGGCTGTCTGGCCACCGCCATGCACGCCATCAACGCAATCCCCGCCGTGATCGCGGCTGAGCCGGGACTCTACGACTTGTCGACGATCATCCCGTTCGTCGCGCACTGGACTGAGCGCGGCGTCGTCCCCACGACCTAGGCGCTTGCCCCCACATCCACCGCGACCCCCGCGAGGAGACTGAGTGTTCAAATCGATTGACTTCCAGGTCCTTCGCGAGACGCCGTCCCTCGCCCATTACCGGCGCGAATGGGTCCCGAGCCCCGGGATGGGGCTGTCGGGAATCTGGCTCGGCGCAGTCGTCGCCGACGCATCCGGTCAGAACTACTGGGGGGTGCGGGGATGCGACGACTTCCTCACCGGAATGACTCACGTCGTGTCTCCGGTGTGCGGATTTCGATCACTACCGAAAGACCTTGGCATCGACGCGCCTCACCTCTACCCTGAGTACTCGACGCTCGATTGGTTCGAACCGTTGCAGTACGTCGACGACGGCGGGAGCGTGCGGCTGTCGTATCCAAGCGGCCGGATCGAACGCGATGCCAACGGCTTTCACTGGTTTGACGCCAGCAATCGTTGGGAGATCCACGGGCGGACGGTCAGCGACATCGTCCTCACGCACGTGCCTGCGCAGGACGGCATCGACGACGACGTCTACTACCGCCACGAGCTGATGTACGCCACCGGCACGGTGGATGGTGTCGAGGTATCCGGCTACGCGCATCAGGACTTCGCTTATGGGCCGCCGGGAAAGGTGTACACCGAACTCCCCATCGCCCGGCACCTCCAGGGCATGTGGGTGTCCTGGTTGCACGAGCTCGACGACGGGCAGCTGGGCGGCGGCAGCTTCTGGCAGGGGCGCGAAGGTGTGGCCTTCGGCCCGGGCTATCAGCTCAAAGACGGTGTCACCACGGTGCACAAGGACATCACCACGGATCCGACGTTCAACGAAGTCGGCAGGATGACCGCGCTGGATGCGACCATCGGCACCGACTCGTACAGCTTCGCGTTCGAATCCAGCGGCAGCCCGCTGCACGTGTTCGGTCCCGTGTCAAGCACCTCGTCGGGTGTGCAGCCGGCCCGCAGTTGGTGCTGGGTCGAATACAGCGGGAATATGCTGACCCCGGAATTGCTCGACGCGGCCACGGCCGTGTTCAAGCTGGCGCGCGGGCTCGACTGACGATGGTGGTTCAGATGAAGTCCGATCCGCCGTCGACGTTGACGGTGGCCCCTGTCACGTAGCCGTTTCGTCGTGACGCCAGATAGGCGGTGAGGGAGGCGATCTCTTCGGGCAACCCGGCACGGCCGATGTCACAGGGATGGCCGTAGGTCTTCTCGACCCAGGTCATCACGTGCCTCGGATCCGATGAATCCAGCCCGTCGGCGGCAAGCACCTCCCGCAAGGTCTCGGTGAAACTGGCCGTCACGATGGTTCCGGGACAGACACAGTTGACCAGTATCCCCTCGGCGCCAAGGCTTTTCGACAGGTTCTTGGTGAAGCTCGACAGTGCCGATTTGGCGGCGGTGTAGGCGACCAGGCGCGGGCTCTGGCGCTGGATCGAGTGCGCCGAGAGTGTGACGATGCGAGCCCAATCCGCGGATCGCAACATGGGCAGTGCGGCCCGCACCGAGCGCACGGCGGACAACGTGCCGAGGTCGAAGGCGGCGTGCCAGTCGTCGTCGTCGAGGTCTTCGAATGCGCCGGCGTTCGGGCCGACGGTGTGCACCAGGACGTTCAGGCTGTCCCAGGTATGACCGATGGACGCGAACGCCGATGTGATGGATTCGGTGTCGGACATGTCGACGCTGATGGTCAGGACTTCGGGGGCGCCCGCGCTGCGGATTCGCCGCGCAGCGGAGTCCAAGGCGGCCTGGCCGCGCGCCATGATCGCCACGGAAGCACCCTCGGCGCCGAGACTCTCGGCGATCGCCAGGCCCATTCCCTTGCTGCCCCCGGTGACCACCGCCGTGGCGCCGTCGAAACCCAGGTCCATCGAGTCGTCCTTTCTTTACCGGTTGCCGGTGAACGCCTGCTGGCCCTTGATGATTCGGGGTGCCAGGTGAACGATCTCGCTGACCACGGTGGGATTGGCGCGCGAAATGGCGACGAGGGAAAGCATGGCATTTGCCACGTCCTCGACGGTGGACATCTCGTCAGGGATCTGGCCCCCGTACTCCCAGGACCGGTAGAGATCGGCCAGCAGGTCACGGTCGGCCCCGCGCAGGATCTCGGTGTCACAAGTGGGGCCAACGCTGACCCGGATCACGGCGATCTCGGGGTGTTCGGCCCGCCAGCTGCGTAGGATCTCGTCGAGCGCGGCCTTGCTCGCATGGTAGGCCGCCACACCCGCACGCGGGCGCCCCACGTCGTGGCTCGACGCGACGACGACCGTGGCGTTGTCGGCCAAGTGGGGGAGGGCCGTCCGCAGTACGTGGGAGGCACCCACGGCATTGACGGCGTACGCGTGCAGCCACGTCTCTACATCGGTGTCTTCGATCAACGCGAATGGCACCACGGCACTGGTGAATACGACAGCGTCGAGCTTTCCGAAGTGGGCGGCGACGGCGTTGACGACGGATTCGATGGCGCGCGGATCGGACACGTCGAGCTCGTGTGCCGATCCGCCGAGCCGATCGGCCAGCTCCGACAGGCGGTCCACCCGCCGTGCGGCGAGGGCCACCGCCGCGCCCCGGGAGTGGGCGGCCAGCGCCAGCGCCTGTCCGATGCCCGAAGACGCCCCGATGATCAGCATCCGCGTCCCCGCGATGTTGGAGTGCCGGTCGCTCATACTCTGCTTCCTTCGCGTGATTTCATGATTGACGGCTGCGCTGACGCTACCCCAATCCTCGCATGTGAGAATTGTCATTCTCGGTCGGGGTATCGGCCTGGCCCGGCGAAAGCTTGTTTACGGCGGACGAAAACACATATTCTCGACGGGTTGGATCCCGGAGGCTGACGATTGACAAACGCAAAACCAGCCCGCACCACGAGTGCGGGAGATCTGGCTACGCTACGGGCGAGGCCGGCATGACGAACACCGTTGACTCGGCCAGTGAATCGGCTGCAGTCGGGCCGATGGACACCGGCATCGGCGGTTTGTCATGGCCGTCTAGGGTCGGATGGGGATTGTTCGTTGTCGCCTACCTGGCCTTTGCGGTCGTAACGGTCGCGACTGTCCAGTCGGGCACTCACGGGGATGCCCGCACGGCAAACCCCACTCCAGTCGCGGCGCCCTATCCGCCGTTCCTCGGCTTCGATGATTGGCCACTGGTCGTGGCGCTGAGTTCCATCCCGCTGGCGATCGGTCTGATCGCAACGTTGGTGTGGCTCTCGGTGCGATGCGGCAAGGTGCATTGGGCGGTGGTGATCGCGTTCGCCGGTCTGATCACCGGCGCGCTGGATCCATTGGCCAACTGGGCGACATTCGCCATTTTCGATCCGCGCATGCTGCACTTCCCGCCGTCGTGGCCGTATATGAACATTGCGCCGAATCTCGAGCCCGCCCTGTCGTTCCTCGGCGGCTACGCGGCCTATTACCTCCTCAGTGGGCTGGGAATCCTGCAACTGCACGACCGCTTCGTGGACCCGATAGTCCGCCGCACCAGTTGGCTTGCGCGTCACCGCCTTGCCGCGGTCTTCCTGGCTGCGTTCCTCATCGCGATACCGGTCAACACGCTCGTCCAGTTCACCTGGTTGAGATTTGGCATCTTTTACTACTCCGAGGCGGTCGGGCCCAGCCTGCAAATCGGCCACATCCATTTCCCACTCGTCATGGCGGTGTACGACTCGTTTATTTTCGCGATGGTCGCCGTCATGTGCGTCCGTGACGATGGCGGAGAGCTGGTGCTGATCACCCGGATCTGCCGCCAACTTCTGGCGCCCCGTGGCCGCACCAAGGTCACGTTGACACGCCAGCTCCTCGTTTCGGCTGCAGTGGGTCTGGTGTCGTTCGCCATACCGCTGGCGGTGCTGGCCGGCCTGCGCGCCGCGGGGCTGTCCTCACCCGCGTATGAGCAAAACCCGTATCCGAATGTCAAGGTATACGACCCCTACGGGCACCTTGAGGAATCGGGCAAGCCGGGACCGTTCTACAAATGAGTCGGATGACGGACAACGCCTGCGGCCCCTATCGCGTCGCCCATATCGGGACGGGTCTCACAGGAAGAGAAGCGTTACGGGCCACGATTCTTGACCCTGCACTGGATCTCGTCGGCGTAAAGGTCTCAACGCCGAACAAGGTTGGAACCGATGCGGGCCTGCTGTGCGGTGTCGAGGCCGTCGGAGTGACGGCAACAGGCGACATGGCGGAAATCATTGCGCTAAAACCTGATTGCGTATCCTACTGCGCGACGGCGGTCCGCCGCGAGGAAGACGCCATCGCGGATATCGCCGCGCTGCTGGAATCGGGGATCAATGTCGTGACGATCTCGACGATTCCGATGGTGTACCCGGATGCCGCGCCGCAGCACTGGCGTGCAACGCTCGATTCAGCCACCCAAAAGGGCCGTTCGACGTTCTATGCGACCGGTAGTGAGCCCGGGTTCATCAGCCTCAACCTTCCTACCGCGCTGCTTTCTGGCGCGGGTGCCGTGGATTCGTATCGGATGGATGAATACGCGGTCGACTTGGACAAGGCCTATCCCATTTGGGATGTGCTGCATGAGTCGATGGGATTCGGCAAGCCCGACGGCCACGTCCCGGTCCGCATAGCCTCGGGCAAGGTAAATCACGACTGGGAGACGGTCGTGCGCTATATCGCGGACCTGCTCGGCATCGAACTCGACGGTGTAGAACTCGACTGGGAGACATTGCTCGCTCCGGTCGATCTACCAACGGCCCTCGGCGTGGTGCGGGCGGGTACGATCTGCGGGCACCGCTGGCAGCTGGCCGGAGTGGTCGACGACCGAAAAGTGGTGGCCGTGCAATACTTCGCGACCGTGAGTTCGACCCCGTGGCCCGAGCACTGGCCCAAGCCTTCGCGCGAGGGACAGGGCGGCATGGTTTTTCGTGTCGAAGGCGACCCCAGTATGAGCCTGGAACTGTACTTGGAACAGTCGAGGGAAAGCCGCACCAATCCGGGAATCACGGCCACCGCGATGGCCGCGGTGAACGCCATTCCATGCGTGGTGGCCGCGCCGCCTGGCATCATCGAATCACCGTTGGCCGGAACTGGAATCGTTAGTCGACTCTCCCGCACCCGACGGTGACCGTCTTCGCGCTGCTACACGGCGGGCTGCATTACGGCTCCTGCTGGGATGCGGTCTCCGCAGAGCTGGAGCGGCGAGTCCATCGCGCGGTCGCGCCGGACCTCCCGGTCGATGACGATTCGGCGGGAGCGCTGAAATGGGCGCAAGTGGCGATCGATGCGATCGAGCGAGAAGTTGACAGCGCTTCCGAGGATGTTGTCGTTGTCGCACACTCGATCTCGGGACTCTGCGCACCCGTCATCGCCACCTTGTACCCGGTGCGCCACATGGTTTTCGTCGGCGGGCTCCTGCCCGTCCCCGCCCAATCGTTCGCCGAACACCTTGGCGCCAACCCCGACTCGATCACCTTTCCCGAACCGCAAGAGCATGGTGACGGCCCGTTCGGCCTCACCTGGGAGGCGGTCCGGGAAGGTTTCTACCATGACTGCCCGGAAGTATTGGCACGCCGCGCATTTGACGAACTGAGGCACCAATCATTCACCGCGTTCACCGAGAGCTGTCCGATCGACCGCTGGCCCGATACGCCGTCGACCTACGTTCTCATGCGGCACGACCGCGCGGTGGGGGAGTCGTGGGCCAGGCGCAATGCGGTCGACAGGATTGGCGCGTCCATTGTCGAATTGGACGGCGGCCACTCGCCCTTCTTTGCCCGCCCGGCCGAGCTGAGTGCGGTCCTCCTCAGCTTGGCGACTCCGACATGATTGGACATTGATGAGCACAAACATGGCCGATGGGCAACCGGTCACCCCTTAGCGGCGCGCCAGCAGTCCGCTGAGCTGCTGCGCGAGCTGCGGCTTCTTGACCTTTCCGGTCGCGGTGAAAGGGAGATCTTGCTTCGCGGTGACCCAGATGAACTTCGGCACCTTGTATGCCGACAGCCGGTCACGCAGCTGCGCGCGCAAGGACTCGCCGTCAAGCACCGATTCGCCGCGCGGGACTACGGCCGCCGCGACCACCGTCCCGTGCTCGTCGCTCTCGGCGCCGACCACGTATGCCTCCAGCACGCCGTCGCAGTCGGCCAGCGCCTGCTCGACTTCGCTCGGTGTGACGTTGGTGCCGCCACCCGTCTTGATCAGATCGCCCAACCGACCGGTGAACCTGATCCAACCGTCGTCGTACTCGACGCCGCAATCGCCCGTCCGGTAGTAGCCGTCAGCGGTGAACACCTCCTCACGCTCACGTTTGTGCAGGCGTTGCATCAACGAGTATCCGCGAACCCAGATTTCGCCGGGCGTGCCGATGGGCGCCGGCTGACCCGTGTCAGGGTCGACCAGCACATGGTGCAGCCCTTCGATTGGCAGACCGCCGGTTTCGGACCGATCGGGCGGCTGCGGCAGATAGGGGTCGACCCCGATGTGATTGCCACACAGCTCCGTCATTCCCAGGCCGCTAGAGCCCTTTGGCCGACGCTGGGGTGGCACCATCGCGGGCATGCTGGTGCGTTGCACCGAACTCAGATCGCGTGCGGGAAAATCGGGGTGCTCGGCCAAAGTCTTGCCCTGCTGCGGCCAGCCCAACGCGATTGTCGCGCGGTGGCGCTCCATGAGTTCTAGCGCCTCGGCCGCGTCGAACGCGGGCTGGGTGACCAGTGTCGCGCCATGGTGGATCACCGCGAGTAGTCCTGTGATCAGCCCTCCCACCCAGAAGAAGGGCATGGCGGTGAACATCACGTCATCCTGGGTGACGCCGTACATGAACGTGAGGTTGTAGGTATGCCGTACGAGTGTGCCCTGGCTGTGCACGGGCCCCTTTGGGTCGCCGGTACTGCCCGAGGTATAGATGATGGTCACGTCATCGGCTGGCGTTACGCACAATTCCACATCGACCAGGAAGTCGGCGTCGTCGACCGACATCTCGCCATCACCGTCGATCGCTGTCATCCATGGCTGATCGGATGGTCCCCACACCGCAACGGTCCGCAGGAACGGCGCTTTTCGTACCGCGATGCGGCCGGGCTCGCGCTGAGCGGATAACCCCGGCAGCGCTTCCTGCAGTCGGGCGACGAAATCGTGATTGCGGAATCGCGACCACGCCAGGATCGCCCGCAGGTCAGCATGGCGTGCGGTCCAGGCGAGTTCGGACGCCTTATAGAATGTATTGAGGGGCACCGCGACCGCGCCGATGCGTGTGGTGGCAAACCAGGCCAACGCCCAATCGACGCTGTTCGGCATCAAGATCCCGACGTGATCACCCTTGCTTATACCCGCTGACAACAGGGCAATCGCCAGCGCAGCCGAGCGGCGGTCAAGGTCGGCGTAGGTCAACTCGTGGCCATCGGCGATGAGGAACGGCTTGTCCCCGAAACGTGCCGCGGAGGATCTCACCAGAGCGGGAATCGTGGGCAAGATATTCGGGAAGGGCATGAGCGCAGGATAGTAGGCTTTGCAGAAAACGAGAACAAAGGTTCTCATTCGCCGCTTTCGGCCTACAATTTCGCCATGGCCACAGAAGCCGGGCGTCGGCCCAGTGCCGATCGTTTGGACCGGGTGGAATCGAGTCTCGCGATCGCTCAGCTGCCCAGTAGATACGCCATGGCCCTCGACGCCCGGGATCTCGACACGCTGGTGGCGCTGTTCGTCGACGATGTCGACGCCGGCGCGGAGGGGCGCGGCAGCGACGCGCTGAAGCGTTGGTACGACCGGGTGCTTCGGCGGTTCTACCGCAGCATCCATCTGATCTGCGGCCACCAGTTCGACTTCGTCGACGCTGACCACGCGACGGGATCTGTGTATTGCCGCGCCGAACACGAGGACGGCGACGGGTGGTTTGTGATCACGATGCGTTACGACGACGTCTACGAGCGCCGAAACGGCCAGTGGTGCTTTGTCAAGCGGCGGGAGCATCCTTGGTACTCGGTCGACGTGACGGAGCGCCCGGGTCCGGAGTTCATGCGCTGGCCGACCGACGTTCGGTTGCGCGCAGCCATGCCCCAGCGCATGCCGACGTGGCGGGCCTTCTGGGCCGACGGAGACCCCGCGCTGCCCGAGCGGCTATCGGCGCGCCCATAGCACGTGGCGCCGCCCGCCACGGTTTACAATCGTGTTCGAAACTGACATTCTCACATAATGTAATCGGGCGTTTCCGCCCCGTTGCTAATCTGTCGGTGCGCTCGCGCTCGTACCACTGCGATCAATGGAGGCCGTCATTTCCGTCGACAAAGTGCTCACAGGTGTGCGCGTACTGGAGGTTGCCGCGTGGACCTTCGTACCGTCGGCCGGCGCCGTGCTGGCGGAATGGGGCGCCGAGGTGATCAAGGTCGAGCCGCGCGAAGGCGGGGACCCGCAGCGTGGCCTCGTCACGATGGGAATCGTCGACGAGGGCGGGGGCACGGTCAATTACATGATCGAGATACCGAACCGGGGGAAGAAGTCGATCGGCGTCGATCTGAGCACTCCCGGCGGTCAGGAGGTCATCCGGAAGCTCGCCGCCACGTGCGACGTCTTTCTCACCAGTTATCTGCCGAGTCGCCGCAAAAAGATGGGCATCGACGTCGACGACATCAAAGCCGCGAATCCGGGCATCGTGTACGTGCGCGGATCGGGGCACGGCCCGAAGGGCCCCGATTCGGACAAACCTGGCTACGACGGCGTCTCCTACTGGGCGCGCGGCGGCATCGCCACCATGCTCACCGAAGACGGCGACGAGTTGGTGCGATCACGGCCGGCCTTCGGAGATCTTCTCGGGGGCATGGCAATCGCAGGCGGGATCGCGGCCGCACTGTACAAGAAGGCGACCACCGGTCGCGGATCGGTCGTGGATGTCTCTCTGCTCGGCCTCGCGGCCTGGAACCTCAGTCCCGATGTCGCGGTAAGCCAGATCCACGGCGGCAGCTCGATCCCGAAGTACAGCCACGCCGACGCACCCAACCCTTTGGTCGGGACCTACCGCACTAAGGACGACCGTCACGTCCAGCTGATGATGCTGCAACTCGACAAGTTCTACGCCGAAGCGATGCGCGCTATCGGCCTGCCCGAATTGATCGACGACGAGCGATTCGCCGATCCCGCATCGCGATTCGCCCACCGAACGGAACTCATCTCGCTGATGGACGATGTGTTTGCAAGGCGCACACTCGCCGAATGGCGCCAACAGCTGGCCGGCCTCTCCGGCGCCTGGGGGGTGGTGCAGACACCGGACGAGCTCTGCCATGACCCGGCGGTGAGTGCGAACGGCTATGTCGCGACCACCACGACGATGAACGGTTCGCCGTACTCGTTGCCCACGAATCCCGTCCAGTTCGACGAACGGGCCGTCGTCCCGCCGGGGGCGCCCGAACACGGCCAACACACGGAAGAGGTCTTGATGGACGCAGGCTTGGACTGGGACACCATCGTGAACTACAAGGAAACCGGGGCGATCCTATGAGTGCAACGCCATCGCGGATTGCGTCGGATAACCCTGTCGACTTCGACCCGTTTTCGGACGACTTCTTCAACGGTGCGTTCGACACGTACCGTCGCCTGCGCGACGAGGCTCCCGTCTATTACAACGCGAAGTGGGACTTCTGGGCCTTGACCCGTTACGACGACGTGGCGCCCGCTACCAAAGACTACGAAACCTTCTCGTCCGCCAAGGGCGCCACGCTGGACATGGTCCAGGCGCACGACGACGCGCTGCCGGTGCCCAAGGTGATCATCTCGATGGACCCGCCCGAACATCAGAAGATGCGCCGACTGGTCAGTAACGTGTTCACCCCGCGCGCCATCGCCGCGCTGGAAGACATGGTGCGCGAAAAGGTCTACGAACGCGTCCACGCGCTCGACCCGTCCTCGTTCGACGTGGTGGCCGACTTCTCGGCCCTGTTTCCGAACGAGGTCATCACCACCATGCTGGGAGTGCCGAAGCAGGACCGCGACCAGATTCGACTCTGGCTCGACCTGCTGCTCGAGCGCCGGCCCGGTGAGATCGCCACCACCCCAGAAGGTTTCGAAGCCTCGACCAAGACCGGGATCTACTACTACAACCTGGTGCAAAAGCGCCGCGCCGAGCCCCGCGACGACATGATCAGCCGACTCATCGAAACCGAGATCGAGCGAGACGGGCAGGTGGAGAAGCTCACCGACGTGGACATCACCGGCTTCGCCACCATGCTCGGGGGAGCGGGCGCGGAGACCGTCACCAAGCTCGTCGGCAACGCCATGGTTGCCTTCGCGGAATTTCCCGACCAGTGGCGAAAGTTACAGGAGGACCGCACCAAGGTTCCCGCGGCGATCGAGGAATTGTTGCGCTACGAGGCGCCATCGCAATACCAGGTCCGCACCGCCACCCGCGACGTGATGTTGCACGGCACGGTAATTCCCGAAGGCAGCGCCGTCCTGCTGGTCACGGGATCGGCGACGCGCGACGAGCGCATGTTTCCCGATCCCGATCGGCTGGACATCGACCGCGAGCGCAAGATGGGCTTCAATCTCGCATTCGGGTACGGCATACACAGCTGTTTGGGAGCGGCGCTGGCGAGGATGGAAAGCCGCATCGCACTCGAGGCACTACTGGATCTCCTCCCCGAATACGAAGTCGACCGCAGCGGGTTACACCGGGTAGCGATGTCCAACGTCTGTGGGTGGGCCAACGTGCCGGTGCGCAGGCGTGATTAAGGAAGCAGGGCAATGACGTCCGATCGAGTGGCCCGGCACCGCAGGATCGCCCACGCAAAATGGGAGACTTACGCAAACGCTCCGGATACCGGAAAAGTCACCTACGGCGATGAGTGGATGTATGCACCGGACGCCGTGATGATGTGCCCGTTGTTCAACGACGGCGCCGATCACCGGATGGCTGACCTCGCCTCCGACGAACTCTTAGCGGCCATGCAGAAGTTCGCGCCAGACGGTGACATGCTCACGTGCGAATTCCGCATGTGGTGGAAGCACATGCCCGATTTTCGAATTGTCACCCCGTTCGAATGCAGGCCGGCCGAGTGGGGGTTCGCGGTCCGCGACACCTATGCGGGCACGCTGGCCGACGGGACGGTGCTCGAGCTTCACGAGTGGGATTACGTGTGGACCAACGAAGAAGGTCACATCACCCGTTGGGAGTGGTTCGTCGATTCGCGGGAGTGGAACCCCTTCCTCGAGCTCATCGGCCTCGACCCCAACGGCCTGACGTATCAGGCCTACACGCTCAACTTCCTGCGTGAAGGCAGCATTGCGGGCTGAAATCCCCGCACCACGAAGCCGCGGACGAAGGCCGCGACCACCTCGTCGTCGCCCATGTCGAGGTAGGGCGACGGAGTGGTGAACAGCGAGAACAGCATCCGCGCAAACCATTCCGTTGCCGAGTGGATGTCGAGGTCACCGCGGACCTCGCCCGTCAGTCGCGCGGCCGAGACATAGGGCGCGAGAAACTCGCTGCATTCCCGCAGGAGGGTCGACGCGTTCTTGGTCAACATCAGGCTGACCTCGTCTTGATCGAAATAGGTTTCTGGTTCGACCACCCGGCGGGCCTGCGTGACGAAAACGCCCGCCCGGACCAGTTTTTCTTCCAGGGTGCTGCCGCCGTGGCGGTCGATCGCCTTGGCCAGCCTGCGATAGAAGCGCTGAGACGCCGCCTCCGCGCAGGCTTCGACAATGGTCTCCTTGTCCCGAAAGTATTCGTAGAAGGTGCTTCTCGACACGTCCGCGGCGCGAGCGATATCGACGATCGTCGTCTTCCGCAACCCGTGCGTTCGGAAGCACGCGAACGCCGCCGAGATGAGCACCTCGCGGGTGTCGACCGCCGTTGCGTGCGTCATCTGGAATCGCGGCTTCCCTGCTCAGTGGTCGGGCGCGAGGATCAGACCGCTCGTCGGCACGCCCGTGCCCGACGTGACAAGCACGTGTTCGACGTTGTCCACCTGATTGTGCGACGTGCCGCGCACCTGGCGGACACCCTCGGTGATGCCGTTCATGCCATGGATGTAGGCCTCGCCGAGCAGTCCGCCGTTGGTGTTGATCGGCATCCGGCCACCCAGCGACAGTTCCTCGACCGAGACGAAGTCCTTGGCCTCGCCGCGGCCGCAGAATCCGAGCTCCTCGAGTTGGGTGAAGACGAACGGCGTGAAGTGGTCGTAGAGGAATGCCGTCGAGATGTCTTGCGGTTTGAGGCCCGAATTGCGCCACAGCTTGTCACCGACCACGCCCATCTCGGGCAGGCCGGTGATCTCCTCACGGTAGTAGCTGGTCATCACCTCGCCGTCGTAGGCGGCTCCTTGCGCGGCGGCGGTGATGACTGCGGGCGGCTTGGCGAGGTCGCGCGCGCGCTCGACGCTCGTCACCACCATGGCGACGCCCCCGTCGCTTTCCTGACAACAGTCGAGCAGCCTCAGCACCGGTTCGATGATCCACCGCGATTGTTGGTGCTGCTCAAGGGTTATCGGCTTCTGGTAAAACCAGGCTTCGGGGTTGTTCGCCGCGTGCTTGCGGTCGATAACCGAGATCTTCCCGAAATCGGCGTTGGTGACGCCGTAGGTGCTCATGTAGCGCTGAGCGTGCAACGCGACCCAGGCGGCCGGCGTCATGAAGCCAAACGGCGCATAGGGAGCCATCCACAACGGCGTCACGCCCGGCTGACGGCCGGCGCCACCGAAGCGGAATCCGGAGCGCTCGTTGAACGCGCGATAGCACACCACCGCTTCCGCCACGCCCGTGGCGACCGCCATCGCGGCCTGCATCACCGTTCCCGCGGCCGCGCCACCGCCGTGTGGGACCCTGGTGAAGAACGTCAGGTCCCGGATCCCGACATTGCGGGCGACCTCGATCTCCTCGTTGTCGTCGACGCTGAACGTGACCATGCCGTCGATGTCGGCGGGACGAAGACCGGCGTCGCTGATGGCGGCTTTGACTGCCTCGCAGGCCAGTTGCATCTCGCTGCGACCCGATTCCTTGGAGAACTCGGTTTGCCCGATCCCGACGAGCGCGGCCCTGCCGCCAATCCCGCAGGAGCCCCCGTTCATGCATCCACGCCTTCGAGCAGGCTGAGCACCGCGGTTCCCGACACATGGTCGCCCAAGCTGTTGGTGCCTTTGAACGTGACCTCGACGAATCCTTCGCCGTCGGCCGACGATTTGTCCGTGACCGATCCCGTGAAGCGCATCGGATCATTCGGGTAGGCCGGGACGCCGAGGCGGATGGACAGCTTCTTGATCATCGCCTCGGGGCCTGCCCAGTCATGAAGGAACTTCACGCAAAGCCCATTGGTCGTCAGGATGTTCAAGAAAATGTCTTTGGATCCCTGGGAATTCGCAAAGTCGCGGTCATGGTGCACGGGCATGTAGTCGCGGGAC
>Ga0164242_10001902_pt1 | contig 24466 bp, 13 predicted proteins | sample OricomgcompostMG_FD_108783 | JGI IMG/M metagenome (GOLD analysis project Ga0164242, IMG submission 108783) | Miracle-Growth compost microbial communities from Emeryville, California, USA - Original compost - Miracle growth compost (MG) ...
GTCTGGCCTGCCAAGTATAGGCCAGCCACTCCGCCAATTAACGGGTAACAGGCTCAAAACCCTTCCCGCCCAATCTCCACCTGTACCGTGGTGGGTCAAAAAATACCAGTTGCCATTCACCGCCTGAATAATTGCGCCTTGATTAGGTTCATGATTCTTTTTTTGAGCATAGCTAAGCAACTTTGGCCCTTCATATGGCCCCCAGATATTTTTGGACCGTTCCATCATAACAGCACGCCCTCCAGTTCTTACTTCACTGAAAAAATGATAATAGATCCCGTTAATTTTATAGAGCTTATTGGCTTCGCTGCCTCTAGCCTGATAAATTACTTTATCAGAGCCAGCGATCAGACTTCCACCATCCTTGGTCATCTTAAATAAATGAATCTTATACCCATCGCTAAAATGTGTCCCTATAAAATAACCATCTCCATTGTCGTCCCAAAAGGGACAACCGTCATCCCACCCTTTTGCCGCTAAAATCTGACACGGTGGCTCCCAGGGCCCTTCAGGATGTATTGCCGTACTCATAAAGAATCCCTTGTCTGGATCGCAAAAGTAAACCCAGAATTTATGATCATGGTAGCGGATAGCACCGGCCCAAATCCCTCGGCCATATTTATTCATTCGGTCCCAGTTCAAGTCAGTAGAGACTTTGTTAAGGTCATCCACCACATGACCTAGTATTCGCCAGTTCACCAAATCTTTGGAATGCAGGATTACAAAACCAGGACTAAATTGAAAGGTGGAGGAAACGCTGTAATATTCCTCCCCCACCCGTATACAATCAATATCGCTAAAATCTCCTGGTAATACCGGGTTTGCATACATCCCATTGCCCAGATCACCCCATACCTCCCAATCCCCCCACACCGGGATCCGGGATTTATTCTGACCTAGGCAGCCAAAAGATATACATAAGCCTGTCAGCAGTATTAAATGGACAAAAAGTTGCTTCATCTTTTTATAATTCAGGAGTCATAACCGGATTGTCTTAGAGAGACAATAAACACAATTGAATCTCAACTAGATTCAGTGGTGATTTTTAAAAGACCTCCGTCTTATTTATACCCTATCGGATTGCCCGATACAGTACTCGTAGGACTATTCAGTTTCAATCCTTCAATTTTTAGTGCCCAGGCTATATCACCTGGAGGATTGACCGGTAAAGATACTTTCAGCCCGTTACTGTCCTGAGTAAAACTTATAGGCTTATTACTACCCAAGAGTTTAACCGAACTGACTTTACCTAAATTATTCGGAATAGAGGTAATTACCACATGCCCTTGTGGCCACTTTCCCTGGAGGATGGCATATAAGTCATTATTTTTTACGGTAAAATTGAATTTAGGCGTATTAGCACGTCCACCTTCAGAAAATTTGACCCAATTATGCGTATCATAAATGGCTTCTCCGTTAATATCCAACCATTTGCCGATACCTAAAAGGGTTTCACGCTGCTTTTCAGGTATGGTACCATCTGCAGTGGGCGATAAATTAAGCATCATGGTTCCATTTTTACTGGCAATTTCAATCAGCTTTCTAATAATGGAAGCTGCACTGGCAACAGACATGCCTTTGGTATAGCCCCAGGTGCCCCCAATTTTCATGTCTACCACCCAAGTCCCCGTTCGGATACCTGGTGGCATCTTGCCCTCAAAATCAAGTACAGAACCAATTGTTTCGGTATTAACGCCAGAGGGCGCATAAGCAGCCTTTTTACTGTTTATCGTCACCTCTTTTCTCCACTTCTTTGCGCTATTATAGTAATAAGCAGTCACCATGAGTTTCAGGGGATCCAGGTAGCGCTGATCAATCCCGTTGTCAAACCAAAGAATATCAGGCTTATATTTATTAATGAGCTCAACATTACGTTTATACCAATCTATCAGAAAGTTTTTACAAGCTTCATCACTACGGTCAGCTACATGGTAAAAATCTACCCATTTAGGATCAAATAAGTCCGCGCGCTCTGCTTTCATTTTGCTGAGCATTTCAGGAGGTGGATTAATAAATTGAAAGTTTTCAATTTCATGGTTAGTGAACCCAAATTTCAGCCCAAGTTTACGCACTGCTTTACAAAGTTCACCAATCAGATCACGGTGCGGTCCCATATCCATCGCATTGTAGGGTGTAACCTTGCTATCCCACAGTGCAAAGCCATCGTGATGCTGACAAGCCGGCGCAAAGAACCGGGCTCCGGATTTTTTAAATAAGGCCGCCCATTCGTTTGCGTCAAAATACTTGGCAGTAAACATGGGAATAAAGTCTTTATACCCGAATTTATCCTGGGGCCCAAAATGCTGTATGTGCCACTGGCCTATCCCGGAATTGGTATACATATGCTTTTCATACCATTCATTGTGATAAGCGGGAACGGAATAAAGACCCCAATGCATGCAGAGTCCGAATTTAGCGCCTATATACCAATCAGGAACCCGGTAATTTTCCTTTACAGATTCCCAGCTTGGCTTAAAAGGACCTTTTATACTCGTCTTTTTAATTGCCCGAACAGCGGCAGCGACCACCTTTGGCGTTGTCTCAGGCGCCATATCAAAGCCAAAGGTATTGCCTCCTTCTCCAATCTGCTCATTAACGGGCTTCGTATAAGGCGCATCATGTTTTGGCTGATTTTTACGCCCAGATGAATCGGACTGCTGCCCATAACCAATGGCAGCCCTCAATACAAATACAAATGCCCATAATAACACCTTGTATTTCATAAGATTTACATTTTTTTTTGTCAGATTTTTTTAATCAATTCTCTTAAAAAACTTGCCAATTAATCTTAGGATAGGCTAAACCAAAATCCATATAATTATAGAAAATAAATTATAGCAGGCTTGGGAATTCCGCCTTTTAAGCGCTTATTTAAGCCAAGGTCAAAGCTAAACCAAATACATGGTTCATCAAATAAAGGAAACGGACCTTTTCTTATACAAATCCGACATTTGAAGTTCGGAAAAATTTATGTCGGTCCATTGGCCAAAGCCACCTATTACTGTTTTTTAGGGAGTATCAAAGCTTTCAAATACGACCGTTAATAGGAGAAATAATTTGCGGATCAAAAGGTCTCTAAGGGCTTCATCTGTGCCGGATTTTGTAACGGGCAAAACATAAGCTGCACATTCAATGTTTCTTTCATTCACTGAATGTGCAGCTTATATTTTATATAACCTTTAAACTTAAGGTTTACATTATTGGCCTGTATAAAAAATACTAGTATTCTAAAGGTTTAATTGAGGGGTATTTTCCTGCCTTCTTTGGCTGATTGCCTGGCAGCGGACAATATCTTTACCACGATTAAATTGTTCTGCAGTGAAGAGAGATCATTCCCCGGTTTCAGCTGCCCTCTCAACACGGCAGTGACATAAGCAACATAATTTTGATATGGCGTACCCGGTGCTTCCAATTTTTTAATATTAAATGCTGGATCTTTACCCTTACGTTCTCGTATTGTATTCGGATCTACCGCCTGTAGGTAGCCGGTCTTGCCAAAAACCTCCAAATCCTTAATATTGAAAGGCCAATTCCAGGAAGCCTCAATGATTCCGGTAGCTTTGGGATAATCCAAAACAATGGTCGCATCATCTTCCACTTTTGGGTAAACATCTGGTTTAATATGCCGAGTCGTTGCATAAACAGCTGAAGGTGCTTTACCATCCATTAGCCAGGTCATTAAGTTAGCACCATAACAGCCAAAATCAAATAAGGCACCTGCCCCATTGGTTTTAGGATCTGTCAGCCATCTCAAGAACTCAGGACTGCATCCGATCTCTTTAGGGCCTTGGTGTCCGTCATGTGCCACCATCTTTCTTATGCCCCCAACCTGATCTGCCTTCACTTGGTGATATAAGTTCAAATTGCTGGCATACCAGCTGGTCTCATAATCAGTTAACACTTGAATATGATATTTGGCGGCCAAGGAAACGATCTTCTCTGCATCTTCCACTGTAATAGCAAGGGGCTTTTCGACCATAACATCCACGTGCAATGGCGCACACACTTGTACAACTGAAAAGTGCGCTGAATTCGGATCAAAGGCCATGACAACTTCCGGTTTTTTATGCTTCAAAAGTGTAGGAAGGTCCTTATAGAATAAGGAATCCTCCAAATGATAGTTCTTTTTAAACTTATTAATCAATATTGGATCTGATTCGGCAATACCGACGATATTTACTTCCCCTTTTTTATAATGTTGCATGAGTAAATAGACATGGTCATGGCTTAATCCTGCCAAGGCTACCTTTAATGGGCCGTTCTGTGCTGATGCTTCTAATGGGCGGATAATCACCATTGCAAAAGCGAATAATGCTACACATAAGACTAACGGGCGTTTCATTTTAAAAAATTTTCAGTGATCAAATAAAAGCTCAATTTCACCATAAAAGATTCTCTGAAATAAATCTTTAAATGCTGAATGTTGAATAAATAAAAAAATCCTTTGATACAATAATATCCAATAAAGTTAAACACTTTCAAAACAAGAAGTCTATTTTAGTGTAAATTCTTTGTCCGAGTGCTGGAAGAGCCTAAAGATGAAAATTTTATCGAACTTCATAATTAGTAGAATGGCCGGTAATAAGTGAAGCATGAATGATGTAAAAATGGCCTGAGATATACCAGCATAGGTGCCGAGTATATAAGCAATGGAAATGTTTCAATACCGGTATAGAACGGTACCACTTTAACGGCAAAAACAGACCCACCCTTTTGAACCGCTGACTATACAAGTGTCCCAGTGCATGTTTTTTTTGGTAATTCCGTTGGGTTTTCAGTGGCTCGATTTACAACGTAAAACAAGCAACTGTTTTAAAGTAGAGTATTTCATAGGTAAGTGCATGATTATCTGTAACCTTGGGCAAAAACAAGTCCTTACGTCTTTTTCTCAATATGGGTTTTATCTATGGCTCAGGCTGTATTTTGCTTGTATTTGATTGCGTTTCATGCCAACCTGAACCTTGCATGCTGCTTTTTACTGGTTCGTATTGGCTTGCCCAGTGCTTTGGGGAGCTTAGGTTTTGTAAGCATCAAGCCCATTAATGCAGCGTACCTCGTGTTTGGATGTGTGTGGGCTCTCTTGTCGAACTCCGTGAACGTTTTAGCATATTTGGATGCTTCAGAGAGGCTTTAGCACTGCTTTACTACGTGCGTCCCAGTCAACAGTAGGCAAGCAGGAACAATGGGCAGTATTTCGGACTGAAGATAATTCCGGTGATGATGTAGGTTTTTATTTTAGCCAGTGAAGTAAGGTGTGTGGTGGTTGATTATGGGGGCGATTTGTTAAGTAAATTTGGTGAGCTGTCCCTTTATTGGTTGCTGTCGATTATAAAGAACTGCAAAGAGCATATGACTGCGGGTGATTTCTACTTTTTATCACTTGTATTATCTATTAGGCAGTAGATCCCAACAAAAGCCCCCCTTTCTATGAGCTAACTATTTCAGTGTTGTAGAATAATCCGCCTCCATCTTTGAAGTAGGTAGTTATGGGATCCGATTCTTTTTTGCGGTAATAGGTTATTCAAGTAATACGTTATAGTGAAGGGTACAGGGGGATAAAAGTAGAGCGCAGCGGAGTCGCTTCGATTCTATCTTATTAGGCAGATGTCAGCCTCCAATAGGCAGGCAGCGATATAATTAGCTAATTGCCACCCTTGAATTAAGGAAGCCTGACAGTTGAGTTGGGGAAAATAGGGCAGAATCGGGCCCTTTTGTTTGGGAGGTACAGAAGTTGTCGATCTACTGATTACCTATGAGGAAGGTCTACAATAAAGGCGCTAACCACGGTTAGCGCCTTTATTGTAGACATGATAGCTGATTAATGTACTACTCATTATCGGATGCTGTCTGCTGCTCGCCGATATACTCTTTTTGCAACTTATCACTTTCATGTCTGCGATAGCTTGACCCTTCAATTTTTACTATCACCGAGTGGTGATATATCCTATCTAGTATAGCCTTTGTGGTAAGAGGATCGCCCAAAAAGTCGGCCCAGTCAGGCTCCGCTAGGTTGGTTGTGAAGATCATGGATTTATTATCATTATAACGCCGGTTGATGACTTTAAAAAGTAGATGAGATTCTTTGACTATCTCCAATTGGAGCCGGTCATGGCCGACCTCATCTAGGAGAAGTAGTTGGGGATTTATATATTTTCTTATTCTTTTGTCCAGCGTCTTCTCGTACACACCAAGGTTCAGATCAGATATCAGTTCGGCACAGGTAGTATAAAGCGTAGTATACCCCTGTTGACAGGCTATCAGAGCTATAGCCCTTGCAATATGACTTTTCCCGACGCCATTGTTTTTGCTTGTCAGTAGAATTGACTCGTGGTGCTCCATAAACCGAAGAGATGCCAGTTCCATGATGAGCTTCTTGTTTAGTTTGGGCTGGAAGTCAAAATCAAAATCTCCCAGTGTCTTTAGGGGCTTGGGTAAACAACTGCGAACTGTCCGGTAGTCTGCCTGCTCCTCCCTTCTATTGTCAGCTTCCTTATGGATGGCATTCCAAAGAAACTCGAAAAAACCCATAGGAGGGGCGCCATTAGCCTCATCAATATACTGCTGGTAGTTTGTTTCCAAAAGCTTAAGCTTCAGTAGGCGACAATCGGCTTTGAAGCGCTGTAGCTCTTGCTGTACGCTGTTTTGTTTTTTATTCATTGTTATTGCTACGAGGTTTAAGGAATATCTTATCGATATAACGCGGTTCCGAGTTGTTTTTCAAAAATGTTTCGATGGGACCACAATCAAAAATTTTGTATTGCCAGGCCCGCCTGACTGCTTGAACGATGTCTTCAACTTGGTAATCTATTTTCAAGGCTAACAGGCGTGTTAAGTGATTTCTCCAGGATCTGCGTTTGTGCTGCTTGATCTGATCGATATACAGATGCATATCTGGAGAGAAGCTTTCCAGCCGTTGGATCACATCATCAATGTCTGGATCAGATAGCGTTGCAGACCTCCTATGCTGTCCAACATAACGCTCCTTTCTGCCCTTTTCAGCTAGCGGGTGACAAGCGATCTGCTCTCCACTGGGACTGTAAACGATTAGCTGATTGGTTGTTACTCTAACGGTGCAAAGATTAGATATGTACTTTCTTGGAACCACATAGTGGTAGCCTTCCCAGTAGACGCAGGACTCTATACTGACGACTCTATGCACCACCGCAGCCGTGTCGTAATGGGTTGTTGGCAATGCTTGCAAGTGGGGCAGCTCTTCAGCATACAGATCAATGGGCCTTCTATTTGTGGTACCATGGATCCGCACATCATTCACATTGGTGAGCCAGTGCTGCAGCTGATTTTTCAGATCCTCCAGGTCTTTAAAGTCACGTCCATTTAGAAAACTCTGCTCCAGATACCAGAACGGCCTCTCAATTTTAAGATTTTCCACTGGCGTATATGGCGTTATCGTGAGGGGTTTGAACCGATAGAAGGTGGCGAACTCCAGATATGTACGATTAAACTGGGGGTTGCCAGGCTCCCAGCGATCTACACAGGCTTTTTGGTTGTCAGCTTTGATCTCACGGGGGATGCCATCCATGTATATAAATGCTGCGATCAATTCTCTAAAAAGTGTCTGCTGAGTTTTGTCTTCTACCACCACAATGTACTGACGACGGGAGAAGCAGAGGATGTAACTAAAAAAGATCACCTTATGCTTTTGGCCGTCTGCCGTAAAGGGTACGTAATATTCACTCCAGTCATTTGCCGCCCGCTGGCCAGGGTCGGTCTCCACCATTATGATCTTGGTTTTTTTCTTGCTCGAGCCCCGAAGGCTTCTAACATAGTCACGGCAGATGGTAATACTTCCGTCATACCCCTTCTCGACTAAGCTTTCATAGACTCGTTGTGCAGTAATTTTGGGATACTTCTGTATTAACGAAGCTACAATTTCTTTATAAGGGTCCAGCTTGCTGGCGTGCTCTTTTTTCTGGAGAACGGGAGCCGCTGCGGGCGTATCTCTTGACTTGCCGTTACCCGCCAGGATGCGGCGTACACGGTTACGCGAGATCTTAAGTTCACGCGTGATCTTCCTCACTGACCATCTCTGATGATGGAACAGGGAGATCACTGTGTTTTCCAGATTGTGATCTTTCATTTGTTTTGAGTTTATTGGTGAGTAAATCTGTAAGGATGTTGATGAATGCTTGGGTATCATCCGCCAGTAATGTCAGTTCTGGCATGATAATTATTTTCTCTTCCGGCTGTAATTTCTCTGCCAGGTCTGGTCTTAGGCAGTGCAGATAATACCCAATAGATCTTATGGCATTGCGGGTGGTTCGCAGCAGTTCATTACCCTTGTTGCTTAGTCTATCATCATGCGCCTCTTCCGGCGGTTCTTGGATAGATGCTCTAATCGCATCTAGTGGGTGGGTCAGTATATTCCTTTCCTGGTCACTGCCGTCAGCTTTCAAGAATGCCCCTACCAGTTCTGTGCTCTTGCGGCTAGAAAAATCCCAGGATTGTATCACACGGGCGACCTTCATCTGGTTGCAGCGTGGCAATTTTATCAATTCCCGCGCCTGACTGCTGCTGAGCAGGCCCATTCTAATCTCGGGTATCAGCTGACTTGAAAGTCTATCAAGTAGCGATAGGCGGCGACAAACCCAGCTGCGACTGTATCCGGTAAGTTCTGCCAGATCCCTTTGGCTCAACTCGTGGGTTTTTGCAAGGTCTGCCAACACCATGGCCTCCTCCCATACCTCCATCTTTTGACTGCCACGGTTAAATAACAGCACCAGCAACTTCGCCTTTTTCAGATCAACATCCAGTACGTAACACCTAATGCTCTTCCAGCCTAGCTCTATGGCGGCATAGATCCGCTTGAAACCATCAATTACCTGATACCTGCCTTGCTCACGGCGGACCACCACCGGCTGTAGCTGTCCCTGTAGGAACATGCTATCCTGCATGTGGCTTACCAGCTTAGGAGGGATAACTCGAACCTTAGCTACAGATAACTCTAATTGGTCAATTGATATGTCTTCAATGATTGTATCCATCAGTATTGTCTTCACGATGGTAAAAGTAGGTTCACAAAACGCTCAGAACAATCGCGTACACCTTTACAATACTGGTCGATTTTATCGAAAAATGCCCCTTATATCTTGTATATCAAGTATTTGCAGGGGTTACTCGTACACCTTTACAATCTTTTGATTATGTATTCATAAACCCGTACTATTAACTGTGTATCAATTACCTGTGAAGTTACGCGTACACCTTTACAATCATTGGGCCTGTGGTGGGCATGACGCTACTTTCTGTATATCAATCTATTATAGGGGTAACGCGTATCCTTTTACAATCTTCAGCAAACACTGCTTCTTATATATCAAGTAGTTATGAAGGTGACGCGTTCCCTTGTACGCTGCCTAGGTGTTCGATTTTTACCAAAGAACAGCTTCCATCGGCGTCGCGTTGGAGTACAAGGGATCCAGGAAATTTTAAAATGGCAGGTAGCGTCGTTATTCGCTTTCGGTTACGCACTTTCTGCTGTTCTCGGTTACGGGTGACGTACTCAGGGTGTGTGTCTCGGTATTTACGCATATACTCGTGGTCAGGGTTCTGTTGCTGCTTAACTTTCCCCTTTTTTTGACTTTTAGGATGTTTGCGCTTCCACATGCTCCTACGTGCATTCTGGCACGCTTGTGCAGAGCAGTACTGTTGATTGCCTTTTAAACGGTGATTGCCACACACATCTTTACCACAATGATTGCAATGAACATGTTTGACCATAACTAATGCTTTTATGATCAGTAAGATAGCTAAAACTAGATTATTTATAGATAGCTGATATCCAGTTACTTCATTGTCTTTTGCCATTGAAACGACAGATATTACTATTAAAACATATTAAATGGGGCAATAGGGAAATAAAAATTCCTAATCCTGGCTGTTGGATTTCTGAATGGTGGTGGTAGATTTATTAAATTGGGTGGGTCCGTTTTTTACCGATAATTGGTATCGTTTTATACCGCTGTTAAAAAAATGAGAAAAAAACTGAAATATCAGCTAATTGACCGTGTGTGGCCTAACCAAAATGGCTTTTTATTATCAATCATCACATGAAACTAAACAAAACCTCCAATGAATGCAGGAAATAACCTGTCTAGTTGGCAAATTAAAATCACCAACCACAAATAATTAAACAGCGCGGCCGCGTTTCTGATTGTCAGAAAAGCAGCCGCACTGTTTACTGAAGACTACATTAATTTATTTGAATACTGCCTCCAGGCAAAAGCCTATTGAATCTTCAATACCAGATACCCAAAAGGTGCTAACCTCAATTGATCATTTAACTGAACGGCATTTTGGGAAAAAGCATCCTGCCACGCACCTTTACAATCTGCCGGAATAGCAAAATCTAGGGCTTTATTACGTAAATTGACAATTACCAATACCTTTTCACCTTGGTAGATCTTCGTAAAAGCACAGACATCATCCGTACTATAGGATTTTAACGTACCATTTCGGAGCGCATCACTCCCACTGCGGAAAGTTAGTATTTTGGTGTATAAGTCTTTGACTTCTGGATGGGTTGTCCAGTCAATTTTAGTTGTCTGTCCAAAATAATCCAATCTCGTCGAGCACCCAACTTCCTGCCCATTATAAATCATGGGCACACCTTTCATATAGGACGCTACAATAAAGGAAGCGATAGCACCCTGTTCTCCGCCAAATAATTCCATGGGCGTACCGTCCGACAGATCTACATCATGATTAGAGGTGTACCTGACCACCCTTGAGGTGGCGGCCGCATTTACATATTCCGCCTGATTTAAGCTATCAATTAGCTTAACAGATGCCCCCTGTTTAAAGATTCGGTCTTTTAATGTATAATAAAAGCCCATAGCATATTTTAACTGAAATCCCGATGTAAACTGATCGCTTCTGGTACCTTCTGCAAAAAGAAGTAATTTATGCGTGGAAATACCTTTTAAAGAATCCAGGGCCTGTTGCCAAAAATCAGCTGGTACAAAATCTGCTGCGTCACACCTAAATCCATCTACGTTAGCGGTATAAATCCAGTATTTCATGTCGCTGATCATTTGGCGCCGCATGTCTTTGTCATTAAAATTCAATGCAGCAACATCTTTCCATCCTGTACCTATAGGACTGATAATATGTCCTGAACCGTCCACCTGATACCAACTTTTATTTTTGATCCAAGGGTTATCCCAGGCAGTATGATTAGCCACCCAATCCAAAATCACCGCCAGGCCTTGTTTATGCGCCGCATCTACAAGACTGCGAAGGTCATCCAGCGTCCCAAATTCCTTATTGACCGCCTTGTAATCCTGCACACAATAAGGAGAGTTTACTGAATTTAATTGCCCAACCGGATTAATCGGCATTAGGTAAAGCACATTTACGCCCAGTTCCTTAATATCTGCCAGGCGGTCTTCCACCCCTTTTAGATTGCCCGCCTGACTAAATGCGCGCAAATTTACCTGATAAATAATCGCATTTTCAGGATCAGGTACCGCATTATATGGTGTACCATACTGTGAAGGATCCGCTTGTATGACAGTATCCGTAGAGACAGGCGGTACGGGCGGATTCACGGAGGGCAATGAATTGCTTTTACTACAAGAAGTAATCAACAAAATTGCCAATATAGAAAACAAAGCTTTCATAAGTATTTATTTTTTAGTGAGGCTATAGGTATATTTTCCAGGCACATGCAAATCCAACACAATATCATAGTTGGCACTTTCTGAAACACCGATATTCAACACATTTGCATCATAGCCAAAGAAGGGGTTATCTGCATAAGCTAAGGCACCATCTGCATTAATGCCAAAGTCAATGACCCAATTATTATTAGCTCTGAACTTAAAGGAGCCGTTAGAAGAAAGATAGGCGGTTGCTTTCCAGACTTGCTGCACCTCATCGTATTGCAACGGAGTATCGGTCACCCAACCACCAGGTGTTGCATCACCTAGCATGCTCCAGGTGGTTTTAACAGCCGACCAGGTATTATTATTCAAATCTGCAGTCAGTTCATAATAGCCGCCCTCAGGGACCGATAATCCGGCAGCATTGCCATCTGTACTAAACGTATTATTGCCGCCATCACCATAATTAGTATGATCAAAATCCGGGGCATTGGTAAATTTAAAATATTGAATGCCCGTGCCCTTGATATTTACATATCCTTCATACAATCCTGCTTTACCTGGCACAGGACCGATAAAGGGTGCTACCCCAGGATTCCAGCCCTGATAATCACCCGGCACATAAAGATTCAACCCATAGGGCGTTATATGAAGCAGCACAACATTGGAAAAGGCGGATTTGACTGAGGACGCAGCGCCATTGTATTGATTCACATCTGCCTTGATTCTGGCGATAATTAATCCCTGGGTTCCAGGGATCAACCCCATTGTACTGAGCAGATTGTTTAATACTTTCCCTGTAAATCCATAGGTCAAAACGTTTCGGTCTACCGTAAACGATTTAGCTGCCTGCCAACCATCCACACCCACCGTATCTTCGGGCGTTGTCAGCTCTAATGTATAAGAGACGGCAGTTTCTTTGCCAAAGTCTACAGCAGGCCACTGAAACCGCACCACTGTATCCGCATCATTGGTGACAGCAAGAACGAGTGAACTGGCGTTAACAATTAACGCCTCCTGCTGAAAAACACCATTTTTAACAATGAGCATCTCTCCATCTTTATTACAGGCACAGCCTAGAACCATTAAAGCCCCCATCACTAATATGCCAGTTATATATTTACTGATCTTCATAATTTTAGATTTAATTGGTTAGAACTTAATACCCTTCGTTTTGTTGAAGGTTTGTATTAGATATGATCTCTGAGGCAGGAATTGGAAACAGGTTAAAATGACTATCTTTGCCAGCGCCGGCCTTCACACCCCCTTTCCATGGCCATAGATAATTAATGCCTGAAAACTTCCCAAAACGGATCAGATCCGTCCTGCGAAAGCCCTCCCAATATAACTCCCTGCCCCGTTCATCTAAAATGGTATTCAGATCATAACTGGAAAGATCACCCTGATGACCGCCATAGGCACGTTCTCTAAGTAAATTTAAGTAACCAAGCGCTGTAGCCTGACTTCCACCCTGGCCACCGCGTGCCACTGCCTCCGCATAGATCAAATACATTTCTGCCAACCGAAATAATGGAAAGTCCGTACTGCAAAGCACGCCATCTCCTGATGGCGGCGTGGCGCCACCAGAAGTCGTATTATCAAATTTGTATACACTCTGCCCTTCATTAAATACCAAGATGTCATTTATATCCTCGCTGCCCGGTCCAAACAAGGCTCGACTGTCACCAGTAATCCCCTCCTGATTAAATAGTTCCGGCAAATTTTTGGTGGATCTATTGCCCAGCCAGCCTCCGCTTGGGATGCCAAAGGCCTTATTATCCGTAGGGTCTGTACCGTGGGCAGAACAAATTAAAAAAGTAGTACCCCCATAGTTGGACGAGTTAACCCCATCATAAGTAATCGGTAGAATGACTTCCGGATTATTCAAGTTATTATCACTTTTAAACAGGTTCTTATAGTTTGGCATCAGACTATAGCCCGCACCAATCACTTTGGAAGCATACGTAATGGCATTTGTGTAATAGTCACTACTATTCACACCTGTATAGACACTTGCATTCAGATAAATCCTGGCCAAAAGGGCCCAATCTGCGCCTTGATCAACCCGTCCGTACTCATTGGTATGGGGCGCTGCCAGCGAACCTTCAATATCTTTTAATTCAGATACGATATAATCAAATAAATCCTTGCGCTCAATTTGCTTGGGAATGAATTTACCAATAGGATCCTTTTCTGTAACAAAAGGTGGGTTTCCAAATAAATCCATCAAGACCCAATATTGAAAGGCTCTTAAATACCTGGCTTCTGCTCTGTATCTATGCACATCATCTAAATCCTGGCCCATGATACCTCTTTTTGTCAATAATTCATCTGAAGATTGGCGGATGAATTCATTGCATACAGTAATCTGATATAGACTTCTGGTATACATGGCACCAATATAAATATTGCTTGACGTCCAATTTAAATTGTGAAAACTTAATAATTGAGCATCATTCCAGGCACAGACGGCTTCGTCAGTTGTGAGTTCCTGCATATTCCAGTAAGCTCTCAGAAAATCAGTGGTGCCGGCATCGGTGATGCCGGGGAAATTAATATCAGAATTACCAACGCCGGTACTACTAACCAGAGAATAGCTGCCATAAACTTTGGCAAGCACCTCTTTGTACCCTGCTGGCGTACTATATTGAATGTCTGAAGTATTGGCATTTAATGGTTGTTGGTTAAGATCCTTCGTGCAGCCGGCAAAGCAAATTACCACAAGGATCAGCGCAAAACCATATAACTTATTATTTTTATTTTTCATAAAACTTATATTAATGGGTTAAGTAGTTATAGAAAGCTGGCGTGAAGGCTCAGAGAATAGATTCTGGGTCTAGGATACAGTACATTATCAATACCGCCATAGATTTCTGGGTCAAGTCCGGTGTAATTAGTAACTGTAAATACATTCTGGCAATTTGCCTGCAGGCTCAGCCCCACTTTATTTTTAAATATTTTGCCAACATTATAACTTAAGCCCAGATTATCCATTTTAAGAAAGGAAGCATTCTGGATATAATAATCCGACTGGCCCTGACCATCCTTGAAGCCTGTGTTCAATACATCCGAAACAACACCAGCCAGATAGCCCAGCGGATTCAGGATATTAGACCTGATCGCACCGGTGGAAATATTATTATACATGTAATTACCAAGATTTGCACGCAGTACCGTACTGAGCGTCCATTTCCCCAGGGTAAAGTCCGTACTAAAACCAAAGGTAAACTTAGGAAAAGGAGATTTATACCGATAAAGGTCATCCTGGTTGATGATACCATCTCCATTGATATCCGCATAAACGCCTTCTATGGGGTTGCCATTTTGATCATATTGCTGGTGATAAACATAAAATGCATTGGTATTATACCCCACAGAATTAATCTGAATAACGCCATTACCTGTCATGGTGCCCGCATAGGTAGAATCTTTGGTAGCCGTTAAATTCGTGATCTTGTTATTGTTGTAAGCCACGTTAAAACCGGCATTCCATTGAACTGTTTTTTGCCGAATCAAAGCGGCACTGACGGCAAATTCAACGCCTTTGTTTTCTATATTACCCACATTGGTTAAGATCGTGCTGCTAAAATTGGATCCTGCCGGGATTGGGATCGTATTGAGCAGATCTTTTGTTTTCTTAAAGTAGAAATCCAGGCTACCTGTTATGCGGTTATCCCAAAAACCATAATCTAAACCCGCATTATAGGTCGCCGTCTGCTCCCATTTAATGCCTGCATCATAGGCAGCAGGGGTGGCCATATTATAATACTTATCTCCAAACTGCACCTTGGATGAGTTACTGCTATAGGAATATATAGATTGATACGGGTAATCATAAATACCATCCTGATTTCCAGTCACCCCATAGCTTAACCTTAATTTCAGATCAGAAAGCGTGCTAGATGATTTAAGAAACTGTTCTTGATTAATCCGCCAGGTAAAGGCCACTGACGGGAAAACACCCCAGCGCGTGTCAGGCGCAAATCTTGAAGAGCCATCTGTTCTAAGGGATGCAGAAAGGATATAGCGCGTATTATACGTATAGATCAGACGGCCATAATAAGAGAGTAACACATTCGTTGGTTTGTCAATTGGGAATGCCGGTTCACTGCCCGCAATTGTATCACCATTTGCCCTTACATTCGGGTAATTGTCATTGGTAGATTCATTACTATAATAGCCATATCCTGCTATCAGATTGATGTTACTTTTCAACTTTTCAAGGTCTTTATTGTAATTCAGGTAAAATTCCAGCACCTTATTGTTTATTTTATTAGAATATCTGTTTTTTTGCCCACCATCCAAAAAATTCTGTGCGGCCAGCGCAGGTACATCAATCGTTCCGGATCCTTTCGCTACATCATAGCCTAGATTTAGATTCGCATGAAGTCCAGTGATAAATGGAAGCTGATAATCCAACTCGAGATTGCCATAACTTCTTTGAACATCGCTTAAATTCTTATATAATTCCAAAAGTGCCAGTGGATTTCTGGGAGCCAGTTTATTAAGGGTCACTGCCTGAGTATTCGCATCAACAGAGGACCACTCATAATAACCGCCATAAGGAGAATTCTCGTCATAAACCGGTTGTGTAGGATCAAAATATACGGCAGAGCTAATAGCGGCGTTATTGGCAAAGCGCGTATGACTTGAAGTCCCGTTCAGATTGAGCGATACTTTAAGCTTATCCTTAAAGAAGGTCGGTGTCAGGGCAATGCTTCCCGTCACCCTTTGTAAATTATCTGTGCGTAAAATACCATCCTGATTGAGATAGGCGGCCGATATACGGTATGGCAAGTGCTTTAATGCGCCTGTTACGCTCAGGCTGTTATCCGTGCTGAGGGCCGTCTGGTATATCTGATTTTGCCAATTGGTATTGGCTGTGCCCATAAGTGATGCATAGGTATGGGTTCCATCATAACTACCCTGTCCCAGAGAATCCACATACTGACGGAACTGATCTGACGACAACACTTGAACCTGTTTGGCAATTTTTGATACCGACAATTGGCTGTTCAGTTGAATGACCGGGCTACCACCCCTTCCTTTTTTGGTCGTTATGATAATAACACCATTAGAAGCCCTGGAACCATAAATTGCCGTTGCAGCTGCGTCCTTTAAAATGGTGAAGGAGGCAATATCCCCAGGATTAATTAAACTGAGGGGATTGGATGCGCCATAAATATTATTACCGCTCAAGGGCACACCATCAATAACAATCAAAGGGTTATTACTAGCCTGAATGGAGGCGCCTCCCCGGATGCGGATAACACTACCCGCACCTGGTGAACCGCCGTTAGAGGTAATGGACACGCCAGCCACTTTACCAGCAATCAATTGCTCGGGGCTCGTAATACTGCCTTGTTGAAAATCATCCGCATTAACGGTGGCAATAGCGCCCGTGAGCTCTTTTTTCTGTTGCGTACCATAACCGATCACAACCACCTCACTGAGCGATCCTTTTTCTGGTTGTAATACGGCGGTTATATTTGGCGACACGGCTAGTTCCAGTACCTGATAGCCAACATGGGTTATTTTTAAAACAGTGCCTTCAGCAGCCTGGATGCTAAAATGGCCATCACTGCCTGTAGCTGTCCCCTGGTCGGAACCTTTCACGGTCACGGAGGCACCTTCCAAAGGTTGCTGATGATCATTATATACGATTCCTTGTACAGTGATAGTTGACTGGGCAGTCGCAATTGTTTGCCTGCAAAGTAGCAAACAAAACAGTAATAAACAAGATAACAAGGAGTATCTCCGAGTCCTATTATAATTGCAGTTGGATTGAATCATCGTTGATTTTTTAAAAAATGATTGGCGAATTGGTTGATTGATTAAGATTTTGAAAATTAGACCCGACTAAAGTTTGGTTTAAATGCTTATTTATTCACGCTCCCTTTAAATTGTAAGGTAATAGAATCTGTGTTATTGGGAAACTCGGCCATCTGCAACTCAATATCCGGAAAAGTACTACCAGGCGTTACCTCGGGTCCATTAGCGATAGCCAGTGCAGCGGAGGGTGCATTATCTACTGAAAACGAAAACTGGGTGTTGTTTACAGACAAAGATTGTCCGTTCATCTGTATTGTTTTCATTTTCTCAAATCCATGCAGATAAAGCGCTATTTGTTTAAATTTTGACTGAAATGAACCTTCTACCTTGTCAAAAAAGAGTGTGTGCTCAGCTGGGTTATAACGAATCGTTCTTTTATAAAAATCGCCATTTTTATAATCAAAGCTGCTTCCATCATCCTCATAATACACAAAACTATTGGGCTCCTGGCCCTTATATACATGGATTTTTAAGGTATCGGAGGGCATTTCTGCAGTAGATTGTATAAGCGACTGCATAGCAATGATACTACCTGCCTTAACATAAATGGGTAATTGCTGAATTGAGAGCTCCGCTACACTTTCAGTAGCCCCATCCAAAAGAACGTCGTTATACATATTATACCATTGTCCTTTGGGTAAATACACTTTTAGAAAATCCTTCCCACTTTCTACGGGTGCCACCATAAAAGCAGGGCCAGATAAAAACTGATTTTGGAACCGGGGATCATAGACTTTTGCATCATTAGGATAGCTGATGGCCAGTGAGCGCATAAATGGCATACCGTCCTGCGTAGAACGGTACATGATGGAATAGATATAAGGCAATAGCTGATAACGTAAATTAATGTAATTACGTACAATACCAAGCGCTTCTTCACCGAATGTCCAGGGCTCTGCTGCCTTGGTGTTATATGTAGTGTGATTGCGGAAATAGGGAATAAAAGCACCCAATTCCATCCAGCGAATATACAAATCCGTCGAAGGGTTGCCGGTAAAACCACCTACATCCATTCCGGTAAAAGAAACGCCACTCAGCCCAAGGCTATTGAGCAGCCTGACGCCAGCCAGCATATGATCATCTTCGGAACGGTTATCCCCCGTCCAGATGGCCGTATAGCGTTGTAGCCCGGCATAACCAGAACGCGTTAGAATAAAAGGACGCTTTTTCATGTGTTTCACCGCACCGTCATAACTTGCCCGGGTCATTTCCAGGCCAAAAACATTATGCCCCTCCATATTTGTAGTTGGATGATTGTCGTAATTATAGAGAATGTTATCGGGCATTTGTTGGCCCCAGGTAGAAATTTCATTCATGTCATTCCAGATACCGTCCACTTTACTGTCCGCAAAAAACTTTACCTGTTCCTTCCACCAGTCGCGACCTTTTGCGCTGGTAAAATCGGGAAAATTGCACCAACCTGGCCAAACTTCGGCGGTGTAAGGTGTTCCGTCATTATATTTTATGAAAATATCCGCTTTTTTTCCACTCTCATAAGCCGGGTAGCCCTGCTCCTTTTTAATACCCGGATCGACAATAACGGTTGTTTTAAAACCTAACGCTTTCAATGACTCATTCATTTTAATTGGATCCTGGAACCGTTGTTTATTCCAGGTGAAGAGTTTATAATCTTGCATATAATGGATATCAAGGGTTATACCATCCGCAGGAATGCGTTTTGCTCTGAGTGTATGTGCAATGCGCATTACTTCAGACTGGGGATAATAACTATAACGATTCTGCTGATACCCCAGACTCCAAAGCGGTGGCATCGGCATTCTGCCCGTCAGCCAGGTATAATCCTTCAAAATGCTGGCAGGACTGTTTTTATAAAAAAAATAATAATTTAATGTACCGCCTCTGGCGCCAAAGGAAGCAAAGCGGTCATTGCTGGCACCAAAGTTAAAATCGGTCTGATAGCTATTATCCAGAAATATACCATAACAATGGCCACCTTGAATACCCATATAAAAAGGAATGGTCGCATACAGCGGATCTTGCGTAACGCTATATCCAAAATGATCCTCATTCCAATTGGTATAGGCGGCGCCCCTTCTATCCAGGTTGCCTGTTTTCTCCCCCAGTCCAATAAATCTTTCACCAAGTTGTATTTTTTTGTAACTCGTGACCTTTGGGCCAATCCAGGAAACACCCAGACCGGGTTCATCTTCATTAATAACCTGATTTTCAGGGGTCAAAAATACAATCCTGAAGGGTTTTTTTTGAATTTTCAGGGTAATAGAATCAGTTTTTAAAAAAATATTCTCTTTGTTTTGGCTCATAGTAAGCAATCCTTTCTCCTTATTTGGTTTACTAACCACTGCATAAGAAAAATCCGAGGCAGTATCCTCTCTGGAAATCTGAACTTGAATAATACCTGGTTGGTAAAGCCTTATGCGCACAAATGCATGGGCTGTCTTAATATGTACCCCGTTTAGCTGGTTGTCGACCTGCAAAACATTACCTATAGGGATGACTCCATTTTGGGCCATCGTAATAAAGGGCTGCAGAAAAAGCAATAAGAAAACGAAACTTATAAAATAAAAACAGGAGGATATTTTTGCCATTTCACAAAAGTTTTATTGAATGACCAAAATAACTCCTGTTAGAAGGCATTGGCAAAATAAGCGATCAAAATATGAAAAATATAAGCCAAAACTAACAGATTTGAAAATATAAATAGCTATTTATCAATACGTTGGCAACATATATATTTTAACGATATGTGATAAGAATATGAACAAAAAAGGCCTCCTTTTTTGCATTTCCTTCACAAAAAGACGGCTTAAATGGCCTTAATTTTCATGACTTCCCGTTCAAATTCATCTTTATTAACAATCGCCTTATTTTTTATTTTGGCCTTATAGGCATAGATGGTATTGACAGAATATTCCAAAATATCAGCAATCTTATCCGTATCATGAATCCCCATCCGTATCAACGCAAAAATGCGCAAATCCGGGTTTAGTAATTCACCTTCTTTTAATTTAATAGCCTCCTCGGGTCTTAAAAGTGCATTAAACCCTTCCACAAATCCCGGGAATAGGCTTAGAAAGATTTTATCAAAATTAAGCAGCAGTGCTTCCTTTTCCTTTTTGAGGTGTATATTATTGATCAAAAATTTAATCTCATCTAGTTTTCTGTCTCGCGCCTTTTCTTCTACCTGAACAGCAAAACGTTCTATTTTATTGTAGAATTTTGAGTAAAAGTCAAAGAAAAAGGCAATATACTTTTCCTTGATAGAATTGGCCTCCGATAATTTAATATTGGTGTTTTGCAGATGTTCATGCGCACTGGTGATGATCTTTTTTGCCGCCTTAAGCTTATTGATCTGTCGGTAGACGGTTATGGCCAGTATAATCAATAAGATCAGTAAGAGGGTCACCACAATACCATAAATCATCAGGGAGTTCTTCTGCTGCTCCACATTACTGATCTTTTGGGCTTCTATCAGTGGCATTAGCGTTCCCACCTGGATCTTTCTCTGCCTGGCACCATAAAAGATCGCGTCCTTATTGGCCTTTTCAACGCAAGTAAAAGCATTTTTAATATCATCACCATGGTGGAATAACAATTTGGCCAAGTCCAACGTTGCTGAAGTCTCTTTCGTGGAAGCCTGGATATCGGCAATGGCCGCGCGAATCAGTAGTTTTTTGGCCTCCTGCATGTTATTCTGCTCTGAATAAATACCACTAAGCGTAGAAGCAACAATGGCCAACTGATGATCCGTCAGATCATTCCGGTCTATAATTTTACTGAATGAAACACGTGCCTCCTCTTTATCCCCTTTTTTGAAGGCTTTCAGTCCCTTATAATAATTATATTCAAATGAGCTGACTGGGAAATAATTCAAGGCAGAATCAATATATCGGTTACCCCGCTTATCATAATCTACAGAGAAGGCCGGATCATAATCATATGCAGCTAAATCATAATAATATCTGGCCATCAAGGCATAATATCTGGCTTTAATGGCCGGAGTCGATCTTTCAATATGAATCCCAGCTAAAGTATCATAGGCTTCTTTATATAGGCCAGCAGACAATAAAGTGTGTCCAAAACTAATTTTGGACCTGATTAAAAATGTTGGATTTTGAAATCGAATGGCCAGCTCCTGTAGTTTTCTCGCATAAACAATGGCTGAATCATAACTATAGGCCGCATATTCACCGTAAAGAGAATCAGTCATTTCAAATAGTAACTGCTCATCATTGCCAGCCGTTGCTGCAAGTTTGGATTTGATAGTACTGATTCTGTCCTCTTTAATCCGGTCGTACTGCAGAGACTTTTTAATTTCTGAGGTGAGCCTGCCAAGTAAGGTATCTGCTTTCCTAGCATTGCTTTTAGTAAAACCTAACGTAGTAACCGCCAAAAAGCAGGAAATGAGGATAAATCGAATCATATATAATAAGACTAAAAGTTTGTTCAGAGAACAAATATATGGCTTTTACATTACCCGTTTAGTCCCTGTTGCCCCCATATTTCCACATGACGCACATGAGGTAATATTCGAGCTTTCAAGAGGTCATTTTCTACAAAACACGAGGCATTGCACAGCCAGGGTTATACCTATCAGCCTATCACATATAAAAATCCTAAGGAATAATTATTTTTAAAATCCTGTACTACGAAGGAAATGGTGTCACAAAATTAATGAAAGAACCAGCACTTAGCAAAATCTCAATTTTAAACAGTCAAACACAACGGCTCGCAATGCCAATAAAATAGTTCTGGTAAGTCTTATTGTTCAATATTAAAAAGTCAATTTTATATCTTCGAATGTCACTGTTTTTGAAACAGATAATAAAACATGTACTTTAGGTACTTTAAAAATGCATTCCCTTTATTGGACGTGTGTTATTGAGACTCAAATAAAAGCGAACTAAATCGACTATGCTACCGAACAGTTGCCTGCGCCAAAAATACCAGCCAACGCTCACACTCGGTAAGCAATACTTTTTAACCTACCTTAAAATGGTGCGCATAATTTATACTCCGATTTAATCATCAGCAGCCCTTGGTATGAGAATATCAATTTTCCCATCCGTAATGTGTATAACCCGGGGTTAGGGATAGGCTTTACCACACGAGAAAAGTAACCGATATTTTGGTAATCGTTGATAGCATATACGCTAATGGTAAACTTCTGATACATATACAACGTGCCGTTTGTGGCCAGCATCAGGTGAAAGTATTCATTATTTACGTCATATTGGGAAATGTCCACCACTATAGTGCCAACTGCATTGGGGAAGCTAAGGTTGATGGTATCTCTATTATCCTATGTTTAAAATCTACGGTAGCTATGTTGTGCATTGACATGATAATACCGGGATATTGCACAATTTCTGAAATGCGCCCATCAATCTTGCAGGATAAATTATCCGGGCCATCGTTTATGATAGCGGCAGTTGAATATTGATTTTTAGTACTTTGCTGGCCCTTTTGCTTTTGCAGGTTGTGAACAGCATCGCCGATTTGATAATAACGTCGGCTATCCCGAAAATAAAAGTCGCGTTCATTGTTGTATTTTTATTCACGAAAATCGATTTTTTCTCACAACGAACACCACGCTTCCGTAATGCTTGCCACGGTTGTTTTTATGCTTCGCATTGTTGCTTTTTCTGACCGTTGAACGAGGCCTTGTATCTCGAAACGCTTAACATGATTCGCAGCGGAAATGTTGACCATTGATTAAGTGATGTCTGCCGGCTGGAAGCGCAATTCAACATTGAGCCTTAAGCATTCCGCTCTCAGCTTTCTCTGCCTACCTTTTCGGCATAGCCATCGCAGTATAGCCTGCCTCTTTTACTTTTTTATTATAATCCACAACTTTAAAACGCCCAAAGCCCAATGTGAAATATTCCGTTATTTTAAAGCGTACAGCAATGCCCACGTCAATTTACATCACTATTTTCATTTCGTAGGTGATTTTAAAGTAATCCCATTCTCCTGTAGACGCGGTTACCTTTTCCTGCCGCAACATTCCGCTTGCTGATGATATAATCCCAAATGGCAAAATGCATATCTGTTTCATTTTAATCAATTTCTAGGTGGCAAGACGCACAAGGCAGGCTTTGCACATGGTCATATCTGAAGGGTATTTTATATAAGACTGATTTGCTTTTACCCGCATATTCTGAAATTGTTTCATAGCACCGAAAGGCATAGACTGGCACATATCTACAAAAAGTTGTCTCCTTTGGTATTTTGCTGTGCTGCTGCCATCGTTCAGTACATAGCCAACTTTGTCTTTATAGTGTTTTCAAAATCGGAATACTCGCCACCGCTCACATCATAGAGATACGGTGAATACGGAACCGCAAAGTGTGCCTTGCTTAGCGTAGCGCGTCGTTTGAATTTTCGCATTATGGGTAAGAAAATAATTGCTGCCGCAGTAACCTGCTCCATGATTGGCATTTTTCTATTTTGCGTGAGGTGTGTTATGAGCTCCTTACCTACGCCCTCTTCTGTCTTATCCAGTCCGCTGATTATGGTGGCATCTACTTTTTGCGCTCACCAGCTATTTAATTTATCTTTTTGGCAATCGCCCACAAGGTTTTTTTTAGGCATATCGATCAAAACATATACATGCCTGCCGTGAAGCATTAACATAATATTTAATATATCCGGAGAAATTGCATTTATCACTTGAAGCTAGGTCTCCTTTTTGATTAGTAAAAAAACAATTTAGTAAATAAAATCCCAACCTTTACAAAACGCCATGATTGAGAACCAATGTGATAGAAAAAAGGTAGGAATTTTATATTAGTTTGGATAATCCATAAAATCCAAACGTTTGGATTTCATGAAACACAAATTTGTTCGCAAGAGTATCGTGAATCTGCACAAATACTATATACTGCTGCAAATCGCCCATATGATCTATAAATTAACCGTAAAATCTAAGGCGGTGGTGGAACTCGTTAAACAATCTAAAATTACGCTTAAAATGCTGTGGACCCGACTTAGCGCTGCTTTGCTGGAACGGGTTTTATGTAGAGAAACACTAA
>Ga0164242_10001903_pt1 | contig 24462 bp, 24 predicted proteins | sample OricomgcompostMG_FD_108783 | JGI IMG/M metagenome (GOLD analysis project Ga0164242, IMG submission 108783) | Miracle-Growth compost microbial communities from Emeryville, California, USA - Original compost - Miracle growth compost (MG) ...
GCTTGGCGACCAAGAAGCACGCCGGCTTCTGGCCGGACTGCCAGGTGCAGGCGACCGCGCCTGCAGCGGTGCCGTACAACGCGGCCGTCACACCGTTCTCCGCGACGTCCACCCGGTACCGGTCGGCGCTACGTACCCAAACGGTGACGGTGGCCTTGCGACCGGCGTTGGAGACCGCGGCGTAACGCGCGGTGAACAGGCTGTCGCGGCTCGCTGCAGCAAGCTGCGACAGCTGCTGCGCAGCCGGGCTGAGCGACGGGGATGGCGGCGGAGCGGCCGAACCGCCGCTGCCGCCGCACCCGGCGAGGGTCAGGCCGAGCAGAGCGGCACCCGCCGCCGCAGCCGGGGCGGTCGTGGCCAGGCGGCGACGCGGACGACGGGGGTCGGCAGGCATGCGTTCGAATATGGCATGGGGGTGCTTCGGGGCGCCGGTAGGCTCGACGCGTGGCGCTTGTGGTGCAGAAATACGGTGGTAGCTCGGTCGCGGATGCCGAGCGGATCAAACGGGTCGCCGAACGTATCGTCGGGACCGTCAAGGACGGTCACCAGGTGGTGGTCGTCGTGTCCGCGATGGGGGACACCACCGACGAGCTGATGGATCTCGCCGAGCAGGTCTCGCCGTTGCCGCCGGCACGCGAGCTCGACATGCTGCTCACGTCCGGTGAGCGGATCTCGATGGCGCTGCTCGCGATGGCGATCGAATCACTCGGGTACGAGGCCCGTTCGTTCACCGGCTCGCAGGCCGGCATGATCACCGACTCGGCGCACGGCCGGGCCCGGATCATCGACGTCACGCCCGGACGGATCCGGTCCGCGATCGACGCCGGGCACATCGCCATCGTCGCCGGCTTCCAGGGTGTCAGCCAGGACAGCAAGGACATCACCACGCTCGGCCGGGGCGGCTCGGATACCACCGCGGTTGCGCTCGCGGCGGCCCTCGACGCCAGCGTCTGCGAGATCTACACCGACGTCGACGGGGTGTTCACCGCGGACCCGCGCATCGTCCCGAACGCCCGGCGGCTGCCACAGCTTGGCTATGAGGAGATGCTCGAACTGGCCGCGCATGGCGCCAAGATCCTGCACTTGCGATGCGTGGAGTACGCGCGTCGGTACGGCGTGCCCATCGTGGTGCGTTCGTCGTTCTCCCAGCTGCCCGGTACGACCATCACTTCGGAGGCACCCGTGGAACAGGCCATCATCAGCGGTGTCACGTACGACACCAGCGAGGCCAAGGTCACGGTGATCGGCGTGCCCGACCGGCCGGGTCAGGCGGCGGCGATCTGTCGCGCGATCGCGGCCGCCGACGTGAACATCGACATGATCGTGCAGAACACGTCAGCCGCATCGACCCAGCTGACCGACATCTCGTTCACGGTCCCGGTCTCGGAGGGCGCGACCGCGCTCGGCGCACTGGAGAAGGTCCGGGACGCCGTCGGTTTCGAGCGGGTGGTCTTCGACGAGCACGTCGGGCAGGTGTCGCTGGTTGGCGCCGGGATGCGCACCAATCCCGGCGTCTCTGCGAGCTTCTTCGGCGCGCTCGCCGACGCCGGCGTGAACGTGGAGATCATCTCCACGTCCGAGATTCGGATCAGCGTGGTATGCCGGGACAGCGACGTGCCGACCGCGGTGCGCGCGATCCACGAGGCGTTCGAGCTGGGCACCCAGGACGAGGCCGTGGTGTACGGCGGTACCGGTCGATGAGCGCCGCGGAGCCGCGACTCGCGATCGTCGGAGCTACCGGCGCGGTGGGGTCCGTCGTGCGCCAGTTGGTCACCGAGCGCGCGGACGTGTGGGGCGAGATCCGGCTGGTCGCCTCAGCCCGGTCCGCGGGCAAGACGCTGCCGGTGCGAGGCGAGCAGGTCGTGGTGGCCGAGCTCGCGGCCGAGGTCTTCGACGACGTAGACGTCGCGGTGTTCGACGTCCCGGACGACGTCAGCGCCGAGTGGGTGCCGGTGGCGGCGCGCCACGGCGCTGTCTGCGTCGACAACTCCGGTGCGTTCCGGATGGACGACGAGGTGCCACTGGTCGTCCCCGAGGTCAATCCGCAAGCGGCGTCGAACCGCCCGCGCGGCATCATCGCGAATCCGAACTGCACGACGCTGTCGATGATCGTGGCGCTTGGCGCGCTGCACCGCGAGTTCGTGCTGCAGGGGCTGGTCGTCGCGTCGTACCAGGCGGCTTCCGGTGCCGGACAGCCCGGGATCGACCGGTTGGACGCCGAGCTGCAGGCGGTTGCCGGCAAGGGCTTGGGCTCGAGCACGGGCGACGTCCGCGCCGCGATCGAGGCGATCGGAGGCGACTCGCCCTTCCCGGCGCCGCTCGCCATGAACGTCGTCCCCTGGGCGGGCTCGGCGAAGGATGACGGCTGGACCAGCGAGGAGCTGAAGGTACGCAACGAGTCGCGCAAGATCCTGGGCCTGCCCGGGCTCGCGGTGAGCGCCACCTGCGTCCGGGTGCCGGTGATCACGACGCATTCGCTCGCAGTGCACGCCACCTTCGCCGACGTGGTGTCGGTGGGCCGGGCGGTGGCGGTGCTGCGGGATGCGCCGGGTGTCGTCGTCACCGATCTCCCCACGCCTGTCGACGTGGTCGGTCAGGACCCGACTTATGTCGGCCGGATCCGGCAAGCGCTGGACGACCCGCACTCGCTGGACCTGTTCGTCTGCGGTGACAACCTGCGCAAGGGTGCGGCGCTGAACACGATGCAGATCGCCGAGCTGGTCGCGGCCGAGATCACCGGCCGCTGACCGCCCGGCTCAGGCGGGGGCATGGCGCTGGACGAAGTCCAGCTCGGCTTCCATCTGGGCGATCCGCTCCGCGGTGACGTATGAGCCGTGCCCGGCGTCGAACCGGTACACCTCGTGCGGGGCGCCGCGGGCGGCGAGCGCCGCGAGGTAGTTCTCGATCTGGCGGATGGGGCAACGCGGGTCGTTCGCGCCGGCCAGGATCAGTACCGGCGCCCGTACCGCGTCGACGTAGGTCAGCGGTGAGGCTTTCGCGTACACCTCCGGCACGTCGGTCGGTGACCCGCCGAACAGGCTGCGGTCAAAGGCCTTCAGCCCTTCCATCTCGTCCTCGTACGCCGCGACGTAGTCCGCCACCGGGACCGCGGCGCTGCCGCAGGCCCACAGCTGTGGCTGGATGCCGAGCCCGAGCAGGGTGAGGAATCCGCCCCAGGAGCCGCCCTCGAGGATGCAGCGCGCCGGATCGGCGACGCCGTCATCCACCAGCCGGGACCGGACCGCAGCGATATCGGCCAGTTCGACGTGCCCCGGCGACGCCTCGATCGCGTCGCGCCAGGCCGCCCCGTAGCCGGTCGAGCCGCGGTAGTTCACGGTGACGACGGCGTACCCGGCGTCGACCCAGGCCGCCGCCCGAGGGCTGTACTCGTCACTGTCGTGCCAGGTCGGGCCGCCGTGGATGGAGAAGACGGTCGGGTATGGCGCGTCGCCGCGCTCGGGGACGCGCAGGAACGCGGGCACCGGGCCGCCCGGCCCGTCCGCGATCACGTCCCGTACGGCGACGCTGGGCGGGGCGCTCGGCTCGCCGGCCGGTGGCAGCACCTCGCCGCCGGCCAGGTCGCGCACCGTGGGCGCGGATGCGGCTGAAGACCAGTCGTACCAGGTGATCCCGTCCGGCCGGATCCGGATGCCGTCCACGGTGCCCGGCCCGGTCGGCAGCGCCGTCAGCTCGCCGGTGGCCAGCACATAGCGGTGCACGGTGCTGCGGCCGCGGTGCTCGGCGACCACGGCGAGCCAGCTCCCGTCCGGCGCGGCGACCGCGGACAGCTCGCCGTCGAGCGGGAGGTCGAGCTCACGAACCGCGCCGGACCGGGGCGAGAAGACCAGCAGCTCGTCCCGGCCGCGGCGCTCGTGCCCGACCAGCAGCTCGTCACTCTCACCGAGGAAGGTGATCGGGTGCAGGCCGAGACCGGGGCCGTCGTCCAGTTCGGCCACGGCGGTCCCGTCCCAGGCCAGCACCCGCAGCGCAGGGTGCCGACTGTCGCCGTGCTCGCTGTGGCTGATCGCGACCAGCGTCCCGTCCCGGGTGATCGCCTCGACGGAGGCATCCTCGGCGTGCCGGTAGAGCACCCGTAGCTCGGTGCCGTCCCAGCAGCGCAGCGTGGTGCCGTCGTCGTCACTGCCGCCGATGACCGCCCGGTCGCCCGGCCCGAACACGAGACCGGCCGGATACGCGGGTGGGACGCCCGGTACGGCCTCGCGGTCGGCGCCGACTTCCGCGTCCCACGGCTGCCGGCGCCAGACCCCGAACTCGTCCCCGTCAGTATCGGCGAACCACCAGACATCTTGTCCCGCAGGAGGAATCGCCGCATACGTCGTGCCGTTCGGACGGGAGGTCAGCGGACGGGGTGCGCTGCCCGGAGCCCAGCCGTACACCTCCCAGGTGCCACCGGCGTTCCCGGTCAGCACACAGCGATCCGGCGCATCCCGGGCCCACGACGGCAGCGACCAGCGGGGAGCGCGGAACCGGTCCCGCCAATCCCGGCGCGTGGTGTGGTGCGGGTGGCGGCGAGGTGTCATGTCGGCAGGATCTCGCAGCGGTGGGCGCGGTCGGTTACCGGTTCCGGCGCTGGTGGCGCCGGGCGGCAATCCCGAGGGCCCCGAATCCGGCTCCGGTGGCGATCGCGACCACCAGCAGTGCCCACATCCCGGCCGTCGCGAGGATCGCGGCGCAGGCCAGGCACAGCGCGGCGACCACCAGCATCGCGGTGGGCCGGACCGGGCGGGCACGCGGGCGTGGACCCAGGTCCGGCTCTCGTCTCGGGTCCAGGGGGGTCAGCGGCATCGCGGCGGGATCGTCGCCGTGCGACGGTTCCAGCACCCCGTCGTAGTGCTCCATGGGTCCAGCCTGCCTCATCGCCGGGCCGCGGCGGCAGTCTCGGTACGGTGACGCACCGACAGAGGAGACAACGGATGAGCGTCGAGGCGGAACGCCGTGGCCGGGTCCTGGTCGTGCGGATCCTGCGTGAACACAAACGCAATGCGATCGACACCGAGACGGCCTTCGGGATCGACGCGGCGTTGAACACGTTGGACGACGACGCGGACCTGTGGACAGGGGTGCTGACCGGGACCCCGGCGGTGTTCTCCGCCGGGACAGATCTCTCCGATGGCGCGGGCGCCCGGACTGATCGTGGTGGCGAGTACGGCCTGATCCGCCGGCAGCGGCTGAAACCTCTGATCGCGGCCGTGGAGGGCCCCGCGCTCGGGGGCGGGTTCGAGATCGCGCTGGCCTGCGACCTGGTGGTCGCGGCACGTACCGCGTACTTCGCCCTACCGGAGGTGAGCCGCGGCGTGCTGGCGACGTCGGGCGCGCTGTTCCGGGCCGCGCGGGCGCTGCCGTACCACGTCGCGCGGGAGATGCTCATCACCGGAGATCCGCTCAGTGCCGAGCGCGCGTACCACTTCGGCGTCGTGAACCATCTGGTCGAGCAGGGCGAGGCGCTGGACCGCGCCGTCGCGCTGGCGGAGCGGATCTGTCAGAACTCACCGACATCGGTACGCGCCAGCCTGGCGGCGCTGGCGGCGCTGGCCGCAGATGACGACGCGGCGGGCTGGCGGGTGACCGAGCAGCAGTTGCAGGGGGTACTCGCCTCGGAAGACATGGCGGAGGGCATCGCGGCATTCTTCGAGAAGCGACCCCCGACCTGGAAGGGCCGCTGAACGAACTCCAGTACCCGGCTCGGTCCGTCCCGCCGTCCCGCCGTCCCGGCTAGCGGTGGATGCGGTTACGGCGGCGGAGCAACACCGTCGCCACGACTCCCGATAGCAGCGATCCCAGCAGGATCGCGACCTTCACGTGCGCGTCCCGCTCGCTCCCCGATCCGAAGGCCAGCTCACCGATCAGCAGCGACACCGTGAAGCCGACGCCTGCCAGCACCGCCAGCCCGCCCAGGTCGCGCCAGCCGATGCTCGGGTCCAGCTCGGCCCGGGTGGTACGGACGACCAGCCAGGTGGCCGCGAGCACACCCAGCGGCTTGCCGACCAGCAGCCCGACCACGATGCCGATGGCGATCCGGTCGCGCAGCGCGTGCCCGAGTCCTCCCCATCCGCCGACCGCGACCCCCGCCGAGGTGAACGCGAACAGCGGTACGGCGAGACCGGCCGACAGCGGTCGCAGCCGCTGTTCGAGGTGTTCGGCCAGTCCGGGGCCCGGACCCGGGCGGCGCCGGACCACCGGCACCGTGAAGCTCAGCAGGATCCCGGCGACCGTCGCATGCACCCCGGAGGCATGCACCAGCGCCCAGGTCACGATCGCGAGGGGGAGCAGCAGCCACCAAATCCGCACCCGCCGCTGCACGAGCACGCCGAATGCCGCTAGCGGTAGCAGCGCTGCCGCTAGCGGCGGCACTGACAGGTCGCTGGTGTAGCAGACGGCGATGATCACGATGGCGATCAGGTCGTCCACCACGGCCAGGGTGAGCAGGAAGGTGCGTAATGCGACCGGCAGCCAACGTCCCGCCAGCGCCAGGATGGCGAGCGCGAAAGCGATGTCGGTCGCGGTCGGCACCGCCCAGCCACGTGCCCCCGGCCCGCCGGCATTGATCGCGGTATAGAGCACCGCCGGCAGCAGTACGCCGCCGCAGGCCGCTGCCACCGGCAGCACCGCCTTGCGCGGGTCGCGCAGTTCCCCGGCCACGAACTCGCGCTTGAGTTCCAGTCCGGCGACGAAGAAGAAGATCGCGAGTAAGCCGTCCGCGGCCCAGGCGCCGAGTGTCAGGTGCAGCTGCAGGTCGCCGGGTCCGACGCGGGCGTCCCGCAATGACGCGTACGACCCCCCCACCGGCGAGTTCGCCCACACCAGAGCGACCACGGTGGCCACCAGCAGGAGGGCACCGCCGACGGTCTCGGTGCGCAGTAGCCCCGTGACCCAGCTCGCCTCGGGAAACGGCACTCGGCGCAGCAGCCGGATGCGTGTAGGCGGCGTCGGGGGCATGGGCGCCTTCCGGGTCGGCGGATACGACTGCCGACCAGACTTCCCGGCGCACCGCGGTCAGCTTATCGGAGTGGCCGGTGGGCCGGATCCATCCCGGGCCGCGGCCGTGTTCCTTTCGCCGATACCGGCACGGCGGCTAGTCATCGCTCAGCCAATCCGCCAGCACGGCGTCGTGGTCGGCGTCGAACGCCGGTGGCGGGCCCAGTCCGTCGCCGGCCCGGCCACCGGTGTGTTGCCAGCGGATCGCCGTCGTCACGTTCGGCCAGCCGCCCTCTTCGCGCTCGATGATCGCGCGGGCGCGGAAGTGATCGGTCTCCATGATCGCCGGTACGTCCAGTACCGGGCCGCCCGGGACGTCCCACTCGAGGAATCGTGAAAGCCACTGTGCTGCCGTGGCTTTGGCGAACTCGGCGGTCAGCTCCCGAGCCAGCTCCACGTCGTCGTCGCCGAACGCGAGTTGCGCGCCACCATGCCGGTCGACAAGATCCGGGCGGTCTATACGCTCGCAAAAGCGCTGCCAGAACTTGGGTTCCAACGTGCCCAGCAGGATCGGAATCCCGTCGCTGGACAGGTACGTGTCGTAGAGCGCAGATCGCGGTGGCCGCGAAGGAGGTACCGAGCTCGTTGCCCCAGCTGGTGAACGTCCAGCCGCAGTGTGGTGCGCCGTCGTCCCAGTCGATGTTCAGCGTGTCGCCGAGGGCATCCATATTCAACCCGTGCGACGGCAACCGGGACCATGGTCCGGTCTGGCCGAACCCGGTGATCGAGCACACGATCAGTCCTGGGCGCTCCGCTCGTAACCCGCCGAGGTCTACGCCGGCTCCGGTCCAGAAGTCGGCCAGCTGGTTCTCGATGATGACGTCCGCCCGGCGTGCCAGCGCCAGGATCACATCCCGGTCCGCGGGAACTCGGACATCCAGTCCGATCGAGCGCTTGCCCCAGTTCTGCGCCATGTGCTGCGGGCTTTCACCGTCCGTGCCGTAAGGCGGTACGGCGCGGATGCGGTCGCCGTAGGGCGGCTGCTCGACCTTCACCACGTCCGCTCCCAGCGCGGCGAGCTTGCCGGAAGTCAGTGCCGCCGGGATGAGGATCCCGAGATCGAGGACCTTGACTCCGCCGAGGGGCTGGTAACTCATCGTTCCTCCGACCGTGACGGCTGATCCCCGTCATCGGGGGATAATTGAGTGTTATCTTTACCGCACAGTGCTGCTGAGGGGTCCCAGAGGGAGTCGGTGTGTACGAGTTGTTCAGCGTCGACGACCACGTGGTCGAACCGGCGGACGTGTGGTGGAACCGGGTCCCGGCGCGGATGCGAGACGCCGCGCCGCACGTGGTGGAGGAGAGCGGCCGCGAGTTCTGGGTGTACGAGGATCAGCGCATCCTGACGATGGGTTTGAACGGCGTGGCGGGCAAGCCACGGCAACAGTGGGGGCTCGAACCTGCCCGGTTCAGTGACATGATTCCCGGCTGCTTCGAGCCTGCCCAACGCGCGAAGGACTTGCTGGCGAACGGGATCCGCGCCAGCGTGAATTTCCCTACGTTGCCTGGATTCGGCGGCCGGTTGTTCGCGCAGTTCCGGGACAAGGAACTTGCGCTGGCATGTGTGCGGGCCTGGAACGACTTCATCCTGGATGAGTGGGTGCCGGGCGGGCCCCCCGGCATGTTCGTGCCGATGATCATCGCGCCGCTGTGGGATCCAGCTGCGGCGGTGGTCGAGATCGAGCGTTGTGTCGACAACGGCGCGCGAGCCCTGTGCTTCGTGGAGAACGCGACCCCGTTCGGCCTGCCGTCGTTCTGGAACGACTTCTGGGATCCGATCTGGGCGGTGTGCCAGGAGACGGATCTGCCGATCTGCATGCATGTCGGGTCCAGCGGATCCACCCCGATGAGCTCATCGGACTCGAACTTCCTGGAGCCGATCGCGCTGGGCATGCTCGGTGCGCTGATGGGGTCGATCAACTTCATGCTCGCTCCGCCGTGCCACAAGTATCCCGACCTCAAGCTGGTCTGGTCCGAGGGCGGCATCGGCTGGATCCCGGCGGCGCTGGAGCGCGCCGACCGGCAGTTCGAGCGCCACAACTACTGGGCCAAGGCGGGCGACGTGAAGCCGTCGGAGATCTTCCAGCGGAACATGTGGGTCTGCATGATCGAGGAGCCGGTCGGGCTCAGCTTCAGGGAGCACATCGGCGTCGAGAAGATCCTGTGGGAGAGCGATTATCCGCACGCGGACACGCCGTGGCCGTTCGCGCAGAAGGCGGCCGAGGAGGTGTTCGCCGGGGTGCCGGCGGACGAGGTGGAGGCGATCACCCACCGCAACGCGGAGCAGCTGTTCCGCTGGGAGATGACGGACGCGTCGCTGGTGACGTCGGCGGACGTCGCATCCTGGCGGGCGACGCTGGCGGATGATCCGTACGCCGAGATGCGGCTGCGCCACGACGGCCGCGGTGTGCAACATGCCGCGGCGAGCGCGCGAGCATTCGCCGCTGGCGATCCGTGCCCGCAGATGGTGATGAACAACAATCTGCTCACCCAGTGCGGTCAGGCGCTCGACGTGCACGGCCGCTGCGGCGCCGGGCACGAGCTGCTCACCGCCTGATCCGTACGCTCAGCTCCGGTTTGTGCGCGCTTCCGGTCCCCGGAAGGCGCGCACAAACCGGAGGCGGGCCTGGTCTGGGATCCTGAGCGGGTGACGCGCGCGATCCCGGCCGACCTCGACGCGGTGGTGGTCGGTGGTGGTCCGGCCGGCCTCGCCGCCGCGCAGCAGATTTCCGCGGCCGGGTACCGGGTGGTGCTGTTCGAACGGAGCGCTGCGTTCGGTGAGCCGGTACGCACCTCCGGCGGCAGCTTCGTCCGGCCGCTGCGCCGGCTCGGCGTCCCGCGGCGCCTCTGGCACCCCGTCACCCGGCTGCGGGTGGTCGGGCCGGAGCACGACGTGCGTTTTCGCTACCGCCGAGCGCGGATGTGTGTGCTCGACGTGCGCGGCCTATACCAGTGGCTCGCCGCCCGGGCCGCGCAGGCCGGGGTCGTGTTGATGCTGGGCGAGCGCGTGACCGCCACGGTGATGCAGGACGGGGTGGTGACCGGGGTCCAGGTGCGCGGCCGCGGCGAGGTACCCGCCCGGCTGGTGGTGGACGCGTCCGGCACCACCGGGACGGTGGCGCGAGCCGCCGGGCTGCGCGCCAGCGCACCCCGCACCGCGGCTGGAGTCGAGGTCGAGGTCTACGCGCCCGGGTACGACCAGTCCGAGGCGCTGTTGGTGGTGGGGGACGAGGTGGCCCCCGGCGGCTACGGCTGGGCGTTCCCGCGGGGGGACGGTCGGGTCCGTCTCGGCGTCGGGCTGATCCGGCCGGACTCCGACGCCGACCTCGAAGCGCTGCTGGACCGCCTGGTCGAGCGGGTCCCGGCGCTGCGGGCGTCATGTGCTGGTGCGCAGCCGATCGAGACACATGCCGGGGTGATGCCGGTGTACGACCACGGCGCCGTCACCGCTGCGGGCGCGGGGATCCTGGTCATCGGCGACGCCGCGGGACATGGCTCCACCCTGTTGGGCGAAGGGATCCGCCATGCGATCGTCTCCGGCCGGCTGGCCGGGGAGGTAGCCGCAGCGGCGTTGCGCGCGCCGGGTCCGCCCGCCGCGGCGGCGTTGCAGGAGTACCCGACCCGGTGGGACGCGCTCGTCGGTCGACAGATGCGGATCGGGCACGCGATCAACCTGCGGCTCAGCCGGTACGCCGATCCGGACTGGTCCCGGGCGCTGGACGCGGTGGGGAGGATCTCGCCCGGCCTGGTACTCACCGCGCTCGCCGGCGACCTCACTCCCGGTTTCGCCGCGCGGATGCTGCTGCGCCACCCACTGCTCGCTATGGGTGAGGGTCGGCGATTCGTCCGGGCAGCGCTGGCGCGACTGCGGTGACACCGCGGGACCCGGCCGGGATGCGAAGCTGTTGACATGATCGAGGGCCGGAACGTGCTGGGCGGCCCGCTGGAGGTCTGCGGGACCGAGCCGGTGACCGGGTTCTTCCGCAACGGCTGCTGCAGCACCGGTCCGGAGGATCTCGGTAGCCACACTGTCTGTGCGGTCATGTCGGCCGCGTTCCTGGCGCACCAGGGCCGGGTCGGCAACGATCTCGTCACGCCGCGCCCGGAGTACGGTTTCGCCGGCTTGCAGCCCGGCGATCGCTGGTGTGTCGTCGCGGCCCGCTGGTTGCAGGCGTATCAGGATGGCGCCGCTGCGCCTGTCGTGCTCGCGGCGACGCACCTGCGGACGCTGGAGATCATCCCGCTGGAGCTGCTGCGTGAGCACGCGGTGGATGTTCCGGACGATCCGTCGATGCTCGCCTGACGGCGACGCAAGGTTGGGCTGGCAGGAGGGCGTGGTGCTGGCGAAGGCGGCTGGACCGCACAGGTGACGTTCACCCAGGGGAAGCCGGCGACGGTGAAGCCCTGCGTGTGGCTGGCTCAGGTCACCGACGGGAAACTCACCGCGCCGAAGGGCGCCGGGGCATTCTGCTCGTAACCGCGCAGGCCGCGGTCTCAATACAGCGTGCCACCGGCCAGCGCGAACAGCACCACGTCGGCGCCGGCGACCAGAACAGTGACCAGGAAGAACGCCTGGCTGGTGGGACGCCGCCGGCCGAGCTCCTCGGCAACGACGGCGAGCAGGGCCACGACCGCGAAGGTGGCCCACCGTGGCCCGCTGACAGGACCGGTGCTCGAACCCACGACGATCACCGCGGTGGCGCCGAGCAGCAGCGCAGCGCCGGTGGCGGCGGTGACGTTAGCCCCGAGCCGGTGTGGCAGGCCACGTATCCCGGCGACCGCGTCGGCGGCCAGGTCCGGGAGAGTATTGGCCAGGTGCGCGGCCACCCCGAGCAGGGCGCCCGAGGCCAGGGCCCAGGCAGCCGGCCAGGGATGCGTGGGGAGCGCCAGGGTCGCGATCGCGGGTAATGCGCCGAAGGCGACGGCATACGGCGCCCACGACCAGATCGTCGCCTTCAACCCGAGGTTGTAGAGCCATCCGCACAGCGCGCCCGTCAAGGCGGCGCCGCCTGCGCGATATCCCAGCGCCAGTGACAGCGGCACGGTCGCCAGTACCGCGACGACGAGCGCGCTGGTGACGACGGCAGGTGACACTGCGGCCACGGCGAGTGGCTTGTCCGTTCGGCCCGCGTCCCGGTCGCGGGCCGAATCGATGCGGTCGTTGGACCAGCCGATCGACAGCTGCCCGGTGAACACGGCGGCGGTGACCAGGGTGCTGCGGCCAGCCGAGTTGCCGGCCAGCACGGCGAGTCCCGCGCTGATAGCGGTCACGGCAACCGTGGGCAGCGGATGGCTGCATACGACCAGTTCGCGTGCGGTAGCGGCTACCGAGCGGTCGACCGGGTCGGCACCCTCGGGTGAGGGTGCCGCGCCTGCAGCGCCCACCGGCATACCACCGACGCTAGTGGAGCAGGGACGCTCACACCCGGTCTCGCCGGCAGGGCCTACCGGAACGACGGACACCGCAGGTGCACCGGGTGTGCCTAAGGTTCGGAGGTGACCACGCTCGCGGCTGTGTACGGGTGCGTCCCGCCGCACCGGTACCGGCAGGACGAACTCACCGAGCTGTTCACCGACCTCTGCGTCGGCGCGGACGAGCACTCCGACCTATTGCGCCGGCTGCATCGCAACGCCCGGGTGGAAACCCGTCACCTGGCGCTCCCGGCGGAGCGCTACCGGACCTTGCGGGATTTCGGTGAGGCCAACGCCGCCTTCCTCGAGGTGGCGACCCAACTCGGTGCCGATGCCGTCTGCGGTGCCCTCGAGCAGGCGAGGGTCCGGCCGGAGGACGTCGACATGATCATGTCCACCACCGTGACGGGCATCGCGGTCCCGTCCATCGAGGCGCGGATCGCGGACCGGATAGGGCTGCGGCCCGACGTCAAGCGGGTGCCGCTCTTCGGTCTGGGCTGCGTTGCGGGCGCCGCCGGCATTGCCCGGATGGACGACTACCTGCGGGGTTGGCCGGATCACGTCGCGGTTCTGCTGTCGGTCGAACTGTGCTCGTTGACGGTGCAGCGCGATGACTGCTCGACGGCCAATCTCGTCGCCAGCGGACTTTTCGGCGACGGTGCGGCGGCCGTCGTCGCGGTAGGAGCGGCGAAAGCCGATCGCTATTGCACCGGACCGGAGGTGCTGGCCGCCCGCAGCCACCTCTACCCGGACACGCCACGCACGATGGGATGGGACGCCGGGCCCGGAGGCCTCAAGATCGTGCTGGACGCGCAAGTGCCCGGATTGGTGCGCCGGTTTCTGGCGGACGACATTCGTGACCTGCTACGGAGCCACGGGTTGGGGGTGAGCGACGTGGGCGCCTGGATCTCGCATCCCGGTGGCCCCAAGGTGATCGAGGCGATCGAACTGGAGCTGGACCTGCCGCCGCAGGCATTGGAGCTGACGTGGCGTTCGCTCGCTGACGTCGGCAACCTGTCGTCCGCGTCGGTCCTGCACGTGCTGCGGGACACCATCGCGCAACGACTACCGGAGCCGGGTACACACGCCGTGCTGATGGCCATGGGGCCGGGCTTCTGCTCCGAGTCGGTCCTGCTGCGGTGGTAACCGGCCGATGCCCTGGTACCTGGCGCTGATCGCCGTCGTCGTGGTCGAACGACTGGCCGAACTGCGACTTTCCCGGCGAAACCTGGCGTGGACCGTCCGTCAGGGTGGTCGGGAGTACGCCGCCGGTCACTACCGGTTCATGGTGGTGCTGCACACCGGATTGTTGGTCGGTTGTGTGGTCGAGGTGCTCCTGGCGGATCGACCGTTCCTGCCCGGACTCGGCTGGCCGATGCTGGCGCTGGTACTCGGCTCGCAGGTGCTGCGCTGGTGGTGCATCGCCACCCTGGGCCCCCGCTGGAACACCAGGATCGCCGTGGTCCCAGGGGTTCCGTTGGTCGCCGTCGGCCCGTATCGGTGGCTGCGCCACCCGAACTACGTGGCTGTCGTGGTGGAGGGGGCCGCGCTCCCGTTGGTGCATACCGCCTGGATCACGGCGTTCGTGTTCACCGGGCTCGACCTGGTGCTGTTGCGGATCCGGATCCGTGCCGAGAATGCGGCCCTGATGCTCGCCGTCTCCCCGTGATCGACCTGCTCGTCGTGGGTGCCGGGCCGGCCGGGCTCGCGACCGCCCTGCATGCCGCTCGTGCCGGGCTCGACACCGTCGTCGTGGACGCGCGCCCGACCCGGGTGGACAAGGCCTGCGGTGAGGGATTGATGCCGGGCGCGGTCCGGGCATTGCGCGGTCTCGGCGTGCAGGTGGACGGCTATCCGATTCGTGGGATCCGCTATCTCGACGGCGATCAGCGGGCTAGCGCGCAGTTCCGGGACGGTCCCGGGATCGGCGTTCGCCGGACCGAACTGCACCGTGCGCTGCTACGCGAGGTCCAGGCACGCGGGGTGCCGATGCTGCGGCGCCCGGTGGGTCACATCCGGCAATACGTCGGCAGTGTCGGTGCGGCCGGCGTCAGCGCGCGCTACTTGGCGGCCGCTGACGGATTGCATTCACCGATCCGCCGGCAGCTGGGCCTGCAGCGCAGGCCGCGGCGCAAGCATCTGCCGCGATGGGGACTACGGCAGCACTTCGCGCTCGCCCCGTGGACCGATTTCGTGGAGGTGCACTGGTCCGCGCAGGCGGAGGCGTACGTGACACCGGTCGGGCCGAATCTCGTCGGTGTGGCGATCCTCGGCGGTGGCCGAGGTTCGTTTACCGCGCAGCTGGCTGCGTTCCCCGCGCTGCTCGACCGGTTGCCCTCGAGGGGGGTGACGGAAGTACGCGGCGCGGGTCCGCTACGTCAACAGGTCCGCCGTCGGGTCAGCGGCCGGGTGCTCTTGGTCGGTGACGCCGCCGGTTACGTCGACGCGTTGACCGGCGAGGGCATCGCGCTCGCGCTGGCGTCTGCCGCAGCGCTGGTGGACTGTGTCGCCCGCGATCGTCCGCACGACTATGAGCGACAGTGGCGCGTGTGCTCGCGCCGCTACCGGTTGGTCACCGAGACGCTGTTGTGGGCCGGTGGTCGCCCGCGGCTGCGCCGTGCGATCGTTCCAGCCGCTGCCCGCGCACCGGGGTTGTTCGCGACAGCCGTGCACCAACTGGCGCGCTGAACGGGCGCCGGCGCCCGGGCCGGCTACGACGGCGCCCGGCGCTGTGACCTGCACAGACGCCGGGCGCGTGGAGTCGGGATGGCGGGATTCGAACCCACGACCTCCTCGTCCCGAACGAGGCGCGCTACCAAGCTGCGCCACATCCCGAGTGGAGCGATTTGCGAGTCTAGCGGACCGGCATCGGGCCGCTCAGCGGGTCCGGCACCGCGTCCACCGCGACCAGCGTGAGCAGGCTCGCCTCGGGGCGGCAGGCGAACCGGACCGGCGCCCACGGGCTGGTCCCGAGGCCCGCCGAGACGTGCAGCCAGGAGGACGCGAACCGGGACAGCCCCCGACACTGCGCCGGGTCGAGGCCGCAGTTGGTCACCAGCGCTCCCACCCCGGGCAGCCGCAGCTGGCCGCCGTGCGTGTGGCCGGCGAGCAGCAGCTGGTCCCCGTCGTCCGCGAAGCGCTGCAGCACGGCCGGTTCCGGGGCGTGCACGACGCCGACGGCGAGATCCGCGTCCGAGGCGGGCGGGCCGGCGACTTGCTCGTAGCGGTCCCGCTTGAGGTGCGGGTCGTCCACGCCGCGCAGCTCGACGCGGCGACCGTCGACCGTCAGGGTGGCCCGGTCGTTGGTGAGGTCCGCCCACCCGGCGGCGGTGAACGTCTCGACCATCTCGCGCCAGGGCAGCTCGGCACCGGCGACCCGGCGGTGCTTGGGATCGAAGTACTTCAACGGGTTCTTCGCCACCGGCGCGTAGTAGTCGTTGGATCCGAGCACGAACGCGCCCGGCCGGCTCAGCAACGGCTCGTAGGCCGCCAGCACCGCGTCGACGCCGTCCGGACCGGCCAAGTGGTCTCCGGTGCTGACGACCAGGTCCGGCACCAACCGGGCCAGGTCGCGGATCCAGGCCTGCTTGCGCTGTTGCCGCGCCAGCATGTGCACGTCCGAGACGTGCAGCAGCCGGAGTGGGACGGCGCCGGGTGCGAGCACCGGAACCTGGTACGTACGGAGCGTGAACGCGCCGCGCTCCCATAAGGACGCGTACGCGAGGATGCCCACCCCGGTGCCGACGGCTGCGGCGAGGGTGCGGCGGAGGGTGGCCTGCACTCGGCCAGTCTCCCGCACACCAGGCCTGAGCTCGGGCCCCTCTGGCCGCCCCACTCTCCAGCTCCGGTTTTTGTGCCTCTGGCCGTATGGCCAGAGGCACAAAAACCGGAGGCAAGACCGGAGCGTTAGCCTCAGCCGGGTGAGCGAGCTGAAGCAACGACTGCACGCCGATCTGACCGCCGCGATGCGGGCCCGGGACGAGCTGCGCACCGCGACGCTCCGGATGGTGCTGTCCGCGGTACAGACCGAGGAGGTCGCCGGCAAGGCGGCTCGCGAGCTCAGCGACGACGAGGTCAGCGTCGTCCTGACCCGGGAGGGCAAGAAGCGGCGGGAGTCCGCCGAGGCGTTCGAGGGCGCGGGGCGAGCGGAACTCGCGGCGCGGGAGCGAGCCGAGGGCGAGGTCATCGCCGGCTACCTGCCGAAGCAGCTGGAGGACACGGAACTCACCGAGATCGTGTCCGCGGCGCTGGCCGAGGCCGGGCTGGCCAGCGGCGGAATGGCGCAGATGGGCGCCGCCATGAAGGCGGCGAACGCGAAGGTCGCCGGGCGCGCCGAAGGCGGTCGCGTCGCTGCGATCGTGCGTCAGCAGCTGGGCTGACGAGCGCGCACCTCCGGTTTGTTCGCGGCTGCGCGTAGCGCAAGCCGCGAACAAACCGGAGACCGAGGCGGGGAAGCTAGTCCGCGTGCGGGCCGTTGCCCGGGGGCAGCGGTGGCAGGGTCTTGTCCGGCTTGCCCGGCACGGTCGCGCTCGGTCCGGACGTCACCGGCTGCGGCGTGCTCGTGGTGCCGGTGGACGGCGTACCCGGGGTGGCCGATGTCGAGGGGCTCGCCGGCGGGGTCGGGTGGACCACTGGCGCAGACAGCTGCCCCTTGCTGAACGACTGCACCGGAACGCCCTGCAGCGCCCCCTCCATGATCGACTGCCAGGTCGAGGCCGGCACGTCACCGCCGTAAATCGAGCTGTGGTACGTCCCGAAGCGCAACGAGCTGAACGGCAGGATCGAGCCGCTCGGGTTCTGCGGGTCGAACATGCCCACCGCGGTGACCAGCTGGGGGACGTAGCCGACGAACCAGGCGCCGGTGAAGTCGTCCACGGTGCCGGTCTTGCCCGCGGCCGGCCGGCCGATCCCCTTGCCGGCGGCCGTCGCCCCGGGCTGGTTCAGCACGCCCTGCATGATCGACGTAGCGGTGTCCGCGACGCCCGCCGAGACCGCCTGCCGGCAGGCCGGCGCCTGGGTGAACTTCACCGGGGCGCCTTTCAGCGTGGTGATCTTGTCGATGAACCGCGGATCGCACTCCTTGCCGTGCGCGGCGAGGGTGGCGTACATCGTCGCCATGCTCATCGCGGAGGTGCCGTTCGCCGCGCCCAGCGTGAGTGACGGGCCGAGGCGGGAGTCGTCGTCCAGCCCGGGTGCCTTGTCGCCCAGGTTCTGGGCCATGTCCCGGACCGCGAGCACGCCCACCTTCTCGATCAACTGGACGAAATAGGTGTTCACCGAGTACCAGGTGCCGTTGACGAGGTTGAAGGTGCCCTGCTCGCTGTCACCGGCATTGCGGACCCCGTTCGGGCAGCCCTTGGTCCCCTGTCCCTTGTAGTGCGGGTCGGGGAGGCAGGCCGGGCTGTAGAAGCTGGTGGACAGCGGTAAGCCCTGTGCCAGCGCGGTGGTGAGGGTGACCGCCTTGAACGTGGACCCCACGTTGTAGCGGTTCTGGGTGGCGTAGACGGCCTTCGACTGGCCCGGCTTGTCGCCGTAGTCACGGTTCTGTCCGATGGCCAGTACCCGGCCGGTCCCGGGCTGGATCGCCACCGCGGCGGTGACCTGCCGGGTGCCCATCGGCACGTTCTTGCGGATGCCTGCGTCCAGCGCCTGCTGCGTCTTCGCATCGTAGGTCGTGTAGATGTTCAGACCACCCTCGAAGATGGTCTGGTTGCGTTGCTCCTGGGTCGCGCCGAAAGCCTTGTCCGGCAACAGGTTGTCCAGCGCGTACCGGCAGAACACCGGCGCCGACGACACCGCGCAGGGGTCGACCGCCTTGGTCGACGGGTGCACGACGAGCTTCTCCTTCTTGGCCGCCTCCACCTGCGCCGCCGGCATGAAGCCGTACTTCTCCACCGCGTCGAGCACCGTGTTGCGGCGCTGCAGGGATGCCTGTGGGTGCTGTACCGGGTCGAAGGCGCTCGGGCTGTTCACCAGCCCGGCGAGCAGCGCGGACTGGGCCAGCGTCAGCTTCTGGACCGGGACCCCGAAGTAGTGCTCGGCGGCGCGGCCGACGCCGTACACGCCCTCGCCGAAGTAGGCGATGTTGAGGTAGCGCTCGAGGATCTGCGCCTTGGTGAGCTTCTTCTCCAGCGCGATCGCGTACCGGGCCTCCCGCAGCTTGCGACTGATCGACTTCTCGGTCGCCTCCTTCTGCGCCTCCTTCTTCTCCTCCGCGGTGGCGTTGGAGTTGTTCGCGGCTTCCAGCAGCATCTGCTTCACGTATTGCTGCGTGATGGTGGAGGCACCCTGGGAGAACTCGCCGGTGCCCGAGTCGTGCCGGACCGCCCGGGCCAGGCTGCGCAGGTCGACACCGTTGTGCTCGTAGAACCGGTTGTCCTCGATCGCGATGATCGACTTCTGCATCACCTCGGGGACCGACGAGAGCGGCACGATCACCCGGTCCTCGGGTCCGGCCAGGGTGGCGATCACGCTGCCGTCGGCGGCGCGCAGGATCGAGTGCTGGGCCAGCGGGACCTCGTCCAGCGAGGTCGGCATCTTGTCCAGCGCATCCTGGGTGGACTTGGCCGCCCAGCCGAGCGCGCCGACCGCGGGAAGCGCGAGTCCGGCGACCAACAGCCCGGCCAACAGGGACAGCCCCACCAGCAGTCCTACCTGGTGCGGCACGTCCCGCCGAGGAATCCTCACCGCAGGAGCGTACCGGGGGCACTGCGCCGAATGGCCCTTCGGCTCGGCCGCAACACCGTCGATCGTCTGAGTGCGGACAACAGTGGTGGTTCGGATGGACTAACGGATATGCCCCCGTTGGGCCATGTGCCACAACTGTCCGTATTCGTACGGTCTCGGAGGGCAGCACCCCCACCCCGACCCCGGTGCTGAGGATTGAGATGGACATGACGACGGATGTGGCGCACCCCGCGCCTCGCTCCGTAGCGCGGCGGGGAGGCCGCCTGTTGACGGACGCCGCAGCAGACACCGAGCCGCAACACGCCGCGGCGGATGCTGGTTGGACCGCTCGGGCCGCCTGCCTGAAGCTCGATCCGGACGAACTGTTCGTCCGCGGGGCCGAGCAGAACCGGGTGAAGGTGCACTGCCGGACCTGCGTGGTACGGATGGAGTGCCTGGCCGACGCGCTCGACAGCCGGGTCGAGTTCGGCGTCTGGGGTGGCATGACCGAGCGCGAGCGCCGCGCCCTGCTGCGCCGCCGGCCGGACGTGGTCTCCTGGCGCAAGCTGCTCGAGCAGGCTCGGCGGGACCACCTCGCCCAAGCCGGCTGACACCGCGTGCCGTCACCCGTCCGCATCTGTCCGAAGGGTCGGGCCGCGGATGGCGATCCTTCGGTGAGTGCAGCTGCCTGAGCGACGCGTCAGCCGGCTAGGGCGGCGCCGATCGCGCGCAGGCCGTCCAAGTCGTGGATGTCCTCGGGGAACGCCGGCACGGGGGTGATCGGCGTCCCCGGATGCGCGCGGCTGAAGCGCTCCACCAGCGCAGCCTCCCGCCTGGCCAGGGTGGCTCGTTCCGCATGCAGCCGCAGCAGCGCCGCGGTCTCGGGGTGGGTCCCGGCGGCCTCCAACTCCTCGGCCGCGGCGATGGTCCGCGCCGCGCCGACGCCGTCGTCGGCGAACACGCCGTCCACTGGGTGCAAGCGGTTGACGACCACTCCGGCGAGCGGCATTCCCTCGGATGCGAGCCGTTCGGTGAAGAAGGACGCCTCGCGCAGCGCCGCCGCCTCCGGGGTCGCCACCACCACGAACGCCGTCCCCGGCGCGGCCAGCATCTGGTACGTCTGGTCGGCCCGATCGCGGAATCCGCCGAACATCGTCTCCAGCGACGCGACGAACTGCTGCACGTCGGTGAGCACCTGCGCGCCGATGATCCGGGTCATCACCCGGGTCACCGCGGCGAGCCCTGCGTTCACCACCTTCAGGTACGCCCGTCCCCCGGCGCGTGCCGGCGCGACCAGCACCTTGATCACCCGTCCGTCGAGGAACTTTCCGAGGTGCTTGGGCGCGTCCAGGAAGTCCAACGCGGAGCGGGTCGGCGGGGTGTCGACCACCACCAGATCCCAGCGCCGCTCGGCGACGAGCTGGCCGAGCTTCTCCATCGCCATGTACTCCTGCGTTCCGGCGAACGAGGACGACAGTGACTGGTAGAAGGGGTTCGCGAAAATCTGTCGCGCCCGCTCGGGGTCGCTGTGCGCGAGCACGATCTCGTCGAAGGTGCGCTTCATGTCCAGCATCATCGCGTCCAGTTCGCCGTCCACACCGGCCACCCGGGACGGGAGATTGTCCAGCTCCGCCAGGCCCATCGACTGTGCCAGTCGGCGTGCCGGGTCGATCGTGAGTACGACTGTGCGGCGCCCCTGTTCGGCGGCCCGCAGTGCGAGCGCGGCGGCCGTCGTCGTCTTGCCCACGCCTCCGCTGCCGCAGCACACGATCACCCGCGCGTTCCTCAGCGCCGCGTCCACGCCCAGCCGCGCCGACTGCTGAGTGCTCACCCGACACTCCGCGATACACCCTGTGCGGCAAGGGTTTCCGCCAGGCGGTACAGCCCGCCGAGGTCGACCGCGCCGGTCAGCATCGGCAACGCCGCGATTGGCAGCCCGAGCCGGTCGAGCTCGATCCGTTCCCGCTCCTGCAGCGCGATCCGGGACCGCAGGTCGGCCGCCTCCGCGAGCAGCGCGTCCAGCACCGGCTTGTCCGCCGGCAGACCCGCGGCGCGCAGGCCGGCACGCACTGTGGTGCGGCCGAGCCGGGCCGGGATCGGGTACGGCTGCCGGTGCATATTCACGATCACGTGGCCGACCGGGATGTCGGCGGCGCGCAACTCGGCGACGCCGTCGACGGTCTCTTGCACCGGCATCTCCTCCAGCACCGTGACCAGGTGTACCGCGGTCTGCGGCGACCGGATTACCCGGGTGACGCTGTCCGACTGGGTCTTGATCGGCCCGGCCCGGGTCAGCGTGCCGACCTCCGCGGTGACGTTCAGGAAGCGGGCGATACGGCCGGTCGGCGGTGCGTCCAGCACTACCGCGTCGTACACCCGGCGCCCGGTCTTCGCGCCCCGGTCCACCGCCTCCTTGAGCTTCCCGGTGAGCAGCACGTCGCGGACCCCGGGGGCGATCGTGGTGGCGAAGTCGATCGCGCCCATCCGCTTGAGCATCCGGCCGGCGCGACGCATGTTGTAGAACATGTCCAGGTAGTCGAGCAGCGCCTCCTCCGCGTCGACGGCCAGGGCGACGACCTGTCCGTGCCCCGGGGCAACCGCCACCGGCCGTTCCTCGTACGGCAGTGGTGGGGTATCGAAGAGCTGCGCGATCCCCTGCCGGTCCTCGACCTCCATCAGGAGCACCCTGCGGCCCCCCGAGGCGAGCGCGATCGCCAGCGCGGCCGCGACCGTGGTCTTCCCGGTGCCGCCCTTCCCGGTGACGACATGCAGCCGCCGGCGGGCTTCGACGGGTGGCGCTGCGGGCACCGGCCGAGCCTATGCTCGCCTGCATGGTCGCCGCGATCATCGTCATCGTTGTCGTCGTCGTGCTGCTGCTCATCTGGGTGCTGTTCGGCCTGCGGGTCGTGCAGCAGTACGAGAGGGGCGTCGTGTTCCGGCTCGGCAAGATCAGTGGCGGGATCCGGGAGCCGGGGCTGCGCTTGATCGTCCCGTTCATCGATCGGATGGCGAAGGTCAACATGCAGATCGGCACCATGAGCGTGCCGGCGCAGGAGGGCATCACCCGCGACAACGTGACGGTCACCGTCGATGCGGTTGTCTTCTACCGCGTCATCGACCCCACCAAGGCGGTGGTCAACGTGCAGGACTACCTGTTCGCGGTCTCGCAGATCTCGCAGACCTCGCTGCGCTCGACCATCGGCAAGACCTCGCTGCAGGACCTGCTGCAGGAGCGCGAGCAGGTCAGCGCCGAGCTGCAGCAGATCATCGACGGTCCCACCGAGGGGCCCTGGGGAGTGAAGATCGAGCGGGTCGAGATCAAGGACGTGGCGCTGCCCGAGTCGCTCAAGCGCTCCCTGTCGCGGCAGGCGGAGGCGGAGCGGGAGCGACAGGCCCGCATCATCACGGCAGACGGCGAACTGCAGGCGTCGCAGAAGCTCGCGGCGGCGGCCCGGACCCTGTCCGCGGACCCGGCCGGACTGCAGTTGCGGCTGCTGCAGACCGTGGTCGAGGTGTCCGCGGAGAAGAACTCCACCCTGGTGATGCCCGTTCCGGTGGAGCTGCTCCGCTTCTTCGAACGGCATGCGGAGGCGGTGACGCCGCCGGCGAAGGCTGCCGCGAAGAGCACCCCGCGGGCGAATCGCGCTAAATAAGCGGATCTTGCGGGAAAGTCAAGACTTCCCCCGGCGCGTCGTAAGGGGAAAGCTGGCAGCGGATCGCTTGTGTCACGAGCGCTGTACCCGGAGGTCTGCCGATGGCTGCCGCTGCAACCGCGTCCACTGTGTCGCCCATCCTCGCGCATGTCGACGCCACTTGGCGCGCCTCGGCGGCGTGCCAGGGGAGCACCGCCGCCGCGTTCTATCCCCCGAGCACGACCGAGACGAGGGAGCAACGGCAGCGGCGCGAATCGGCGGCCCGTGAGCTGTGCGGTCGGTGCCAGGTGCGCGAGGCGTGCCTGGAGTACGCGCTCTACGTGCAAGAGCCGTACGGCATCTGGGGCGGCATGAACGAGCTCGAGCGTCGTCGCCTGCTCCGGCGCCGCACCGCGTCCTGAGCAATCGGCAGCCCGCGCGCGCTGCGGCGGCGCGCTGCCTCTAAGGTTCCGACCATGACGCGCTGGGAGTACGCCACTGCACCGGTGCTGGTGCACGCGACCAAGCAGATCCTCGACAACTGGGGAGCCGACGGCTGGGAGCTCGTCCAGGTGATCCCGGGCCCGAACAACCCGGAGCAGCTAGTGGCGTACTTCAAGCGCCCGCTGCCGGACGGCTCCTGACCGCGGGCCGTGACCGCCTCCCCGTCCGCGGCCGAGCGGCTCGCCGCACTAGGTCTGCACCTGCCGCCGGTCCCGCCCCCCGCGGGCCATTACCTGCCCGCGCGGCGGCACGGCGACTTGGTCTTCACCGCGGGCCAGCTGCCGCTGGTGGACGGCACGCTGCCGTGCACCGGTCTTGTCGGCGGGCAGGTCAGCGCCGAGCAGGCCCGCGACTGCGCGCGGCTGGCAGCACTGGGCGCGCTCGCTGCGATCGTCGGCCTGGTCGGTGACCTCGACGCGGTGACCGGAATCGTGAAGGTCACCGGCTTCGTCGCCAGCGCGCCCGGCTTCACTGCCCAGTCGGCCGTACTCAACGGTGCGAGCGAGCTGCTCGGCACCGTCTTCGCGGACGCGGGGAAACACGCGCGCAGCGCGGTCGGCGTGGCCGCGCTGCCACTCGACGCACCGGTCGAGGTCGAGGTCATCGCATCCGTCCGCTGACGTTTCGGCGCCGATGTACGTCGGCGGGACCGTGTCCGTGATCGTTGCGGTGTGACGCAGGTCTCGCGAACGCGGTGACTGCGCGCGACGCACCGTATGGTGACGCCGTGAGCACGAAGTGGGCATCCCCCGAACTGCACGACCGGCTGCGAGCAATGCTTGCTGGCGACATCCGACCGGTGACGACCAAGGACGCCGCGACCGTGGTGCTCGTCCGGGACGCGGCTACCCCGCGTGCGGATGGCAGCGGCCGGCTCGAGGTGTTCCTGCTCCGTCGCGTCGCGACCATGGCCTTCGGGGCGGGCATGCACGTGTTCCCGGGCGGGAAGGTGGAGCCGGACGACGAGGTGGACCCGTCCGTCGCGTTGCCGACCGCCTGGGCGGACCAGCTGGCCGGTGGTGACCCTCAGCTGCTGCGCCGGATCGTGGGCGCGGCCGTCCGGGAGACGTGTGAGGAGGCCGGCGTCCAGCTCGACCCGCTGCAGCTGAAGCCGTTCGCGCACTGGATCACCCCGGAGGTGGAGCAGCGGCGCTACGACACCCGATTCCTGATTGCGGCGATACCGGACGGCCAGCAGGCGACCCGGGCCGACGGGGAGAACGACCGCGGCCTGTGGGTGAGCCCGCAGGCC
>Ga0164242_10001904_pt1 | contig 24456 bp, 24 predicted proteins | sample OricomgcompostMG_FD_108783 | JGI IMG/M metagenome (GOLD analysis project Ga0164242, IMG submission 108783) | Miracle-Growth compost microbial communities from Emeryville, California, USA - Original compost - Miracle growth compost (MG) ...
ACGACACGCTCATCGGGATCCTCGCACAGGCGCTGCCGAACGTTCCCCTCGGGGACATCGCCGACATGGGGACGGTCATCGGGCCGCTCGTCTCGCAGCGTCAGCTCGACCGCGTGCAGGGCTTCGTCGACCGGGCCGCCGCGGCCGGCGGGCAGGTCGTCACGGGCGGGCGACGGCTCGAGCGGGGCGGCTTCTACTACCCGCCGACCGTCATCACGGGACTCGCGAACGAGACCGAGGCGATCCAGGAGGAGATCTTCGGCCCGGTGCTCACGGTCCAGCCGTTCGACACCGAGGAGGAGGCGATCGCGCTCGCCAACTCGACGCGGTACGGCCTCGCCATGGGCATCCAGACGCGCGACCTCGTGCGAGCGCAGCGCGTCGCCAAGCGGCTCGACGCCGGCATCATCTGGGTCAACACCTACGGCGTCCTCGATCCGTCGCTCCCGTTCGGCGGCGTGAAGAGCTCCGGCTTCGGCCGCGAGAACGGGCCGGAGGGCCTCCACCACTACACGCGGACGAAGTCGATCGTCATCTCGACGCCGGAGCCCGGGACGGCCGCCCAGTGAACGGGATCCCGCCGCTCAAATGGGACGCGAACTGGTCCTCCATCTGGGACCGCGTCGCCGCCGCGGTGCCCGACGATCCGGCCGTCATCGAGGGGGGACGAACGCTCACCTACCGGGAGCTGGAGGATCGTGCGGCCCGGCTCGCCGGCGCGTTCGCCCGGCTCGGGATCGGTCCCGGCGACACCGTCGGCATCTGCCACTACAACCGCGCCGAATACGTCGAGGCGATCTACGCCGCGTTCAAGCTCGGCGCGGTCCCCGTGAACATGAACTACCGGTACAAGGCCCGCGAGCTCGCGGACCTGCTCCGGATCGCCGACGCGAAGGCGATCCTCGCGCCGTCGTCGCTGCGGACCGAGGTCGCCGGCGCGGTCGAGCAGGCCGGGGACGGCGTCCATCGCATCGAGATCGCCGACTCCCCCGAGCCCGCCGACCCGGAGTCCCTCGACTACGAGTCGCTCCTCACCGAGCGCTACGACGGCCCCGATACGCGCTCCGGCTCGGACCTCATCTATCTCTTCACGGGCGGCACCACCGGGACGCCGAAGGCCGTCGTCTGGCGGCACGGCGATCTCATCGACGCGCAGCTCGTCTCGATCTACGGCCCCCTCGGCCTGCCCCTGCCGACGACGACCGAGGAGCTCTGGGCGGATGCCGGACGTCTCCCCGTGCCGCCGCCGCGCACGCTGCCGCTCGCGCCGCTCATGCATTCCTCCGCCATGTTCAACACGATGAACACGCTCGTCCTCGGCGGCGCCGTCATCCTGCTCGGGGCGCCGCGCCTCGACCCCGTCAAGGCGCTGCGAACGATCCAGGAGCAGCGCGCGAGCCGGCTCATCATCGCGGGGAACGCGATCGCCCTCCCCCTCGTCGAGGGACTCGAGACGGCCGCCCTCGCCGGCGCCCCCTATGAGGTCTCGAGCGTGACGTCGATCATCAGCTCGGGCATGGCGTTCACGGCGGACCGGAAGGCGGAGATCCGCCGGCACATGCCGGCGATGCTCATGGACATCTTCGCCGCGACGGAGGGCGGTCCGTACGCCTACTCGTACGTGCGGAGCGACGCCGACCTGCCGCCCACGATCGAGCTCGCCGCCGGCGCCGTCGTGATCGACGCCGGCGGGCGCGAGGTCGGCGTCGGCGAGGAGGGCGTCCTCGCATACCGCGGCCCGATGCCGCTCGGCTACCTGAACGAGCCGGCCAAGACCGCGGAGGTGTACCGCTGGATCGACGGCGTGCGGTGGGTCTCGCCCGGCGACTGGGTGCGCGTGCTCGACGACCGGGGCACCATCGAGTTCCTCGGCCGTGACGGCTCGGTCGTGAACACGGGCGGCGAGAAGGTCTACCCGGCCGAGGTCGAGGAGGAGTTGCTCGCGCACGACGATGTCGTCGACGCGGCCGTGTTCGGCGTGCCCGACCCGCGCTGGGGACAGTCCGTCGCCGCGGTCGTCGCGCAGCGACCGGGTGCGACGCTCGATCCGGAGGCGCTGCGCGCCTTCGTCGGTGAACGCCTGGCCGGCTACAAGAAGCCGCAGCGGATCATTGTCCTCGACTCGCTCGAGCGGAACCCGGCCGGCAAGGTCGACCTCGGCCGGCTGCGCGAGCTCGTCGTCAACGCCTGACCGCGAGGCCGGCGCACTCCGATCGCCCCCTCCGCGTCCCGCTCGACCCCGCCGACCCGTCTCAACCGCACCGACCCGTCTCAACTGGGCCCGCCTGTCTCAAGTGCGCCGAAACACCCCGTTTGCGTCAGAACGGCCCGATTATTCGGGGTGTCTGGACGCAAATGGGGTGTCTGGGCGGGGAATGCCAGTCCCCGGGGGGGCTGCAGGGAATGCCGGTCCCCGAGGGCGCTGCAGCGGAGGGGGATCGGGGGCCGGCGTCGAAGGCTGCTCGGCCGCTGCAGCGAGGCTGCTCAGCGGGCGGCGGCGGTCGAGCGCGCGGCCCACGCGCTCGCGACCATGTCGTCGAGCGAATGCCGCATGCGCCAGTCGAGATCGCGGGCGGCGAGTGCGCCCGACGCGACGATCCGCGCGGGATCGCCGGCGCGGCGCGGCCCGATCTCCGGCTCGAAGGCGATGCCCGTGACGCGGGCGACCGCATTCATGATCTCCCGGACGGAGACGCCGTCCCCCGAGCCGAGGTTATACGCCGCCTCGACCGGCAGGCCGGCGTCGAGCCGCTTCGCCGCGGCCACATGGGCGGCGGCGATGTCGGCGACGTGGACATAGTCCCGGACGCAGGTGCCGTCCGGCGTCGGATAGTCGTCGCCGTTGATCCGGGGCGTGCGGCCCTCGAGCAGCGCGTCGAAGACGAGCGGGAAGAGGTTGTGCGGCGAGGTGTCGTACACGGCCGGATCGCCCGACCCGACGACGTTGAAGTAGCGCAGGCTCGTGTGCCGGAGCCCGTTCGACTTGCCGAGGTCGGCGAGCAGCCACTCGCCGATGAGCTTCGACTCGCCGTACGGCGACTCGGGATGCTTCGCCGTGTCCTCGGTGACGAGGTCCACGTCGGGCGTGCCGTACACCGCCGCGCTCGAGGAGAAGACGACGCGGTCGAGACCCGCGCCGACCGCCGCACCCAGGACGTTCATCATCCCGACGACGTTCTGCTCGTACGTGTGCAGCGGACGCTGGACGCTGACCCCCGCGTACTTGAATCCGGCGATGTGCAGGACGCCGGTGACTCCGTGCTCGGCGATCACCCGGTCGAGGGCGGCCCGGTCGAGGATCGTCGCGTCGACGAACGGCACGGTGTCCGGGATGAATGCGCGGTGCCCGCTCGACAGGTCGTCGAGGACCACGACCTCGATGTCCTCCGCGAGGAACGCCCGGACGATGTGCGCGCCGATGTAGCCGGCGCCGCCGGTCACGAGCCAGGTCATGCCGAACATTCTCCCAGGGCGGTGCGGTCACGACTCGGCTATCCGCCGAGCGGCTTCACCTACGCGACGTAGATGAGCTTCTTGTTGATGAACTCCTCGATGCCGATCGCGCCCATCTCCCGACCCGTCCCGGAGCGCTTCGTGCCGCCGAACGGGAGCTCGGGCGAGTCGGCGAGCACCGCATTGATGTAGACCATCCCGGTCTCGAGCCGATCGGCGACGCGGAGGGCCTGCTCGTGGTCCGTCGTCCAGATGTAGGCGCCGAGGCCGAAGCTCGTGGCGTTCGCGATCTCGATCGCCTCGGCCTCGTCCCGCACGCGATACAGCGATGCGACCGGCCCGAAGAACTCCTCGACGTACGCCGGGTTCTCCTCGGTGATCCCCTCGAGGACGACCGGTGCATAGGCGGCGCCGTGGCGCGGCCTCGGGGCGAGCCGGGCCGTCGCGCCCGCGGCGAGGGCGCGGTCCACCTGGTCCTCGATCCGTCGCGCGGCGAGCTCGGACGACAGCGGGCCGAGGACCGTATCGTCCTCGGTCGGGTCCCCCGGCTCGACCGCCGCCATCCTCGCGGTGAGCCGGTCGGCGAAGGCGTCGTAGAGCGAGTCGACGACGAGGAAGCGCTTCGGAGCGTTGCAGGACTGGCCGTTGTTGTCGAAGCGGGCCCGGAATGCGGCCTCGACAACCGCGTCGAGGTCATCGGCCGAGAGGACGATGAAGGGGTCGGAGCCGCCGAGCTCGAGGACGACCTTCTTGAGCGCGCGGCCCGCGGCCTCGGCGACGGCGGTGCCGGCCCGCTCCGAGCCGGTGAGGGAGACGCCGCGAATGCGCGGGTCGGCGATGACCTGCTGGATCTGGTCGTGGTCGGCGACGAGGTTCTCGTACATCCCCTCGGGCACCCGCGCATCGCGGAAGATCTGCTCGATGGCCGCGGACGAGTCGGGGCACTGCGGCGCGTGCTTGAGGAGGATCGGATTGCCCACGACGATGTTCGGTCCGGCGAAGCGCGCGACCTGGTAGTAGGGGAAGTTCCACGGCATGATGCCGAGCAGCGGGCCCATGGGCGCCTTCCGGATATACGCGGTCGCCGCCGCGCCCTCGATCGCCTCGTCCGCGAGCAGCTCGGCGCCGTACTCGGCATAGAAGCGATAGATCCCGGCGGCGAGCTCGACCTCGCCGACCGCCTGCGGCCGCGGCTTGCCCATCTCGCGGACGATGAGGTCGGCGAGGTGCTCCTTGCGCTCCTCGTGGAGGTCGGCGACGCGGCCGATGGCGGCGGCGCGGTCCTGAACGCTCGTGTCGCCGATGCGCTGCCAGCCGGCCCAGACCGTGGCGAGCGCCGCCTCGAGACCCTCCGGCGAGACGAACGGCACCTCTCGGCCGCGCGCTCCGGTGAACGGGTCGACGACGGCGAAACCAGCCATGAAGTCCTCCAGGGTCGCTGACTGCGCCTAGCCTAAGTTGCGTGCATCCGATGCTGATCGTCCTCATCGTCGCGGGCGTCGCCGCCGCATTCTGCTGGATCGCCTCCCTCGTTACGAAGGACACGTCGTGGGTCGACCGGCTGTGGTCGGTCGTGCCGGTGGTCTACGTCTGGATCTTCGCGGGCGCCGCGGGCCTCGCGGATGGGCGGCTCGACGTCATGGCCGTCCTGGTGACCCTGTGGGGCGCACGGCTCACCTTCAACTTCGCGCGCAAGGGCGGCTACACCGGGGTGGAGGACTACCGATGGGCCGTCCTCCGCGCCCGCATGAAGCCCTGGCAGTTCCAGGTCTTCAACCTGCTCTTCATCGTCATCTACCAGCACGCGATCCTCGTGCTCATCACCCTCCCGGCACTCACCGCCTACGAGCACCGCGACCATCCGATGACGTGGCTCGACTGGCTCCTCGCCGTCGTCTTCCTCGGATGCACGATCGGCGAGACGATCGCGGATCAGCAGCAGTGGGCGTTCCATCAGCGGAAGCAGGCCGAGGTCGCCGCCGGCCGGGAGCCGAGCGCGCGCTTCCTCACGCAGGGCCTCTTCCGCGCCTCGCGCCACCCGAACTTCTTCTTCGAGCAGGCCCAGTGGTGGGTCCTCTTCTTCATCGGCGTCGCGGCGGCCGGCTCGCTCTGGCAGTGGACCGTGCTCGGCGCATTCCTGCTCACGGTCCTCTTCATCGGCTCGACGCAGTTCACCGAGTCGATCTCCCGCTCGAAGTACCCCGAGTACGCCGACTACCAGCGGACGACCTCGCCGATCATCCCCTGGTGGCCGCGGCGGCCCGTCACGCAGACGGCGGCGACGGAGTGAACGTCCGGGCGAGCGTCGCCGGCTGAGGCCCGCCATGCGCGGCGGCTCGACGCCGGGCCATGCGAGGTGGTCTCGAGACGGCGCTCGCGCCTCCTCGACGATCGATGAGAATCAGAAGGCCTGCGGCGGCTGAGCCGGCGGCCACGGGGCCTCGGGCGTCGGCTCGGGGTTCGCCGACTGCGGTGCGGCAGGCGCGGCAGCCGGTGCGGCGGCCGCGGGCGGAGCCGACGGAGTCGTCGGCGTTGCGGTCGGCTGGGACGAAGGCGCCTGGCCGAGGGTCGACTGGGACGGCGTCGTCATGGGAGCGGCCGGGGCCGGCGCCGGAGCGGTCGGAGCCGGCGGGATCGGGCTCGATGCGGGGGCGGCAGCCGGTGCGGGCGCGGCCGGTGCGGTGGGCTGCGCCGGGTAGGCCGGATAGGTCGGGTAGACGGACGCCGCCGGGACCGGCGAGGGCGCTGACTGAGGCGCCGGGCTGGAGGCGGCCGGGCTGTACGTCGCCGCGGGACGATAGGCCGGCGCCGGATTGTAGGCCGGGGCAGCGGGCTGCGCGGCAGGCGCGACCGGAGCCGACGGCGCCGGCGATGCAGGTGCCGACGGCGCGGCAGGCGCCGGGTTCGCGACGGGCTGCTGACCATAAGGCGCGGGTGCACGATAGCCCTCGGGTGCCGCAGGCTGACTCGGCGCCGCGACGGCGCGCTTCACGCCGATGAACCGGCCGCCGGGGAGGATGCCGGCCTTCGCCGTGCCCTCGAAGGACTGGCCGTCGGCCGCGACGGTCGCCGTGCCCTTCGTGGTGATCTTCGCCGGCTTCGTGACGTGCAGCGTCCAGGTGAACGTCGAGCCCGCGAGCCTGGCGTCGGTGATCGTCATATCGCCGCGCTGCGAGGCCGGCAGGTCGTCGCCCATGTCGACCTGGATCTGCAGATCGTCATCGCTCCCGGTGAACGTCCACACCTGCGGCGGCGCCTTGATGAAGGTCTCGATCCGCACGTCCCACACACCGGCCATCCCCATGTCGCCATCGTAGACCGAATCGGAAACCGGCGACCACCGGGCATTTCGTCAACGACGTTGACCCCTGCCGGCATTCACTCCCGCTGACCCTCGTCGAGGTCGCGACGCAGGCGCCGGTGCTGTCGAGGATCTCTCAGGAAAAGCAGAGAGATATAAAGGCCAGTGCGATCCCTATCGGGATGGCCGCTCGAGGGATGAGGATCGTTGCCATGAGTTTCAGCTTCACGTTCGATGTGCTCTTCGTCATCGCGGTCATCGGCGGCGCGCTCGCGCTCATCGACGGCATCATCCGCGCCGGGCACCGCTCCCGCCTCGTCGGCGTGCTCGAGATCATCGCGGCCGTGCTCTTCCTGCTGTCGCTCTTCTTCGCTGGCATCCCGCTCGGCGCGCTCATCCTCGCGATCGTGACGATCGTGCTGCTCGTGATCGGGCTCGCGCTGCCCGGCCGGGGCAGCGTCGCCCTCGCGATCATCGCGCTCGTCCTGCTCGTCGTCTGGGTCGTGCTCGGCCAGCACTGGATCGTCATCCCCGGCGTGAACAGCTGACGCGTCGTCCGCGGCCGCCATGCAGGAGGATGTGCCTGCCGGGCCGGGATGCGCTATGACGGAGAGTGGAGGCCCGGGGACGAATGTCTGAATGGCTGGTGCCGGACCATGCGCTCGAACGAAAGGAACGACTCGTGACGCACGTCGACCTCGGCAAGACCTACCCGGACGCCTACAAGGCGATGTCGGAGTTCAGCAAGCAGGCCTCGGCCGCGGCCCTGGACGCGGGCCTCGACCCGCGCCTCGTCGAGCTCGTCAAGATCCGCGCGTCCCAGCTGAACGGCTGCGCCTTCTGCCTGCGCATGCACACACAGGACGCGATCCGGCACGGCGAGACGGCGGACCGCCTCGCGGTGCTCCCGGGCTGGTGGGAGTCGCAGTACTTCAGCGACGCCGAGCAGGCCGCGCTGCAGATCGCCGAGCAGGTCACGATGATCTCGGATCACGGCCACCTCCGCGACCGCCACATCCGCCCCGAAACGGCCCTCGACGACAAGCAGATCGCCGCCGTCACCCTGCTCGCCGTCGTCATCAACTCATGGAACCGCATCGCGATCTCGAGCCACTACCCGGTCGCGCCCTGAGGGACGGCGGCATGCGGGCTTGAGGCCCATGCCCATCGGTGCCCCTGGAGAGAATCGAACTCCCGACGCCCTCCTTAGGACGGAGGCGCTCTATCCACTGAGCTACAGAGGCAGGCCCCGCAAGTTTACCGGCCTACTGGTTCCCCTGGCCCGGCAGCGGGGGCGGGTAGAGGTACGTCGCCGAGCCGACCGGGATCGTCCGGGTGTCGTAGGTGTAGCGGACGTTGTTGTTGTACTCCTCGATGAGGACGCTGCCGTTCGCATTCACCTTCGCCACGTACGCGACGTGGTTGAGGCCCGGGAACCAGGCGACCGAGCCGACGACCGGGACGGCAGAGACGATCCAGCCGTGCGCCTCCCAGTTCGACTCCCACTCGTACGCGTCGCCGCCGTTCGGCGTCAGGTAGCTCCAGGTCATGAGCCATGGGGCGGCGGCGGAGCCCGCGTCGCGGTTGAGTCGCCAGGCGACGAAGTCGGTGCAGTTCTGGAGGGCGTAGCTCAGCGGCGACATGCCCATGCCGAGGTCCCGGAACGGGTAGTCGTCGCCGATGAAGCGCTGGATGCTCGCCGTCGCGGCCCGGTAGGAGGTCGCCCGCTCCTCCCGCTGCTGGGCGACGGAGAGCGACGAGAACCCATCCCGCGCGCCCTGGGCGACCGCGACGGTGGTCGCCACCGGCACCACGGCACCCCGCTTCGCGAGGAGGGACGCGGCCGTAGCCCCCGATTCATCCGCCGCGGCGAAGCCGTACGCGGGGAGCACCGAGACCACGCCGAGCCCCACCACGACCCCGAGGGTCAGTGCGGTGGCGACAGGGCGCCGACGAGCGCGCCGAGTCGATGCCGCCATGCCTTGAAACCCTCCGACGGACGAAACGGACTCACCGACCGTACGCCTCCGCGCTGAAGGTTGTCGAGAGGTGAACGTCCGGTGAACCGGAGGATTTTCTTGGATGCCCCGACGCGTGAATGCGAGGGCGGCGATCCCGCGGACCGGCCCGGCCGGGGCTCAGGCCGCGATCTGCGCCAGATACTCGTCCCAGGCCGGCTGGCTCCGCTCGACGCCGCGGACGAGCCAGGTCGGGCCGTGCGGCGCCTTCGGCTGGATCCGGAGCCGCCAGCCCATCTCGGCCGGCGTGCGGTCGCCCTTCACGTTGTTGCACTTGAGGCAGCACGCGACGAGGTTCTCCCAGCTGTCCCGGCCCCCGCGGGAGCGGGGCAGGATGTGATCGATCGTCGTCGCGTGCCCGCCGCAGTAGCCGCAGTGCTGCGCGTCGCGACGGAGGACGCCGCGCCGCGAGACGGGGACCTGACGGCCGGGGATCCGGACGTAGCTGCGGAGGATGATCACCGAGGGCCGCGCCCACGTCATCGTGGCGGAGCGGACGAGGTCCGTCTCGTCGGCCGCGACGATCGTCGCCTTCTGATTCATGACGAGCACGAGCGCGCGCTTGAACGAGACGACGGCGAGCGGCTCGTAGCCGGCGTTCAGGACGAGCGTGCGCATCAGGCGTTCACCGGCCCGGAAAACACGAAAGGCACGGTCGCAATGACCGTGCCTCCTGCGTGGGCGCGCCGAGATCCGCAGCAGCTGTGGAAGTGCTGCGGTATCCGGAAGGGCGCGCACACGTTCATCGGATCTCCAGGCTACGACTCAATCCCTCGCGATGAACACGTGACTCGCCGTCTCCACGGGGAGCACGACCGGCGCCTCGGCGCCGGCGACCTCGATGCGGATGCCGCGGCCCTCATAGCCGAAGCTCGCGACCGCCCCCGGCCGCACGCCCGCCGCCGCCATCTCGTGGAGCAGCTCGATGTCGAACTGGGCCGGCTCGCCGAGCCGACGGATCGTCCCGGTCGTGATCCCCTCGCCGAGCGCGGCGGTGATGCTCGAGACGCCGGCCATGAAGGGCGCCGACGGCATGCCGCCGATCGCCTCGAGGCCGGGGATCGGGTTGCCGTACGGCGACTCGCTCGGGTTGCCGAGCATGTCGTAGAGACGGCGCTCCACCTGCTCGCTCATGACATGCTCCCACCGGCACGCCTCGTCATGGACGAGCGCCCAGTCGAGGCCGATGACATCGGCGAGGAGGCGCTCGGCGAGGCGGTGCTTCCGCATCACCTGGATCGCGCGACGGCGGCCCTCGGGCGTGAGCTCGAGGTGGCGGTCGCCCTCGACGCGGACGAGGCCGTCGCGCTCCATCCGGCTCACCGTCTGCGAGACCGTGGGACCGGAGTGCCCGAGGCGCTCCGAGATGCGTGCGCGGAGCGGCGTGATGCGCTCCTCCTCCAGGTCGAGGATCGTGCGGAGATACATCTCGGTCGTGTCGACGAGATCGGTCACACCTGCCTCCTTCCGCACGTACGCGGCCTTGGGAGCCACGTCATTGCAAGAGTAGCCGGTCAGTAGAATCGTCCGGTGACGCCCCAGATCCCCAAGGAGCTCCTGCCCGCTGACGGCCGCTTCGGCTGCGGACCGTCGAAGATCCGCCCCGAGCAGCTCGCGCACCTGAACGCGAACGCGCATCTCCTCGGCACCTCCCACCGCCAGGCGCCCGTGAAGGACCTCGTCGGGCGCGTCCGCACGGGACTCGCGTCGCTCTTCTCGGCACCGGAGGGCTACGAGATCGTCCTCGGCAACGGCGGCTCGACCGCGTTCTTCGACGCCGCCGCATTCGGGCTCATCGAGCGGCGCGCGGAGTTCCTCACCTTCGGCGAGTTCGGGGCGAAGTTCGCGGGCGCCGCGAAGGCGCCGTGGCTCTCCGCGCCGCACGTCGTCGCGGCCGAGCCCGGCTCCCGCTCCTCCGTCGAGATCGTCGACGGGATCGACCTCTACGCCTACCCGCACAACGAGACGTCGACCGGGGTGATGACGCAGATCGAGCGGGTGAATGCGGCGGACGCGCTCACGGTCGTCGACGCGACGAGCGCGGCGGGCGGGATCCTCTTCGACCCGACGCAGATCGACGCCTACTTCTTCGCGCCGCAGAAGAACTTCGCCTCCGACGGCGGCCTCTGGTTCGCGCTCATGTCGCCGGCGGCCCTGGAGCGGATCGAGCGGATCGCGGCCTCGGACCGCTACATCCCGGAGTTCCTCTCCCTGAAGGCGGCGGTCGACAACTCGCGCCTCAACCAGACCCTCAACACGCCCGCCGTCGCGACGCTCCTCCTCATGGAGGCGCAGATCGACTGGATGAATGCGCAGGGCGGCCTCGCCTGGGCGGACGCGCGCACGCGCGAGTCCTCGGACGCCCTCTACGCGTGGGCCGATTCGGTCGACTATGCAGCCCCGTTCGCCGCCGACCCGGCCCACCGCTCCCAGGTCGTGGTCACGATCGACTTCGCCGACGAGGTCGACGCGGCGGCGATCGCGAAAACGCTCCGCGCGAACGGCGTCGTCGACACCGAGCCGTACCGGAAGCTCGGGCGCAATCAGCTGCGCATCGCGACATTCACGGCGGTGGAGCCCGAGGACGTCCGCCGGCTCATCGGCTGCATCGAGTACGTCGTCGAGCACTCCGCCTAGGGACGAACTCCGCGCTCAGTCCTCGTCGACGTCGAGGTCGTCGATGTCGACCCCGTCGATGTCGCCGCCGTGCGTGCGGGTCGGACCGTCCTCGTCCGCGTCGAAGTCGTCGTCCGCGTCCGGGTCCTCGTCGGCGTCGTCGTCCTCCTCGAACTCGTCGTCGAGACCCTCGTCATCGAGACCCTCGTCGTCGAGGTCGTCCTCATCCACGTCGTCCTCGTCGAGGTCGTCCACGTCGGGGGCGTCCTCGTCGTCGTCCTGCTCGGAGGCCGCCGCATCCTCGCCGGCCTCCGCCGCGAGCGCCTTCTGCTGCGCTTCCCATTCGGCGAGGCGCACCGACCACGGCACCCATTCGGGTGCGAGCAGGGCGCCGTCGCCGGGGATGAGAGCGAGCTCGGCGACGGTCGGCGGGACCGCCTCGCCCGTGACCGCGTCATGCACCTGGGCGACGGTGACGACCCACGACCAGCCGGCATAGCCGCGCTGCAGCGGCTCGAAGACCACGTCGGTCAGCCCTTCCTCGGGGCCCGGCCGGGTCTCGATGTGCGCGCCGATCTCCGCGGGCGGGGTCACCTCTTCGAGTGCGGCGCGCGCGAGCGACTCGAGCTCCGCGGGCTCAGGGGCGACCGCCTTCGCGGTCTTCCGCGCCACGCGCTCAGCCCTCCAGGTCGTCGGCGACGCGGCGGAGCATCGCCGCGATCTTCTTGCCCTGCGACTTCTCGGGGTAGCGGCCGCGCTTGAGGTTGCCACCGATCGCATCGAGGAGCTTCACGAGGTCCTCGACGATGACGGCCATGTCGTCCGCCGGCTTCCGCTGGGCCCGGACGGCGCTGGGCGGGGCGTCGAGCACGCGGACGGAGAGCGCCTGAGCGCCCCGCTTGCCCTCCGCGACGCCGAACTCGAGCCGAGTCCCCGACTTCACCGACGCGCCCGCCGGCAGCGCCGAGGCGTGCAGGAAGACCTCCGCGCCCTCATCCGATTGGATGAAGCCGAAGCCCTTGTCCTCGTCGTAGAACTTGACCCTGCCGGTAGGCATCTCGCGTCGCTCCCTGTGTCCCGCTCCCCTTGCGGAGCCGAGCAAGTCTAGCGAATGCGCCGGTACCCTGGTGGGGTGGCGAAGACGAACGCGGCCCCGGCAGCGCGTGGGGGAAGCAGGACGACGGCGAACGACGGGGGCGGCTTCCTCGGCGCAGACCGCTGGGACCGCATCATCGGCGCGGCCTTCTTCGGGGTCATGATCCTCAGCATCGTGGCGTTCATCGTGCTCATGTTCGGCGCATTCACCGGCTTCCTGAACACGTCGAACACGGAGCTCTACGCGCTGCTCCTCGGCGTCCCCTTCATCGGCCTGCCGATCGCGGTCATCCTGCTCATCGTCCTCCTCGTGCGGATGACGATCCGGCGCCGCCGGGAGAACGCGGGGCGCTAGCCGTCACTCCGAGTCGCGGACGCCGATGACGGGGAGCGAGTCGGTCGCCGTCAGCCGATCGCGCGCATCGGTGAGGCTGAGGATGAGAAGCCGCCGGGCGGCCGTCAGGAGGTCGCGGACCTCGGCGAATGCGAGCCGATAGTAGACGAAGCTCGCCCGTCGGTCGCTCGCGACGAGCCGGTGCCGCCGGAGCACGGCGAGGTGCTGGCTGAGATGGGACGGCTCCAGGCCGGTGACCTGCATGAGCTCGGAGACCGGCACCTCGTCCGCGCCGGCGAGCACCTCGAGGATCCGCACCCGGACCGGGTGTGCGAGGCCTTTGAACATGTCCGCCTTGACCTGGTAGAGGGGCTGCGCCTGGGTCCAGGCCAGCTCATCGGTTTGCGGATTCACGGAATGACGATATCGCGGTATCGATGAACGGACCCCGAAGACGAGAGGCGGCCCTTCTCAGGGGCGGACGATGACCTTGCCCCGCGTCGTGCGCGCCTCGACGGCCGCGTGGGCCGCGGCGATCTCGTCGAGCGGGAACGACGCGCCCAGCTCGACATCCAGTGTGCCGTCGGCGAGACCCGCGAGTCCCGCGGCGATGCCTTCGCGGCGCAGCGCGTTCTGCTCCGCCGTGAGCGGCACGCGGCTCCCGCCGCTGAACGCAGTGAGCCCGCTCTCATCCGCGCGGGCGCCCGCGACGATCGTCGCCCAGCGCGAGCGGTCGACGAGGAGCTCGGCCGAGGCGAAGGCGTCGTCCGTGCCGGCAGCATCGAGGATCGCCGTCGTCCGCTCTCCCGCGAGCGCTTCCCGGATCCGGTCCAGCACGCCCGGACCGTAGGCGATCGGCTCGGCGCCGATCTCGGCGAGACGGTCGAGATTCCTCGGCCCCGCGGTGGCGAGCACGCGGTCCGCCCCGAACGTCCGGGCGAGCTGGATCGCGGCCTGCCCGACCGCCCCGGATCCGCCGTGGACGATGAGGACGTCGCCGTCGGCCACGGCGAGCGACCGCAGGGCCTGGAATGCCGTGCCGACGGGCGTGCCGATCGACGCCGCGCGAGCGAGGTCGACGCCGTCCGGCACGCGGATCAGGTTCGACGCCTTCACGGCGAGATGCGTGCCGGCGGTGCCGAGCGTGCTGCGAGTGATGACGCTCGTGCCGACGAGCCACCCCTCGACGTCGGCGCCGACCGCGGCGACGACGCCGGCCCCGTCGAAGCCTGTCCGTGCGGGCGCCGCGAGCGGACCCGCCGCGTAGAGTCCCGCCCGCTGCTTCACGTCGAAGGGATTGACGCCCGCCGCTCGGATCTCGACGAGGACCCGGCCCGGCTCGAGCGCAGGCTCGTCCCGCTCCACCACCTCGAGGACGCTCGGCGGTCCGTGGCTCGCATACTGCGCGAAACGCATTCGCTCACTCCCTGCCCACCCAGTGGCTGATCGTCTGGGCCGTGCGCAGCAGCGGCCCGGCGAGCGCCGCGTGGTCGAAGTCGTGGAGCGACACGAGCGTGAGCACGAGCACGGCGCCGGACAGGCCCGAGCCGGGCACGACCGCGGAGACCCCGTACCGCGAGGCGACGACCTCGCCGCGACCGATCGCATAGCCGAGCCGCCGCGCCTCGCGCACCTCGTCCGAGTCGTCGTCGCTCGGCGGCTGCATCGCATCGACGGCGATCCGCATCGACAGCGGGCCCGCGGGATGGCGGAATCCGGGCGGCGTGACGACGTACTCGCCGCTCGCGCTCGGCGTCTTCGAGATCACGGTCGTCATGGTCTCGCCGTCGAACGAGACGAGCGCCACGGTCATGCCGACCTCGTCGGCGAGGAGCCCGAGCTGGGCCTCCATCCCCGCGGGGAACTGCGAGGTGTAGGCGCGGGCGAGCTCGAGCGTGGTCACGCCGAGCAGGTACTGCTTGCGCTCATCGCGACGGACGAGCCCGTGACCCGCGAGCGCCTGCAGGATCCGGTACAGCGGAGCGCGCTGCGTCCCGAGCTCGCGCGTGAGCCGGCTGATCCCGATCCCCTGGGGATTCTGGGCGAGCAGGCGCAGCAGCGCGCCGGCGCGGTCGACGGTCGTCGACACGGCCGCCGGGGTCTTCTCGGTTGCCACGGCTGAAGTCTATTGATGAGAGGGATTAAGGCCGGATGGTCGGCATCCCGTCGCCCCCGCACGGGACGCCGACCTCCGGGGTCTGAATCGATCAGCCGCCGTACAGCGCCTGGATCTGCTTGACGAAGGGCGAGTACCCCGTGACCGACTCCTCGTCAGGGAGGAGCGTGATGAGGCTGGCCTCATCGGGTCCGGGTATGCCGGCCGGGCCGGGGCTGCCGGGCATGCTGGGGTAGGAGCCGCTCGCGGCGTACGCCGCCTGCCCCTCCTTGCTCACGACCCAGTTGATCCAGAGCTGCGCGGCGTGCGGGTGCGGGGCGTTCGCGATGACGCACTGCTCGCCGACCGAGTAGCCCGTGCCCTCCTGCATGAGCAGGAACTTCACCGGAGCGTCCGGCGTCGTCTGCAGCGTCTGGAAGTAGTACGGGTAGTAGGCGAGCACGCCGATCGGGTAGGTCCCGTCGACGACCGAGGAGACCGTCTGCGCATCCTTCGCGACGAGCGACACGTTGTCCTTCAGCCCCTGGACGATCTTCATCCCCCACTTGTCCGCGTTCTCCTGCGGGGTGAGGAGCATGGCGCTGATGAATGCGCCGGCGCCGCCCGCCGCCGGGCTCACCATGACCTCCTTGCCCTTCCACTTCGGGTCGATGAGGTCCTCCCAGCTCTTCGGCGCGTCGGCCTCGGAGATGAGATCGGTGTTGATGATGATCCCGAACACGGTGTTGTAGGTCTTCACCGTCCGGCCGTCCATGCCGATGAGGTCCGCCGGGACGTCCATCGCCGGCTGGAACTCCTGGCACCAGCTGGGGTCGCTTCCGGCCATCTGGATGATCGGCGTCCGTCCGTCGACGGCGATGTCGCCGACGTAGTTCCCGCTCGCCTTCTCCGCCTGGAGCCGGGTGATCCGGTCCTGGCTCTGCAGCTGCTCGAACGTGATCTCGATGTCGGGGAATCGGTCCTGGAACGCGTCGATGACCGACTGCGCCGGCGGCGGACCGTACGCCGTGATCTCGTATTCGCCCGCATCCTCCGCCTGGTCGTAGAGCGACTGGATGGCGGTCTCCTCCTCGGGCGTCCCGAGGGCTCCGCCGTACGGGCTGTCGCCCGAGCCGGCCGCCGTCTGGTCGCCGGAGGGGGCGCCGTCGCCGGCGCAGCCGACGAGGAGCGCGAGGGGCACTGTGAGTGCGGCAGCGACAAGCCACCGTTGCCTTGTCCTAGGCATGCACGACACTTCCTTTCGTAGTGATTGCTCGTTCGATTCGGACGATCCGGACCCGTCTCAGCAGACGGGTGGCCCCTGCGATCAGGACCCACGCCGCCGCCCCGACCAGGCCGATGGCGACCATGAGGACGAGGAAGAGCGCGGCGGCCTGTGCCGTGTGGCCCTGGTTGTAGAGGTCGTACGCGGTCACCGCGGCGGTCCGCATCTGCGGCGACGACAGGAGCACCGGAAGCGCGAGATTGCCCGCGATGCCGATCGCCGCGATGAACCAGCCGGCGAAGAAGCTCGGCAGGACGAGCGGCACGACGACGGTGAAGAAGGTGGCCGCCTTGCCCGCCCCGGACATTCGCGCCGACTCCTCGAGCTCCGCCGCGATCTGCACGACGCCGCCCTCGATCGCACGGGTCGCGATCGGCGTCGCGACGACGATGAAGCCGAGGATGAGCATGACCGGCGTCCCGATGAGCTTCTGCAGGCCGGGGACCGGCATGTAGGCGGTGAGCAGCGCGAGGCCGACGAGGACGCCGGGGATCGCGATCGGCGCCCAGCTGATGATGAGCGACAGGACGCGGACGACGCGGCCGCTGCGCTGCGACGCCCAGCTGAGGAGCAGGGCCACCGCCGCGGCGAGGAAGCCGCTCAGTGCGGCGACCCAGATCGACGTGAGGACGACCTGCGAGGTGCGTCGGCTCGCGAAGACCTTCTCGATGTTCTCCGTCGTGAAGCCGAGCGAGTAGACGCCGGCGACGTGCTGGAATGCGGCGAGGACCATCTGGACGAGGGGAATCACGCCGGCGAAGAGCACGACGAGGACGAACACGGCGAGGAAGAGACCCTGGATCCGCCCGTAGCTCTTCGGCTCGGGCCGGAAGCCCTTCCCGCTGATCGTCGAGAAGCGGCGGTTCGCGAGGAGGCGCTCGCGGGCGATGACGAGGACGACGACGAGCGCGACGAGGATGAGCCCGATCGAGCTCGCCCCCGCGTAGTTCGCCCAGCCCTGCGGCCCGACCGCCTCGTGATACGTGTTGAGCACCTTCGTCGAGAAGACGAGGATGCTCGGCTGCGCCGGGACGCCGAAGAGCAGGGGCAGCTCGAAGGCCGTCATGCCATAGGAGGTCATGAGCGCGAGCACGCCGAAGATCGTCGGGCGCAGCAGCGGCAGCGTCACGGTGAAGAAGGCCGAGCCGCGGGTCGCGCCGCTCATCCGTGCGGCGTCGTCGAGGGCGGCGTCCATCCGCGACATCGGGCCGACCATGAAGAGGTAGCCGACCGGGATCACGTGGCACGCGACGACGAAGATGAGCGTCCCCCAGCCCGAGCCGAGCGGCGAGCCGGGAATGCCGAAGAGCGACTTCAGGAGGATGTTGACGGGCGCCCCGGTGCCGTTGAGCGTGACGTACCAGCCGAGGCCGTAGAAGAGGGAGGGAATGACGAGGATCGCCGCCATGGTCGGCGTCATGAACCGGCGCAGCGGCGTCGTGGTCCGCACGGCGACCCATGCGAGGAACGTCCCGGCCGCGAGCGCGATGATCGCGACGGCGACGGACAGCACGATCGAGTTGAGGGTCACGACCCACGTCGCGGGACTCGTCATCACCTCGACGAACGGCTGCACCGTCCATTCCCCCTGACCGGCGATCGGTCCTCGGCGGAAGGCCGCGAGCACCATGAGCAGGGGCGGGTAGATGAAGAGGACGAGCAGGATCGCCATGGTGAGCGCCATGAGGATCTTGCCGCCGAGACGGGAGCCGCGCCAGGCCGCGCTCACGCGATTCGAGCGGGTCGGTCCCGCCAGCGACCGGGTCGTCGGACCGGTCATGCCGGCGCCCCCACGGGGGCGAGGTCCCGCTCGACCCGCGCCTCGGGCGCTGCGGCGCTCCGGCCGAGCGGGATGATCGACACGAGGTCGGCGTCGATCTCGACCCACGCATCCGCGCCCGGCTCCCGGCGCAGCGACTGGTGACGGTAGGCGCGCTCCGACTCCGCGACTCGGAGGGCGGCGGCGCCGCTCACGATGCGGTACTCGTTGCGGGAGCCGAGGAAGTCGACGCGCTCGATCGTGCCGGGGAAGACGAGGCACCGGTCGGCGCTCGTCGGGCGCTCGCCGTGCACGAGCGCGTTCGCCGAGCGGAATGCGACCCGGACCACGTCCCCGACCGCGACGGGCTTGGCCGAGGCGGTCGCCGGGAGCGCGGCGCGCAGCCCGGTCCCCTCGAGCTCGAACTCGATCTCGCCGCCGCGGACCGCGGTCACGACGGCGGCGAGCAGGTTCTCGAAGCCGACGAACTTCGCCACGAACTCGTTCGTCGGCTTCGCGAAGATCTCCGCGGGCGTGCCCGACTGCTCGAGCAGCCCCGACTGCATGACGATGATCCGATCGGAGAGATGCATCGCCTCCTCGAGGTCGTGGGTGACGTACACGGAGGTCGCGCCGTTCAGCCGGTGCAGGCGCAGGATCTCGTCGCGGACCTGCCGGCGGAGGGACGGGTCGAGATTCGACAGCGGCTCGTCGTACAGCATGAGCTGGGGGCGCGTGACGAGCGCCCGGGCGAGGGCGACGCGCTGCTGCTGACCGCCGGACAGGGAGGTCGCAGCGCGGTTGGCGTACGGCTCGAGCCCGACGACCTCGAGGATCTCCCGCGCGCGCTCGACCGCCTCCTTGCGCTTCATGCGGCGCCGGCGGAGCGGATACATGACCGTCTCGATCACGGTGAGATGCGGCCACAGCGCGTAGCTCTGGAACACCATGCCGGTCTCGCGCTTCTCGGGCTGCACCTCGATCCTCCGGTCGCTGTCGTAGACGGGGCGATCGCCGACCACGATGCGCCCCGAGGACGGGGTCTCGAGCCCCGCGATGCAGCGGAGCGTCGTCGTCTTGCCGCAGCCGCTCTCGCCGAGCAGCGTGATGAACTCGCCTTCCGAGGCTTCGAGATCCGCCCCTTTGATCGCGTGGAAGGCGCCGAAGTGCTTGTGCAGGGCATGCACCGTGAGAGAGGACAAGGGAAACTCCATCGTTCACCTGGCCGACGCGGCGTCGCATATCGACGTATCAATATTCGACACTACGTGCAGAATGTATTCGAATCAGGGTGTGGGACGCAGGCGTCCCGCGTCAAGGATCGTCATGAATCCTGGGACGTCAGGAGCTCCGTGGGCGCATGCGTCTCGGCGTCGCGAACCCATTCCTCCCACGGCTTCACCTTGTCGTGCTGGGGGTGCGGCCCGGGGATGAAGCTGATGCCGCCGAGCTCGAGCTCGGGGCCGCCCGGCAGGTCCTTCGACATGAGGTACTGGCCCACCGTCGCGAACATCGACTCCGCCATGAGCGCGTGGTTCGCCGCGGTGACGATGTCGCGGTGAATGCGCTCGAGCCGGTTCCCGCGGAAGACGGCGGGCGCGCCGGCCTGCTGGTAGATCATGTCGATCGCCTGGCGAGAGACATGCACCGAGTTCAGGAGCGCGGCCTGCAGCCGGACCTTCAGGTCGTAGTCGACGGGCCAGTGCTCGACCGCGTCGTCGTACGCCTCGCGGACCAGGTCCCACAGGTAGGCGCGCGCCGCGCGGATCATCGTGTCGGCCTTGCCGAGCGTGAGCTGGTGGAGCTGCTCCTTGCCCATCTTCGCCTGCCGATAGGAGCCGCGACGCGCCGACATGTGCACCATGCCGACGTACTCCTCGAGCGCCGCCTTGGCCAGGCCGAGCGCATGGGCGCCATGGCCCATGACGTTGAACCAGTGCCGGTAGAGCGCCCGGTCGTACGGCCGCTTCCAGATGCCCGCCTCGTTCACCATCTCCCGCGGCACGAAGATGTCCTTCACCTCGAAGTCGCCCGAGCCGCTGCCCCGGAGGCCGTGGCCGTCCCACGTGTCGATGAGCGTCGCGTCCTTCGCCGGCCACATGCCGGTGATGAACCAGGGCAGGCCGTCTCGCGGGTTCGTGACCGGCTCGCCGTTCTCGTCGTAGAGGACCGAGCGTCCGGACAGCCAGTTCGCCTCGGGCGAGCCGCTCGTGAACGACCAGCGCCCGCTGATCCGGTAGCCGCCGGGGACGCGCACGGCCTTGCCGGCGGCGCGGCCGACATTCGACGCGGTGATCCAGCGGTCCTGCTGCAGCAGCTTCTCCATGACCTCCGGCTTCAGGAAGGTCTGGCCGACGTGGAGCATGCAGAGCCAGCCGACCGAGCCGTTGACGCGGGAGAGCTCCTCGACCGCGTCCATCCACTCGAGCGGATGCACCTCGAGGCCGCCGAGCTCGCGCGGCAGGAATGCGCGATACATGCCGTTCTCGTACAGCGCGTCGGTGATCTCATCGGGGATCCGGCGCTCGTCCTCGATCGTCGACTCGGCGTCGCGGAGCATCGGCTCCAGCTTCTTCGCCTCCTCGAGGAGGGTGGCACGCCCCTGGACCTCGGGATAGGTCGCCGGGTACGGCGCCAGCGTCGTCTCGCTCAGCGGCGATTCGGCAGTGATGCTCATCTGATCTGAATCCTCTCTGATCCATTCAGGGAGTCCGTTATTGATACGTAGCGAACTTTTTCAATACACGATTGTGAAGTCGCCACTGAGCGGTGTCAAGCATCGATCTCTATCCATTCGTACTTATTTGATACCTGTTGCACATCTATTGGTACACTTCGTACACTCGCTTCAGCGTTCCAGGCAGAGGAGAGGACTCGGCGATGAGTGCGATCGAGACGATCACCCGGCTGAAGGCGAGCGAGACCGCCGACCAGCGCAGCTTCCGCGACACCCTCGGCCGGTACCCGACCGGCGTCGCGCTCATCGCGGCGAGCACCCCCGACGGCCCGACGGGAATGGCCGTCAACTCATTCACCTCGGTCTCCCTCGACCCGCCGCTCATCGCCTTCTGCCCCATGCTCACGAGCTCGTCATGGGCCGCCATCAAGCCGATCGGCGGCTTCGCCGTCTCGCTGCTCCGCTCCCACCACGAGCCGCTCGCCCGCCTCTTCTCGCAGAAGGGCGTCGACCGTTTCGGCTCGCATGCCTGGCATGAGAGCCCGGCGGGGCACCCGGTCCTCAGCGAGTCGCTCGGCTGGCTCGAGGCGACGATCGAAGCGGTGACGGCGGCGGGTGACCACGACGTCGTGCTCGCGCGCGTGGACCAGTGGTCCGAGGCGGGCGACGGCAGCCCGCTGGTCTTCTTCGGCGGGCGATACCACTCATTGCCCTGACCGCCGGGAGGCGCCGGGGAGTGGAGTCGACACGCGTTCAGGAAACATTCGGACAACGGTCAGACTATGGAGCGCATGACCGGACCGAAGATCCTCATCGTCGACGACGAGCCGAACATCCGCGACCTGCTCACGACGAGCCTGCGGTTCGCTGGCTTCGCCGTCCGCGCGGTGCCGAACGGGGCCGCCGCCATCTCCGCCGTCATCGAGGAGGAGCCGGACCTCATCATCCTCGACGTCATGCTCCCGGACATCAACGGCTTCGGCGTGACGAAGCGCCTCCGCGCCTCCGGCTACACGAGCCCGATCCTGTTCCTCACGGCGAAGGACGACACGGAGGACAAGATCACGGGCCTCACCGTCGGGGGCGACGACTACGTGACGAAGCCGTTCAGCCTCGACGAGATCGTCGCGCGCATCAAGGCGATCCTCCGGCGCACGATGCAAGTGGAGGACGAGTCGACGATCAAGGTCGGCGAGATCTCGATGGACCAGGACACGCACGAGGTGACGGTGAACGGTCACGCCGTCGAGCTGTCCCCCACCGAGTTCAAGCTGCTCCGCTACCTCATGCTCAACCCGAACCGGGTCCTCTCGAAGGCGCAGATCCTCGACCATGTCTGGGAGTACGACTTCAACGGCGACGCCGGCATCGTCGAGTCGTACATCTCCTACCTCCGGCGGAAGATCGACGCGCACACCGAGGAGCCGGTCATCCAGACGAAGCGCGGCTTCGGCTACATGCTCAAGGCGAAGGTCTGAGCCGCGGCGCCGACTGAGGAGGCCGCGGGACGGCCGTCGCGAAACCCGACCGCGCCCAGCATTCCTGCGCGAGACTTGAACGCATGATGTCGCCGAAGCAGCACCAGGCTGCGCTGGCGACCCGTCTCGCCGCCTGGTGGGACTCGATCTCGCTCCGCACGAAGATCACGGGCGTCACCGTGCTCCTGCTCACGGCGGGACTCGTCGTCGCGGGCTTCGGGACGATGGCCGTGCTCCGCGGATACCTCGTCGAGCAGATCGACGGCCAGCTCGGCGCGAGCCTCGCCACGCTCGAGGAGCAGATGTCCGACGGGATCAACCTGGCGGACGCGCAGACCTACCTGCGGGACGCCTCGCCGCTCAATCCTTACTACCTCGCATTCGTCGGCTCGAGCGGCTCGCTCCTCACCGACAACTACTCCAGCCACAGCGAGCAGCGGCCCGACTGGAAGCGGATCGCGCCCGTCACCGCCGACACCGGATCGAAGAAGATCACGACGCGGAGCGTGGACCGCAGCATCCAGTGGCGGCTCCTCCTCACACCGGTCGTCCTCAGCGGCTCCGGCAACGCAGCGACGCTCGCGATCGGCACCGACCTCAGCGAGGCCGACGCGACCGTGAACCGGTTCGGCGCCGTGTTCCTCTTCTTCGCGCTCACCGTCGTCATCCTCGGGGGCGCGCTCACCCGACTGCTCGCGACGACGACCTTCGCGCCACTGCGGCGACTCGAGGAGCAGGCCGCGCGCTTCGCCGACGGCGACTACAACCAGCGCCTCGACCAGGCGCCGCCGAACACCGAGGTGGGCCGACTCACCCGCTCGCTCAACACCATGCTCGGGCAGATCGACCGCGCGCTCACCGACCGGGCCCGCACGATCGAGCAGATGCGACGATTCATCGGCGACGCCTCGCACGAGCTCCGGACGCCGCTCGTCACCGTCCGCGGCTACGCCGAGCTCTATCGGATGGGCGCGATCGAGAAGCCCGAGGACGTCGACCAGGCGATGGAGCGCATCGAGAAGGAGGCGGTGCGGATGGGGGAGCTCGTCGAGGACCTCCTCGTCCTCGCGCGCCTCGACGAGGACCGGCCCCTGCAGCTCGCCGATGTCGACCTCGTCCCGATCGCGGAGGACGCGGCCCGCGACGCGATGGCGAGCGCGCAGGACCGAATCGTCAGCGTCGTCGCGCTCGACCCCGACTCGCTGTCGGCCCCGATCCGGCCCGTTCAGCCGGCGGACACGCCGCCCGAGCCGATGCCCGTCCCGGCCGCCGCCGACACCCGGACCCGGCCCATTCCGCTCATCACGCGGCTGCTCGGCCGCCGCCGCCCTCTGCTCGCCCCCGACCACGTCGCCGACGTGCAGCTGCCCGCGCCCGCGCCGGACCTCCGCGCGATCGTCCAGGGCGAGGAGAACAAGGTCCGCCAGGTGGTCGCGAACCTCGTGACGAACGCCGCCCGCTACTCCCCCGAGGGCTCGCCGCTCGAGATCGGCGTCGGCGTCGATGCCGCGACGCGGTGCGGTGTGATCGCCGTCATCGATCACGGCGAGGGCATCCCGCGGGAGATCCGCGACAAGATCTTCCAGCGCTTCTGGCGAGCGGACGCCTCCCGCGCCCGCGAGACGGGCGGGAACGGCCTGGGTCTCGCGATCGTCGCGGCGATCGTCCAGGCGCACCACGGCTCCGTCGACGTCATCGATACGCCGGGCGGCGGCGCGACCTTCCGGGTCTGGCTCCCCCTCGCCTGAGCGAGGTCCACCGTGCACGATGCCTCGGGCCTCGAACGCCGTGCGCGGGATCGAACACCGTGCGATAGGGGAACGCGAAGAGGACGGCCCCTTGCGGGACCGCCCTCCGTGCGAGTGAGGCTGGACTCAGAAGTCCATGCCGCCGCCCATGTCGCCGCCGCCCGCGGGAGCCTTGACGGGCTCCGGCTTGTCGGCGACGACGGCCTCGGTCGTGAGGAAGAGGCCGGCGATCGACGACGCGTTCTGCAGCGCCGAGCGGGTCACCTTCACCGGGTCGTTGATGCCCGCGGCGAGCATGTCGACGTACTCGCCGGTCGCGGCGTTGAGGCCCTGACCGACGGGGAGGTTCTTCACCTTGTCGACGACGACGCCCGGCTCGAGGCCCGCGTTCTGCGCGATCTGCTTGAGGGGGGCCTCGACCGCGACGCGCACGATGTTCGCGCCCGTCGCCTCGTCGCCCGTGACCTCGAGCTTCTCGAACGCCGCCTTGCCCGCCTGGATGAGCGCGACGCCACCACCGGCGACGATGCCCTCCTCGACGGCCGCCTTCGCGTTGCGAACGGCGTCCTCGATGCGGTGCTTGCGCTCCTTGAGCTC
>Ga0164242_10001905_pt1 | contig 24452 bp, 24 predicted proteins | sample OricomgcompostMG_FD_108783 | JGI IMG/M metagenome (GOLD analysis project Ga0164242, IMG submission 108783) | Miracle-Growth compost microbial communities from Emeryville, California, USA - Original compost - Miracle growth compost (MG) ...
ATGCGTATTTCGCGTTGGCTCTGGAGGAGCCGACGGTCGCGAAGCGCTGACCAGCACCTTCTCCAGAGCCAACGGGCAGGATCGTTCAGATCCTGCCTTTCGTCATTAACCGGCGGGTTGGCCAGGAGCACCGGGCCCTCTCGCCAGAACCGAGAGGACCACCCATGACCACGGCATCCACCCCGTCTGCTGCTCAGGCTGCTGCTCAGGCGACGGCCTTGGCTCAGAGCACGTCCAACACGCGCGTCGTCGCGCTCGAGGCGCTGCCCACGCCGGCCGCGATCCGCGAGGAGCTGCCGCTGAGCGCCCGGGCCGCGGAGCTCGTCTCGCGCAGCCGGCGCGAGATCGAAGCCGTCCTCCGGGGTGAGGACTCGCGGCTCCTCGTCGTCGTGGGGCCGTGCTCCGTGCACGATCCGGATGCCGCGCTCGACTACGCGCGCCGCCTCGCCGTGGTCGCGCACGAGCACCGCGACGAGCTGCTCGTCGTGATGCGCGTGTACTTCGAGAAGCCGCGCTCGACGGGCGGGTGGAAGGGCCTCATCAACGACCCTCACCTCGACGGCAGCCACCGCGTTCCCGAGGGGCTGCGCATCGCGCGTCGGCTGCTCATCGACATCCTCGAGCTCGGCCTGCCCGTCGGGTGCGAGTTCCTCGAGCCGACGAGTCCGCAGTACATCGCGGATGCCGTGAGCTGGGGCGCCATCGGAGCCCGCACCACCGAGAGCCAGATCCACCGCCAGCTCGCCAGCGGCCTCTCCATGCCGATCGGGTTCAAGAACGCCACGGACGGCGACGTCCAGGTCGCCGTCGACGGCTGCACGGTCGCCGCGCAACGTCACGTGTTCTTCGGCGTCGACGACGACGGCCGTGCCGCGCTCGTGTCGACGAGCGGCAACGACGCGGGCCACGTCATCCTGCGCGGCGGTCGCGGCGCGCCGAACTACGACTCCGCGAACGTGGCCGATGCCGCGCGGCTGCTCGCCAGGGCAGGCATCCCGACGCGCATCGTGGTCGACGCCAGCCACGGCAACAGCGGCAAGGATCACGTGCGGCAGGCCGCCGTGCTCCGTGAGCTCGCCGAGCAGGTGCGATCGGGCGAGCCGATCGCCGGTCTCATGGCCGAGAGCTTCCTCGTGCCGGGGAACCAGCCGCTCACCGACGCCGGACGAGCCGGTCTCGTCTACGGCCAGAGCATCACGGATGCCTGCATCGGCTGGCCCGAGACGGCCGTGCTCCTCGACGAGCTCGCCTCGGCATCCCGCGACAGGCGTCAGATGGCGATGGTCGGTGCGGGAGGCCGGTAGCTGCGCACCTTGAGGTGCAGCTGCTCCATCGTGGCGTCGAGATGCGCCGCGGTCTCCGCGGCGTCGGTCAGCCCGTCGATGAGGTGCTGCGGCACCTGCGTCTCGTACTTGTAGTACGTCTTGTGCTCCAGGCTGGCCCAGAAGTCCATGGCGATGGTGCGGAACTGCACCTCGACCCGCACCGGTTCCGCGCCGCCGGAGAGGAAGACCGGAACCTCGAGGATGACGTGCAGGCTGCGGTACCCGTTCGGCTTCGGCTGGGCGATGTAGTCCTTGACCTGGAGCACCGTGATGTCGTCCTGCGACGTGAGCAACTGGACGATGCGGTACACATCGCTGACGAAGCTGCACACGACGCGCACGCCCGCGATGTCGGACAATCCTTCCCTGATGGCATCGAGGTCGAGGTCGATGCCCTTCCGGTCGGCCTTCTCGAGCACGCTCTCGATGGACTTCACGCGGCACGAGATGCGCTCGATCGGGTTGTAGCCGTCGACCAGGCTGAACTCCTCGCGCAGGATGTCGAGCTTCGTCTCCACCTCGGCGACGCCGAAGCGGTACCGCATGAGGAAGCGCGAGATCTCGTCGCGCAGGGCCGTCAGGTCGGAGAGCGTTCCGCTGTCCGCCTGCGCGAAGAGCTCGAGGGTGCGGGGGCTGAGCAGTGGGTGTGCTGGTCCGTTGGGCGAGGACTCGGCACCCGAATCGACGGTGGTCACATCCGGACGGTATCGAGTGGGGCTTGGTGACTCGTGTGTGCTTCACGAGACCTTGCGATGCCTTCGCGTCGACGGTGCCGTGCGGCTCAGTCGAAGTCGAGGCTGAGCTTGCGCAGCAGGGCGGCCAGACGTGTCTGCTCTGCTGGCTGCAGCGTGCGCAGCATCTCGGCCTCGGCGTCGACCAGGCGCGTGATGGCGGCATCCACTCGGGTTCTTCCCTGTGCCGTCATGCGCACGAGGATGCCGCGCCCGTCGTGCGGGTCGGTCTGCCGCTCCACCAGGCCGCGCTCCACGAGCCGGTCGATCCGGTTCGTCATGGTGCCTGAGGAGACCAGCGTCTGCGTCAGCAGCGCCTTGGGGCTGAGCTGATACGGGGAGCCGGCTCGCCGCAGGGCGGACAGCACGTCGAACTCCCACAGCTGCAGATCGGATTTCCCGAACGCGCCGCGTCGCGCCCTGTCCAGATGCTTCGAGAGCCGGTCGACACGGGAGAGCACCTGCAACGGGGCGAAGTCCAGATCCGGGCGCTCGTGCTCCCAGGCGTCGACGATCCGGTCGACCTCGTCAGCGTGCTCCGCCATCCGTCCATTATCCCGGGCGCGCACTGACAACGTCCGTATCGCGCAGTTTCGGAGAAGTACCCGGTGCATGACGTCCCTAGCATGATGACCATGGCTCAGACAACGCGCACAGACGACACTAAGACCAAGTTCACTGCGGACGAGCGGGCCGCCGTGAAGGAGTACGCCAAGGAACTGCAGACCGCAGCCAAGCGCAAGGGCAAAGCGACGCGCAAAGACGGTGAGCTGGACATCCAGGAGAAGATCGCGGCCATGCCGGAGCCGGACCGCTCGATGGCCGCGCGGGTGCACGAGCTCGTTCTCGCGGCGGTGCCGGAACTGTTTCCCACCACGTGGTACGGCATGCCGGCCTACGCGATGGATGGCAAGACGATCTGCTTCTTCCAGCCGGCCAGCAAGTTCAAGGCACGCTTCTCCACACTGGGCTTCAGTGACAAGGCGAACCTCGACGACGGCGACATGTGGCCGGTCTACTACGCGCTGAACGCGCTCACGCCCGAGGTCGAGCAGCGCATCACCGAGCTCGTGCGCAGGGCGGCGGGCTGATGCTGCGCCGCGTGAAGCCGGCATCGCGCGTTCTGGCAGACTGGAGGGCGCGATCCGCCGTGGTGTAATGGCAGCACGACAGCCTTTGGAGCTGTTAGGTCTAGGTTCGAGTCCTGGCGGCGGAGCTCTGAGCGGCCGGTTCGCCTGTCCCCGAGAGGCCCCGTTGCCCAAGGGGCCTGCTCCCCGAAAACAGGCAAGAATGCGCTTACCGCGCGAGAGCAGGCATAATCTGCCTGTTCTCACGAGATGTGCCTGTTCTCGGGAGCAGGAAGGCGTCGGGAATACTTGTACGGTGACCGATCCGAATCTCGCCATCATCGTGCTCGCCGCAGGCCAGGGCACTCGCATGAAGTCCGCGACGCCCAAGCTGCTGCATCCGCTGGCAGGGGCACCGATCGTCAGCCACGTGCTCGCCACGGCCCGCGCGCTCGACGCCGCCGTCGTGCTCGCCGTGGTGCGCCACGAGCGGGACAGGATCGCCGAGGTCGTCTCCGCCGATCTGCCCGACGCCGTGATCGTCGACCAGGACGAGATCCCTGGCACCGGCCGTGCCGTCGAGCAGGCGATCCAGGCGCTTCCCGCCGACTTCGACGGCGACGTGCTGGTGCTGAACGGTGACGTGCCGTTGCTGGATGCCGACACGCTGCACGAGCTGGTCGCCCGCCACCGCGGAAGTCGCGCGGCCGCCACGGTGCTCAGCAGCGTGGTGCCGGATGCCGCCGGATACGGCCGCATCGTGCGCTCGGACGACGGGGCGTTCCACCGGATCGTCGAGCACAAGGATGCCAGCGCCGATGAGCACGCCATCGACGAGATCAACGCGGGTATCTACGTCTTCGGCCTCAACGCGCTGCGCGATCAGCTGGCGAACCTCAGCACCGACAACGCGCAGGGGGAGAAGTACCTCACCGACGTCATCGAGCTGCTGCGCGCGGCGGGCAGCGAGGTCGCGGCCGTGCCCGTCGACGAGTCGTGGAAGGCGGAGGGCATCAACGACCGCGCGCAGCTCAGCGAGGCGGCCGCGCGGCTGAACGCGCTCATCGTGCGCGGCTGGCAGCTGAACGGCGTGACCGTGCAGGATCCGGCGACGACCTGGATCGATCTCACGGTCAAGCTGGAGAACGACGTCACGATCCTGCCGGGTACGCAGCTCAAGGGCGCAACGACGGTGGCGCGCGACGCCGTCGTCGGGCCGGACACGACGCTCGTGGACTGCGAGGTCGGCGAGGGCGCGAACGTGAAGCGAGCGGACGCGACGCTCGCGGTGATCGGTGCTGGAGCATCCGTCGGCCCGTTCGCCTACTTGCGGCCGGGGACGGTGCTGGAGGCGAACGGCAAGATCGGCACGTTCGTGGAGACGAAGAACGCGCACATCGGCGAGGGCAGCAAGGTGCCGCACCTCAGCTACGTGGGCGACGCGACCGTGGGCAGCGGCGTGAACCTGGGCGCCGGCACGATCACGGCCAACTACGACGACATCCACAAGCACCGCACCGAGTTCGGCGACCACGTGCACACCGGCGCTCACAACGTGTTCGTCGCGCCCGTTAGGATCGGAGACGGCGCAAAGACCGGAGCCGGCGCCGTCATCCGCAAGGACGTTCCCGCCGGAGCCCTGGCCTTGAGCGTCGCCCCTCAGCGCAACATCGAGGGATGGGTCGAGAAGAACAGATCGGGCACGGCGGCGGCGGAGTCGGCGCAGCGGGCCAGGTCCTCACAGGAAGCGAACGATGGCTCGCAAAGACAAGAGGGTTGATCTCGACCGAGAGCGTGCGGTGGCGCCGGGCATCGTCGCCAAGACGAAGAAGCGGCTCGTGGTCGCTGCCGGCCGCTCGCATCCTGCGCTCGCCGCAGACGTAGCGGAGTCGCTCGGCACGCAGCTCGTGCCCACCGAGCACCGCACGTTCGCGTCGGGGGAGATCCTCACCCGGTTCGAGGTGTCGATCCGCGGCTGCGACGTGTTCCTCATCCAGTCGTTCGGGCCGCCGGTCAACGAGTGGCTCATGGAGCTCCTGATCATGCTGGATGCCGCCAAGCGCGCGTCCGCCAAGCGCATCACCGTCGTCGCTCCCTACTATCCGTACTCTCGTCAGGACAAGAAGGGCAGGGGCCGCGAGCCGATCAGCGCCAGGCTGGTCGCCGACCTGCTGAAGACGGCGGGCGCGGACCGCGTGATGAGCGTGGACCTGCACGCGGCCCAGATCCAGGGGTTCTTCGACGGCCCCGTCGACCACCTCTTCGCCAAGCCCGTTCTCCTCGAGTACTTCAAGCAGAACCTGTCGCCTGAGGACCGCGAGAAACTCACCGTCGTCTCGCCGGACACGGGTCGGGTCCGCGTGGCCGACCAGTGGTCGGACAGCCTGGGCGCGCCGCTGGCGATCATCCACAAGCGACGCGACCCCAACGTGGCCAACCAGGTCACGGTGAACGAGATCGTCGGCCGGGTTCGCGGCCGGGTGTGCCTGCTGGTCGACGACATGATCGACACCGGCGGCACCATCGTGAAGGCCGCTCAAGCCCTCAAGGAGAACGGGGCGGAGCGCGTCATCGTGGCGGCGACGCACGCGGTGTTCAGCCAGCCGGCGACGGAGCGCCTGCAGGATGCCTCGATCGACGAGGTCGTCGTGACCGACACCATCCCGGTGGGCGAGGAGAAGCGGTTCCCCGGGCTTACGATCCTGCCGATCGCGCCGCTGCTCGCTCGCGCCATCCACGAGGTCTTCGAGGACGGCTCCGTCACGTCGATGTTCGACGGGCAGGCCTGAGCGAAGGGCCCGGCACGCTCAGCGCTGGATGAGCGTTGATGCGATGCCCACGGCGCACGCCGCGAGCGTCGCCAGCGCGAGCAGCGCGATCGGCACGGCGGGAGCCGCCTGCGGCATCCGGTCGTGGTGCTTTCCGTGCCCGGCGAGAGCGCGGCCGCGAGCGTTGCCGTAGACGACGAAGGCCGCGGCGGCGAGCAGCAGCAGCACGCCGGTCGCGGTGAGCGCGATGGCGCCGGACTGCCATCCGTCGCGCACGGCCAGGAGACCGTTGACGGCCAGTGCCAGGCAGGTGCGGGACCAGGACAACGCCGTGCGTTCGCCCTGCAGGCCTGGGTCGCGCGACGGGGCGACGCTCATGCGCGGTAGACGGCGATGAGCACGGTCAGCACGGCTCCGACCGCGAGCACCACGGCCGCGATGAGCGGCACGGCGATGGTGAGCGGGAGCCGCTTGCCGTTGCGCATGGCGATCTCGTTGGCGCGCCAGCGCACGTAGGCGATCACGGCGAGCACCGTTGCGAGTGCGCCGAGCACGACGGCGAGGATGACGATGATCCAGTGCGGCCCGATGTGCTGCGAGAACTCCTCGAGGAGCACCCCTCCTGCGAGGATCGCGAGCGCCGTGCGGATCCAGGCCAGGAACGTTCGCTCGTTGGCCAACGAGAACCGGTAGTCGGGATCTTGACCGGTCTCGCGCCACTTCGGTTCACGCACCCCTTTAGGTTATGGGTGATTGAGGCTCGAACCCGTGAGCGGCGAAGCGTCGATAGAGGCGATTGAGGCGACAGCCGTGCGAGCTCGCTCGTACGGCGGAGCCGATTGAGCCTTTGAGCGGCGAAGCCGCGATATGGGTGATTGAGGCTCGGCCGTGCAAGCTCGATGTCGCACGCAGTCGGTACTCTGTCCGGATGAGCGCACAGCCTGCCGCCGTCGACGCGCGCGACGACACGACCCAGCGCGACTCCAAAGTCCTCTGGCTTCTACTCGTGGCGACGTTCGTCGTCATCCTCAACGAGACGATCATGTCGGTCGCGATCACCGACATCATGCGCGACTTCCACGTGGATGCGAGGGCCGGGCAGTGGCTCACCACGGCCTTCATGCTCACGCTCGCGGTCGTCATCCCCATCACGGGCATCCTGCTGCAGCGGTTCAGCACGCGGGCCATGTTCATCGCGGCCATGACGCTGTTCAGTGCCGGAACTCTGATCGCCGCGACGGCACCCGTGTTCGGGGTGCTGCTGGCGGCACGGGTGGTGCAGGCATCCGGAACCGCCATCATGATGCCGCTGCTGATGACGACCATCATGACGGTCGTCGCGCCCGGCAGACGGGGTCGCACGATGGGCAACGTGTCGATCGTCATCTCCGTCGCTCCGGCGATCGGGCCGACGATCGCGGGCGTCATCCTCAGTGGGCTGGCGTGGCGCTGGATCTTCTGGTTCGTCCTGCCCATCGCCGTCGCCATGCTCCTCGTCGGAGCGTGGCGCGTGCGCAACGTGTCGACCCCGGCGCAGGTGCCGATCGACGTGCTGTCCGTCGTGCTGTCGGTGTTCGGCTTCGGCGGCGTGGTCTACGGGCTGAGCCGCATCGGGGCGACGGATCAGGGCACGCCCGGCGGTGCGATGCCGATGGTCGTCGCCTTCGTCGTGGGCGGCGCAGCGCTCATCGCCTTCGTCCTGCGCCAGCTGGCGCTGCAGCGGAACGACCGTGCGCTCCTCGACCTCCGCACGTTCGGATCCTCTACGTTCTCGGTGTCGATCGTGCTGATGGCCGTGAGCATGGCCGCGCTGCTGGGCACGGTCATCCTGCTGCCGATCTACCTGCAACAGGTGCTCGGCCTCGACCCGCTGTTCATCGGCCTCCTGCTTCTGCCCGGCGGGCTCATCATGGGTCTGCTAGCGCCTGTCGCCGGACGGCTCTACGACAGGTTCGGCGCGGCGCGACTGCTCGTGCCGGGCTCCATCCTGATGAGTGCCGCGCTCTGGATGCTCTCCTTCGTCGGCGCGCACACGTCGCCGTGGTACCTGCTCGCTTCGCACCTCGTGCTGAGCGTCGGGCTGGCCTTCCTGTTCACGCCGCTCTTCACCGCGGGACTGGGAGCCGTGCCCGAACGGTTCTACTCGCACGGCAGCGCCATCATCGGCACGGTGCAGCAGGTGGCGGGGGCGGCGGGTACCGCGCTGTTCGTCGCCGTCATGTCGGTGCGCAGCGCCGCGCTGAGCGACGCAGGTTCGAGCACGAGGGATGCGACGGCATCCGGCATCGCGCTGGCATTCCTGATCGGGGCGATCATTTCGCTGGGCGCCGTGCTCGCGGCGTTCTTCGTGCGCACGCCTGCGGTGGCGGCCGACCCGAGCGACGCCCTCGTGGACGCCGTCGCCGGCTGAGTCGTACCTACCGCCTTGCCGCCGGTTGAGCCTGTCGAAACCGGGCCCCTGCTTCGGGCGGGTTTCGACAGGCGCAACCCTCGGCGAGGCGCAACCCCCGAGGTTCAACCCTCGGTGAAGGACCACGGTGATGGCGTCAGTGCGCGGAGGGCGCCGTCTCGATCTCCGAGCGGTCGCCCGACCACAGCGTGTGGAACACGCCGTCCTTGTCGACGCGCTTGTACGTGTGCGCGCCGAAGAAGTCCCGCTGTCCCTGCACGAGCGCAGCAGGCAGCCGGTCCGCTCGCAGGCCGTCGTAGTACGCGAGGCTCGAGCTGAACGCGGGGGAGGGGATGCCGCCCTGGGCAGCCGCGACCACGACGCGACGCCACGCCTCCTGCGTGCGCTCCAGCGCGTCGCGGAAATACGGAGCCGTGAGCAGCGCCACGAGCGACGGGTCGTCGGCGTACGCCTCGGTGATGCGGTTCAGGAACTGGGCGCGGATGATGCAGCCGCCGCGCCAGATCGCCGCGATGTCACCCTTCTTGATGTCCCAGCCGTACTGCTCCGCGCCGGCGACGATCTCGTCGAAGCCCTGCGAGTACGCGATGATCTTCGACGCGTACAGCGCCTGCCGCACGTCTTCGACGAACGCATCGGCATCCTCGACGCGCCACTGAGCGCTGGGTCCGGGAAGGTCGGATGCCGCTGCACGCTGTGCCGGCTTGCTGGACAGCGACCGGGCGAAGACGGCCTCGGCGATGCCGGAGACAGGGATGCCGAGATCGAGCGCGGTCTGCACGGTCCAGGCGCCCGTTCCTTTGGCGCCGGCCTGATCGAGGATGACGTCCACCAGGGGCTTGCCGGTCTCGGCATCCACCTGGCGCAGCACCTCGGCCGTGATCTCGATGAGGTAGCTCTCGAGCTCACCCTTGTTCCACTCGGCGAAGATGTCCGCGATCTCGGCAGGGCTCTTGCCCGTTCCGCGGCGGATGAGGTCGTACGCCTCGGCGATCAGCTGCATGTCGGCGTATTCGATGCCGTTGTGCACCATCTTCACGAAGTGGCCCGCGCCGTCGTGCCCGACGTGGGTCACGCACGGCTCGCCCTCGGCCACGGCGGCGATGGAGCGCAGGATCGGTCCGAGGGTCACCCACGACTCGTCGGAGCCGCCCGGCATGATGGACGGTCCGTGCAGGGCGCCCTCCTCGCCGCCGGAGATACCGGCGCCGACGAAGTTGATCCCCGTCTCCCGCACGGCCTTCTCGCGGCGGATCGTGTCGGTGAACAACGCGTTGCCGCCGTCGACGATGATGTCGCCTGGCTCGAACACCTTGACGAGCTCGTCGATCACGGCATCCGTGCCCCTGCCCGCCTGCACCATGATGATGGCCGTGCGCGGCTTCGTGAGAGTGGCGGCGAACTCCTCGTAGTCGGATGCCGGCACGAAGCCGGCCTCAGGATGCTCGTCGAGCAGCGTCTGCGTCTTCTCGTACGAACGGTTGAAGATCGCCACGGTGTTGCCTTCGCGGCTGGCGAGGTTGCGGGCGAGATTCGACCCCATCACCGCCAGTCCGACAACACCGATGTTCGCAACGGACTTCTCTGGCACGGCACTTCTCCTAGAAAGACGGGGCTGTAGAAAGACGGGGCTGAACTCGGGGAGCGTCACCCGGTTGGTATCCCACCGGGGGCTTCCCACTCTAGGGGACCGCGCATCCGGCCGTGTCGTGCATGGCGCCGCGTGAAGCGCGGCATCCGGGAGAATGGGGGACATGACCGTCACGCCGCCAGCCAAGCTGCCCGCCATCGTGCTCATGGGAGTGTCCGGCGCAGGCAAGAGCGTCGTGGGCGACGCGCTCGCCGACGCCTCGGGCCGCGTCTTCATCGACGGCGACGATCTGCACCCGGCCGCCAACAAGGAGAAGATGCGCGCGGGCATCCCGCTCACCGACGCCGACCGCGAGCCGTGGCTGCGCATCATCGGGGAGCGCCTCGCCGTGGGCGACGGCGTCATCGTCGCCTGCAGCGCGCTGAAGCGCCGCTACCGCGATCTGCTGCGCGAGTACGCACCCGACACGTTCTTCGCACACCTCGACCCGGATCCCGAGACGCTCGAGCAACGCCTCGCCGTGCGGGTGCACGAGTACATGCCGGCCGGGCTCCTCGGGTCGCAGCTCAGCGCCCTCGAGCCGCTGCAGCCCGACGAGTTCGGAGCGGTCTTCCGCTCCGACGGCTCGGTCGAGCAGACTGTCGCCGACATCCGGGCTGCTCTCGCGGCAGACGTCGGTGACGAGCACGGAGCGGGCTGACCACGATGAGGCCGGCCGGCTGAGACAGCACCGCCGCCTCGCTCGATCGCCGACGTTCGACTTCGAACGTCTGCGGTCTTCCGACGGTTCGCCCGAGGGGCCGCGTCCTAGAGGAACGTCATGTCGGGGTTCTGCCCCGTTCCTACCGGGAACACCGCGGTGAACTCCACGTCGTCGTCGAGCGCGTCGAAGTGCAGCACCCGGGCCCCCTCTGGCTCGTAGAACACGTCACCGGGTGAGAGGATGCGGCGCTCGTCGCCGTGCAGCTGGTAGAGCACGCTGCCGCGAAGGATCGTTCCGAACACCGGGCCGTTGTGCACGTGGGCGGCGGCCGGCGTTCCTGCCGGCATCCGGATGCGCCGCACCTCGACGTGCCCCACCGCCTTCGTCGCAGGCAGATGGATGTCGAGCTCGATGTCGCGCGTGACGCGCTGCGGAAGTCCGGCCATGACATCCAGGTCTATCAGGCGACCGTCGGCGCTCTCAGGCGACGGTTGCCCCGGTGCAACGGCTGGGGCGGATGCTCAGCCCGGCCCTGAGACAATGGCATAGTGAGCGAGACGACGATCGTGCCGACCGGCCGTGATGCCCGCCGTGACGGTGAGGGCGCCGCCGCGGCGTCGCGTCCCCAGGTGCGTCCGGCGACGGAGGGGTGGACGCAGCAGCTGGCCGCCGACGGCAGGCCTGCGCTGCAGTTCGCCTCGCCGCGCCGCAAGCAGCCGGAGACGCACCTCGCCGACCTCACGCCGGCCGAACGCAAGGCGAAGGTCGAGCAACTGGGCCTTCCCGGATTCCGCGCGAAGCAGCTGTCGACGCACTACTTCACGCACTGCACGACGGATGCCGACGCCATGACCGACCTGCCGGCATCCGGTCGCCAGGAACTCGTCTCCTCGCTCCTGCCCCCTCTGCTCACGGAGGTGCGGCGGCTGCGCACGGACGACGGGCGCACCATCAAGTTCCTCTGGCGGCTCTTCGACGGCGCGCTCGTGGAATCCGTGCTGATGAGGTATCCGGGACGCATCACGCTGTGCATCTCGTCGCAGGCCGGTTGCGGCATGAACTGCCCGTTCTGTGCGACGGGTCAGGCGGGACTCACCCGCAATCTCTCCGCGGCGGAGATCGTCGACCAGGTCGTCGCCGCCAACCGCGCGATCGCGGACGGCGAACTCGGCCACAGCCGCGGCGGCGGGCAGGAGCGGGTCCACAACATCGTGTTCATGGGTATGGGTGAGCCGCTGGCGAACTACAAGCGCCTGATGAGCGCCATCCGCACGCTGCTCGCACCCCAGCCGGACGGCCTCGGCATGTCGGCGCGCGGGATCACCGTGTCGTCCGTCGGCCTCGTGCCCGCAATCCGCAAGCTCGCCGACGAAGACATCCCCTTGACGTTCGCACTCTCCCTGCACGCGCCCGACGACGGCCTGCGCGACGAGCTGATCCCGGTGAACTCGCGTTGGAAGGTGGACGAGGCGCTGGATGCCGCCCGCTACTACTTCGAGAAGACCGGCCGCAGGGTCTCGATCGAGTACGCGCTCATCAAGGACATGAACGATCACGGATGGCGCGCCGACCTGCTGGCTCAGAAGCTCAACGAACGCGGCCGCGGCTGGGTGCACGTGAACCCGATCCCGCTGAACCCCACACCGGGTTCGATCTGGACGGCGAGCGAGCCGGATGTCACGGCCGAGTTCGTGCACCGGCTGGAAGCAGCAGGCATCCCCACCACGCTGCGCGACACCCGTGGCAAGGAGATCGACGGAGCGTGCGGGCAGCTCGCCGCTTCCGAGTGATCGCTCCAGCCGTCCGCGTGGCGTTCGCGCCGAGCCGGTAGCATCCCGTAGCGGAACCCCGCCCTTCGATCCGAGGAGGACCCATGCCCCATTTCGACGTCGTCGTGCTCGGAGCCGGCCCCGGCGGCTACGTGGCCGCCGTCCGCGCCGCGCAGCTCGGTCTGCAGGTCGCCATCGTCGAGCAGCAGTACTGGGGTGGCGTGTGCCTCAACATCGGCTGCGTGCCGGCCAAGACGCTGATCCGCAACGCGGAGGTCCTCGGCCTGGTCACCAGAGAGGGCGCGGAGTTCGGCATCTCCGGCGACATCCACGCCGACTACGGCGTGGGATGGGACCGCAGCCGCAAGGTCGCCGACGCGCGCGCCAAGGGCGTCAACTTCCTCATGCGCAAGAACAAGATCACGCAGTTCGACGGACACGGCTTCTTCACCGGGCCGAAGTCGATGGACGTCGCTCTGGCGGCAGGCGGCACCGAGCAGCTCACGTTCGACAACGCGATCATCGCCACGGGCTCGACCGTCCGGCTCCTCCCTGGCGTGACGCTCAGCGAGAACGTGGTCACGTACAAGGAGCTCATCCTCCAGCGCGACCTGCCGAAGTCCATCGTCATCGTGGGCGCAGGCGCGATCGGGCTCGAGTTCGCGTACATCATGGCGAACTACGGCGTGCAGGCCACGGTCGTCGAGTTCCTCGACCGTGCCCTGCCGAACGAGGACGTCGACGTCTCGAAGGAGATCACGAAGCACTTCAAGTCGCTCGGGGTTCCGATCCTCGCCTCGACGAAGGTGGAGACCGTCGTCGACGAGGGCCACCAGGTGACCGTCACCTATACGGGCGCCGACGGCAACAGGGGAGCCATCAGCGCGGACAAGGCGCTCATCTCGGTCGGCTTCGCCGCCAACGTCACGGGATACGGGCTGGAGAACACCGGCGTCGAGCTCACCGACCGCGGCGCGATCGCCATCGACGACTACATGCGCACCAACGTGCCAGGCATCTACGCCATCGGGGATGTGACGGCCAAGCTGCAGCTCGCGCACGTCGCCGAGGCGCAGGGCGTGGTGGCAGCGGAGACGATCGGCGGCGCCGAGACTATGACGCTCGGCGACTACCGCAACATGCCGCGCGCCACGTACATGCAGCCCCAGGTCGCCAGCTTCGGACTGACCGAGCAGCAGGCACGGGACGCCGGTTACGACGTCGAGGTGTCGACCTTCCCGATGATGGCGAACGCGAAGGCGCACGCTCTCGGCGACGCCCGCGGCTTCGTCAAACTCGTCGCGGACAAGAAGTACCACGAGCTGCTCGGCGGCCACATGGTCGGACTCGACGTCTCGGAGCTGCTTCCCGAGCTCACGCTGGCCCAGAAGTGGGACCTCGGCGCGCTGGAGCTCGCGCGCAACGTGCACCCGCACCCGAGCCTGTCCGAGTCGATGCAGGATGCCTTCCACGGCCTCGTCGGCCACATGATCAACCTGTGACGGCAGTACTCCGAACGGCGTAACCACGCTGCGACCGGTGTCGGATGCGGCGTCGTCTCCCTCGGCGGATGCTGGTGGCATGAATTCGCTTCAAGGACACGTCGCGCTCGTCACGGGCGCATCGCACGGCATCGGATCCGCTGTCGCTCGCCTGTTCGCCGCGGAGGGAGCGGCCGTCGCCGTGCACGGGCGCGACGACCGGGCCGTCGCCGCGCTGGTCGACGAGCTGACGGCATCCGGTGGGCGGGCCGTCGGCGTCGTCGGCGATCTCGGCAGCCCCGAGACGGTCGCGCGGGTCGTCGAGGAGGGGGAGGGGGCCCTCGGCGCGCTGACCGTCCTGGTGGCCAACGCCGGGCACAATCCGGTTCCGCCAGGGCCGATCGAGAACGTCACGCTGGACCAGTGGCGCTCGACGATGGATGCCAACCTCACGCTGACCTTCCTCACCGTGGCCGCGGTGCTGCCCGGGATGAAGCAGCGAGGGCGAGGATCGATCGTCACGGTCGCATCCGCTGCGTCGCGTCGGCCCACCGCCTACACGCCAGTACCGTACGCCGCCGCGAAGGCGGGCGTCGAGGTGTTCACGCGCCTCGTGGCTCTGCAGGCCGGTCCGCACGGTGTGCGGGCCAACTGCGTGTCGCCGGAGACGATCCTCACGGAGCGGAACCTGAGGCAGATCCCGCAGGACACGCAGGCGAGCATGGCGGCAGGGCATCCCGTGCAGCGGCTCGGCACTCCGGAGGACGTCGCCGCTGCCGTGCTCTACCTCGCAGGCGACTCCGCGGGGTGGGTGAGCGGTGTGACGCTCGACGTCGCAGGCGGCTCGGTGCTGGCCTGACCTGGGTCCCGGTCGCTACAGCCGGAACACCGACCGGGGGAAGTCGTCGACGAGACGACGAGCGACACCGACCGCGTCGTCCTCGCTCAGCTGGTGAGTCGCGACAAGGGAGGCCAGGTAGCCGGCATCCAGCCGCCGTGACATGTCGTGGCGGGCCGGGATCGAGCAGAAGGCCCTCGTGTCGTCGATGAACCCGCTCGTCTTGGCGAACCCGGCGGAGTCCGTGACCGCCGATCGGTACCGCGTGATACCGGCGGGGGAGTCGAGGAACCACCAGGGTGCGCCCGCGTAGACACTGGGATAGAAGCCGGCCAGCGGCGCGATCTCGCGGGAGAAGAGCGTCTCGTCGACCGTGAACAGCACGAGGCGGAACCGCTCGTTGAGGCCGAAGTCCCGCAGGATCGGCGTGAGCGGAACCGTGTAGCCGCCGACGGCGGGGAGGTCGTGCCCGGTGTCGGGGCCGAACGCCTCGAACGTCGGCCGGTGATGGTTGCGGATGACGCCGGCATGCAACTGCATCACGAGCCCGTCGTCCGCGCTCATCTCGGCGAGCCGGTACAGCAGATTGCGGCGATAGGCGTCCGCATCGGCCCGACTGACCGTTCCTTCGAGCGCTTCCCGGTGGATGCGCTCGGCATCCGGCGCTTCCAGCGGCTCGCTTCCCGCGTCGATCACCCCGGTGTCCGTTGCGGTTCCGCCCGCTGCCCGGAAGTACGCCCGGCGCGACCGCAGAGCATCGAGCAGTCCGGCGTAGGTGCCGCAGTCGATGTTCGCAGCCGTGGCGAGCTCTTCCAGCTTTCCCCGCCAGGTCGGCTCGAGCGGGTGCATGTACCGATCGGCCCGGAACGTGGGCACGACCCGCCCGGTGAAGGTCGGGTCGTCGCGCAGCGCGAGGTGGGCGGCCAGGTCGTCGGCCGGATCGTCCGTCGTGGCGAGCACGGCGATGCGGAAGCGATCGAAGAGCGCCCGCGGCCGGAACTCCGGACGGGCGAGCGCTTCGGTGAGCTGGTCGTACAGACCGTCGGCCGTCTGCGCAGACGGGGCGTCGGTCAGACCGAACACCTCGGCGAACTCGCTCTCGAACCAGAACCGCACGGGGGTGCCGAGAAAGGCATCCCAGTTCTCGCACAGCCTGCGCCAGATCTCGCGGCCGGATGCCTGCGACTTAACGCCGTTCCTGGCCAGGCCGAGCTCGGTCAGCGGCACGCCGACGGCGTGCAGCATGCGCGTCACGTAGTGGTCGGGCGTGATGAGCAGCTCGGCGGGATCGCCGAACGGCTCGTCGTCGAGCAGCAGTCGCGCGTCGACATGCCCGTGCGGCGAATAGATGGGCGCCTCCGCGACCTCGGCGTACAGGCGCCGCGCCACGTCTCGAGTCGCCGGATCGGGCGGCAGAAGGCGGTCGGGGTGCGGCGTCAGCGGCGAGGTGGTCATTGCATCTCCTGATCGATACTGCGGTGGCTGGGCGCCGGCCCGGTCGACGAGCGGACGGTGAGGTGGGTGGGGAGCGTCGTGCTGCGGCGCTGGCCCCCATCGGAGCCTGGCTCGAGCTGCGCGAGCAGCAAGGTGACCGCAAGCCGCCCGGCCTGCTCGATGGGGGCGGTGAGGGTCGTCAGGGGCGGGTTGCAGAAGTCCGCGCCGAAGATGTCGTCGCATCCCACGATGCTCATCTCGCCGGGAACTCGGATGCCTCGCGCCGCAAGATGCTGCAGCATGCCGATGGCGAGCAGGTCGTTGAACGCGATGGCGGCTGTCGCACCCGTGTTGAGCAGGGCATCCGCCGCCGCGGCTCCCGCGCTGCGCAGCGGTGAGAACGGGCCGAGCCTCCTGGTCGTCACCGCATGCTGCTTGCCGGCTTTGACGAACCTGCGCCAGCGCCCCTCGTTCGGCCAGGAGGTCTCAGGCCCGGAGACGTAGGCGATGTCGCGGTGACCGAGCGAGACGAGGTGCTCGACCGCCTGCTCGATGCCCTTCGGAGTGTCGATGAAGACCGTCGACACACCACGCGTCTGCCGGTTGACAGCCACGATGGGCAGCTGCGACGCGAGCTCGGCGAGCGTCCTGTCCGACAGCCGCGAGGCGGCGAGCACGGCGCCGTCGAACGACGACCGCAGACGATGCAGCAGGTCGTCCTCGTTCTGGTCCGACTCCTCGGTGTCGATGAGCAGCTGCGAGTATCCGGACGCCTTGAGCTGCCGCTGCGTGCCCTTGATGATGCCGAAATAGAACGGGTTCGTGACGTCGGAGACGAGCACGGCGATGGCGCCGGTTCGCCCGGATGTCAGGGCGCGCGCCGGCGAGTTCGGCGAGTAACCGAGCTCGGCGGCGATCCTCGCGATGCGCTCCCGAGTCGCCGCGTTCACCCGGCCCGGATTGGACAGCGCTCGGGACGCCGTGGAGATCGCGACGCCGGCCTTCGATGCGACGTCGGCGAGCGTGACGGCCCGCCTCGCGTCGTCACCGGCTTCGCTCATGACGACAGCCAATCAAGACCGGGACGCTACGGCAAATGGTTGCAACCGTTTGCCGGCGCTTCTCCGCTACCGATCGGGGCCACCGGTGCCAGGTTCGGCGACGGATTCGACGACCGCGAGCGCACTGCGCTGCAGGAAGGCCGCGAAATCCGCAGCGGCCTCGTCGCCGTCCGGTCCAGGCACGAGCTCCGCGTCGACCAGGGCCTGTTCGGCGAAGGCGACCCACGCTCGCAATGCCACCGTCAGCAGCGGGGACTGCGGAACGCCCAGCTCGTCGAAGACGGCGATCACCCGCTGCGTCTGGATCTGCTCGGCCTCCTCCACCACGGCTCGCACCTCCCGGTCGCCGCTGGCGACGCCGTGCACCAGCGAGACGAACGTGCTGCGGTGCTCCCGCACGAAGTCCACGATCTTCGTCAGCGTGGTGTGCAGGCGCTCGAGGGGTGGCAGGTCCAGCTGCGGCTCCGTCGCGTGCAGCATGCCGTCGCGCGCCGCTCGCACCACCTCGCGGTGGAATCCCTGCTTGGAGTCGAAGTAGTAGAAGAGCAGGCCGCGCGAGACGCCCGCCTGCGCGGAGAGATCTTCCACATTCAGCTGGTCGAGCGGCCGATCGGCCAGAGCGGCGACCCCGAGCGCGACGAGTTGCGCCCGGCGCTCGTCGGGCGTCATGCGGGTGCGGCGCTCGGCAGGCATGCATCCGAGGTTATCCGAGCCCGGAGGGGCCAGGGCTCGGCGACGGAGGACGTGCGGTCGCCTCGGCCACTTCTGCACAACAGGGCGTGCAGGCCCTGGGGTGAGTGGTCGGATACCGCTATCGTGCCGTGTGAAGCGCCACCCCCTTTTGCGGGTGGACACAATGGACTGGCGCACGTTATTGACTCGTGGTAAATAGTACTGACATCGGGTCGGCAATGGCCCGTGTTCGGGTGTCAGCGCCTTCCGACCGAGGCGCGATCCGGATCAAGGCCGTTCGGATCAAGCTCGTTCGGATGAGGGCCATTCGGATCAAGGAGGATCTATGAAGCTACGTTCTCTGGCTGCCAAGCGGGCCGGACGGGTCGCGCTCGCCGCCGTGCCCGTCGGCATCGCAGCGGCGCTGCTCATGACCGGTGTCGCCAACGGCGCGGTGCCCGTGGCCTTCACGGTGTCGGGCTCCACGTTCCAGGTGGCGGCGTCGCAGCTGGAGGGCACCGGCTTCTCGCAGTACGCCGGGAACGTGACGCTCAAGGACGGCTCGACGCATCCGGTCTCGGTGGCGAATATCGCCAGTGCCAAGCTCTACGACCTGTGCCAGTCGGTCGCCGTGCCCGGCATGCCGATGGGGCTCAAGATCACCGCGGGCGGCGATGGCACCCCTGCCACCGCGAGCAACATGCAGATCGGCATGACCGACCTGCAGGGTGACGCCACGTTCAACAACATCCGCATCGGCGTCGACGCGTCCACGGTGAACACGGATGCCAAGGGCACGGCGGGCGACTTCGCACAGGACGCGGACTCGGTCGAGATCAAGAACCTCAAGCAGACGGCGTGGAGCACTCAGGCTTCGGTGTTCAACCTGGCAGGCCTGCATCTTCAGCTCACCGACGGCCAGACCTGCTTCTGACCCGGAGACCGAAGAGCATGGCGGAACCCAGGGAATGGTGGCATCGGTTCGTGGCATGGTGCCGTCGTCGGCCGTTCATCGGCGGCCTGCTGATGGTGCTCGCCGGCATCGAGATGTTCTTCTCCGGGCAGCTCACGGTCGGAGCCATGCGCGTGCAGGTGGGCATCGAGGGTTTCCAGGCCACCATCATCCCGATCGTGCTCGCGCTCGTCGGCGTGCTCGCCACGCTGATGCCGCAGCACCGCATCTTCTACGGCGTTATCGGGCTCGTCGTCGCCGTGTACTCGCTTGTGGGCGTCAACCTCGGCGGCTTCTTCGTCGGCATGCTGCTCGCCGCCGTCGGTGGTGTGCTGATCGTCTCGTGGATGCCCCGCAAGGCAGGCGAGACTCCAGCGGCGGACGACCCGCCCACATCGGAGTTCGATGCCGAAGCCGCGGCGGCGGACTCGGATGCAGACGCGCTCTCCCACACGCATGCCGGTGCCGTCGTAACGACGGATGGCGGCCCCGTCGCGTCCACCATGGATGCCGACACCGCCACACCGGCGAAGGATGCCGACGTCGCTGCGCCGCCAAGGAGCGGCCGTCGCCGCCGCCAGGGCACGGCGCGCAGGACGACAGGCGGAACGCTGGCGCTGACGCTGGCCGCCATCGTCACGCTGGGCCTCACGGCCGCTCATCCTCAGCAGGCGTCCGCAGCGGAGACGAGTGGCGTCTGCGTGCTCGGCTTCCTCGGCGACTGCTCGACCAACACTCCCACGCCTGCTCCTTCGCCCACGTCGTCGGGGTCGTCGACGCCGTCCCCCGCTCCGTCCGGCGGAGCCGGTTCGTCGGACGGCACAGCTGCAGCCCCGGTGCCGGCCGCGCCCGTTCCGACCGGGCCTCAGCTGGTCGCGCCGCCGGCTCCGTCCCCGGTCTTCACGGGCAAGCCTGCGTTGCTCCAGGGGTCCTCACTCTCGTTCTCGGGCCTGCGCTACCTCGGACTCGCCACGGTGCGGCTGTCGGACGGCAGCGCGGCCACCGTGCTGAAGCTCTCCATGGACAGCGTGAAGATCCCCGGCTTCCGGCTCGACACCCGGGATGCGACGGGTGCGGGAACGGACACCGTGGCCACGTCGATGTCGTTCAGCGGTGGCGTCGACACGTACTGCGCCTCGTTGAAAGGCGTGCTCGACAACGGGTCGGCGGTGCAGTACGACATCCAGCACCCGCCGTCGTCGGACGGCTCCGTGCCCGTCGTGCGCATCCTCTCGCTCGAGGTGTTCGGCATCACGGGCGGAAGCTCGGCGCTAACCGGATTCCACGAGATCATCAGCTGACTCAGCGTCGGCCGACCGGCCCGCGACGGGTCATCGTGGCAACGCATGGCAAACGTTTGCAGCGGCGCTCGCACGCTGCCTAGGGTCGAAGCATGAGCCCTGGATCCACTGCGGAAGACCTCACCTGGCAACTCTCCGGTTTCGGAGACGAGATCGACCAGGATCCGCACATTCAGCTGGCCGTTCTCGAGGCGCTCGGCGCGCACCACATCGAGGTACGCAGCGCATGGGGCGTCAACATCGTCGACCTCGACGCCGAGCAGCTCGCGGCCCTCAAGGGAACCATCGACGAGGCCGGCTTCGGCGTCTCCGCGATCGCATCGCCGATCGGCAAGGTGGATGTCACGCTGCCGGTCGAGCACGAGGTGGGGCGGCTCGCGCAAGCGATCAACGCCGCCCATGTGCTCGGGTCGCGATACGTGCGCATCTTCTCGTTCTACCGCGGCGAAGGCATCACGCCCGAGGCGATCCGCGACGACGTGCTCACGCGCATGCGGGCGCTGGCCGACCTCGCCGAGCGCGAGGACGTGGTGCTGCTGCACGAGAACGAGAAGGAGATCTACGGCGACGTACCCGATCGGGTGCTCGACATCGTCGAGTCCGTCGGCTCTCCCGCGCTACGGCTGGCCTGGGACAACGCCAATTTCGTGCAGTGCGGGGTGCGCCCGTTCACGGATGCCTGGCCGTTGCTGCACGAGCACGTTGAGTACCTGCAGGTGAAGGATGCGCTCGCGGCGGACGGAACCGTCGTGCCGGCCGGAGGGGGCGACGGCCAGCTCCTCGAGACAGTGACCGCTCTGCGAGATGCCGGCTACCGCGGCTTCGCGTCGCTGGAACCGCACCTGGCGCAGGGCTTCTCGCTCGGCGGATTCTCCGGTCCGCGCGCCTTCGGCACCGCGGCCCGGGCCCTCGACCGCCTTCTCACCACGATCGGAGTGTCAGCAGCATGAGCCAGCAGCCCGAGCAGGCGGATCGCCGGCTCACCGTCGCCATCGTGGGTTGCGGCGTCATCGCCGACAACCACGTTCGAGCTCTCGCTGCGCACGGCGGGGCGAGCATCGTCTCGCTCGTCGACCCCGTCGTCCCGGCTCGCGAACGCGTCGCCGGACTCGTCGAGCAGGTCGGCATGGACCGCCCCGCGGAGTTCGCGGACCTCGGCGAGGCTCTCGCCGAGCGTCCCGTCGACGTCGTCGTCATCCTCGCGCCCAGCGGGCTGCACGTGCGGCTGGCCGAGACGGCCATCCAGGCAGGCAGCCACGTGGTGATCGAGAAGCCGCTGGATGTCTCGGTTCCGCGGGCCAGGCGCATCCGCGAGCTGGCCGACGAGGCGGCGGCACGCGGTCTCGTCGCCACGGTGATCAGCCAGCACAGGTTCGATCCCGCGTCGGTCGTCGTGGCTCGCGCCGCGCACTCCGGCGGCCTGGGCGTGCTGACCAGCGCCGTCGCATCCGTCGCGTGGTGGCGGACGCAGGAGTACTACGACTCCGGCCAGTGGCGCGGCACCTGGGATCTCGACGGCGGCGGCGCCGTGATGAACCAGGGGGTGCACACGGTCGACCTGCTGGTCTGGTTCATGGGCCCGCCGGTCGCCGTCTACGCACACACCGCCCGTCTCGCCCACGAGCGCATCGAGGTGGAGGACACGGCCGTGGCGACCGTGCGGTTCGAAAACGGCGCGATCGCCGTGCTCCACGCCACGACGGCCGCGTATCCGGGTCTGACCGTGCGCGTGCAGGTGCACGGGTCGAACGGGTCGGCCGTGATCGAGAACGACCAGCTGGCGTACTTCGCCTCAGGAGGCGTGGCGGATGCCGCCGCGAACGCGGACCCGACACGATCCGCGAACGAGAACAGGGCGGCCGAGCTGGTGGAGGCCTCCGAGCTGTATGGAAGCCCGAGAGGCGCCGACGCCTTCGTCGTCGGCCACCGCAGGCAGTACGACGACATCCTGGATGCGATCCGATCCGGCGGGGCGCCCGGCGTAACCGTCGCCGACGCCCTGTTGTCCCTGGCCGTGGTGCGCGCCGTGTACCTGTCGGCGACACTCGGGCGAGAGGTTCTCGTCGACGACGTTCTCCAGGGCGTGTACGACGATCAGGACGTGCACACCGAGCAGGCCGCCGAGGGGCAGAAGCAGGAGATCCCAGCATGAAGTTCGCCGTGTTCACAGCATCCACGCCGGACTGGACGCCCTCGGAGGCGGCGCAGACGCTGGCCGAGCAGGGCTGGGACGGCATCGAGTGGCGCATCACCGACCAGCAGGATGCGCCGGAGCCCGGCTTCTGGGCGGGCAATCGAGCGACGTGGCCGCTCACGGGCCTCGAGCAGCACCTCGACGAGATCGCGAAGATCACGCGTGACGCGGGGCTCGAGTTCTCCGGCATCGGCGGCTACACGCGTGTCTTCGACCACGAGAACACCGAGCGGATGCTCGCAGCGACCGCCGCTCTCGGCGCGCCTCGCGTCCGCGTCACGATGCCGGCGTTGGGCACCGGGAACTATCGCGAGCTGTTCGCCGGGGCACGTCGCGATCTGGAGTGGGTGGCCGATCGAGCGGCGCATCACGGCGTCCAGGCCGTCATCGAGCTGCACCACCGAACCATCACGTCGTCCGCCTCTGCCGCATACCGCATGGTCGAAGGACTGGATCCTGCGCATGTCGGCGTCATCCACGACTCCGGCAACCTCGTCATCGAGGGCCACGAGGACTACCTAGCAGCGTTCGAGCTGCTGGGGGAGTACCTCGCCCACGTGCACGTGAAGAGCGTGGCGTGGCATCCCACCGAGGAACGCCGCGACGACGACTCCGTCGTGTGGCGGGAGAACTGGGAGACGCTGCGCGACGGGCAGGTCGATTTCGACGAATACTTCGGCACGCTCGCCGAAGTGGGCTACAACGGATGGGTGACGCTCGAGGACTTCTCCACGACGGTTCCGCTCGCCCAGCGCACGGCGGACAATCTGGCATTCGTGCGGGCCGTCGAGGCACGCACGGCCGCCCGCCGCGCTACCCCCGAAGGCGCCGATGCCGTCGATCGCTGAGGCGCGCACCGCCCGTCATCCGGTGCGGGTCGCGCACCTCGGACTCGGTCACTTCCATCGCGCGCACCAGGCCTGGTACACCCAGCATGCCCACGCGCTGCCCGACCCGGGGGTCGCCGACGGGTGGGGCATCGCCGCATTCACGGGCCGTTCACCGCGCGCGGCGGAGGCCCTGGCCGCACAGGACAGCGTCTACGCGCTGATCACCCGCGCCGCCGAGGGCGACAGCGCCGAGATCATCCAGTCCATCAGCGAGGTGCACGATGGCCGGGGCGAGGCGTGGCAGCGCACGCTGGCCGATCCGGGCGTCGCGATCCTGACCGTGACGGTCACCGAGCGCGGGTATGAGGCCGGGCCGACGGCGGCATCCGAGACGGATGCCGAGACGCCGGGAGCGCGGATCGCTCGCGGCCTGCTCGCGCGGGCACAGGCATCCGCCGGCCCGATCGCGCTCGTGAGTTGCGACAACCTCAGTGCGAACGGGGAGGCCCTGCGGGACGCCGTCGCGCGCGAGACCGACGACGACGACCTGAAGACATGGATCGATGCGAATGTCTCGTTCGTCTCCACGATGGTCGACCGCATCACGCCCGGCACGACGGATGCCGACCGTGAGACGGCGCGCGAACTCACGGGGTTCGACGACGCGGCTCCCGTCGTCACGGAGCCGTTCAGCGAGTGGGTGCTGAGCGGCGCGTTCCCGGGAGGCCGCCCGGCCTGGGATCGGGTGGGAGCGCGCTTCGTCGACGACATCGAGCCGTATGAACGTCGCAAGCTGTGGCTGCTGAACGCCGGGCACACGTTGCTGGCGTCCACCGGGCTGCTGCGCGGCCACGAGACGGTGGCCGAGGCCTTCGCCGATCCCGAGTGCCGCATGCTTCTCGAAGACCTGTGGCAGGAGGCCAGGGTGCTGCTGCCGTTCGACGACGAGACGACGGATGCGTTCCTGGCCGCGCTGCGCTCCCGCTTCGCCAACCCCGGCATCGCGCACCGTCTCACCCAGGTCGACGACGGCAGCCTGCAGAAGCTCAAGCAGCGGCAGGCGGCCATCGTGTCGGCGCGGCTGGATGCCGGAGACGAGCCGGGACGGGCATCCCTCGCCACCGTCGAAGCGTGGGGCCGGCTGCGCGGCCTAGACCTGTCAGAAGCCCTCGACGTGCTGCAGCCCGGCCTGTCGGCGCGCGTATACCTGAGCTGAACCATCAAGGAGACCCGACCATGCTGATCACGTCAGCCGAGGTGCTCGTCGCGAGCCCCGGCCGCAACTTCGTCACGCTGCGCATCACGACCGACGACGGGTACACCGG
>Ga0164242_10001906_pt1 | contig 24444 bp, 22 predicted proteins | sample OricomgcompostMG_FD_108783 | JGI IMG/M metagenome (GOLD analysis project Ga0164242, IMG submission 108783) | Miracle-Growth compost microbial communities from Emeryville, California, USA - Original compost - Miracle growth compost (MG) ...
AAACGCGGGGCCCCCAACCAAAGGGGGGTGCAGGGTGGTGCTTTTCCTCGGGAGAAAGGGGGGGGGGGGGGGGGGGGGGCGAGATCGGTTGGCCGCCAACTCCTCCCCCGCCAACGGGAAGCATCCGAACCAAGGAGTCAAGGGTTCAATGGCGCACGCACAGACCGCACCTCGACCGTTGTGTGGCCCTGGCGCACCACCACCACCCACCCTCTCATCCCGTTGGGAGCTTGGGGACCCTCGCCAGTCTCCCAAAGGGAGAGGCGGGCAGGAAGGGGAGGGTGGTTGAACCACAGGATCAACACCTGTGAACACGTCCACAGGGCCCCTCGCGTATCCGTAAAGGGTGACCCCCCGGCCAGCGGAACCGCAGCCACTCCTCAGACGCGTCGCCCCCCCCCGGTCCAGCTCCCGGCCAAATGTACTGGAGTATGCGGCGAAATCTACTGGGTGTGGGGAACGCGGGCGTGGCGTTCAACGGTCCCAAGAAGGGGGCGTCGGCAGTCTGTTTTCTGTTTGCTGCCTCGCGGCCGGCTAAATTCGAAAGGCAGTGTGGCCAGGCCAGGGTCTTGTGAGCTTTGCTTCTGGCGAGGCTGCCAGCCCAGCCCTCCCTGACGAAGGGCCCCTGGGAGCAAAATCGAGTTTAACCGGCCAATTTAGCAGGGCTGCTGAAGAGAAGAGCCTGCTCTGAAGAGGTTCCCGTCGAACCGGACGCTCGGTACTTGTGGATTCGTCCCTGATTATCCATTGGGGCCATTCCCATTGAAGCTGGACATTTGTTTCGAGTCCTGTCAACCAGGGGAAGTACTACGTAGAGAATCCCGCTCAGAGGCTTGGAGGAGACGTGGACCAATTCCGGCGGGAAGGGACACCCGTTTCAGGGACTTCCACTCTTGATACTACCCATGGTAAACAGGTAATATTGCCCGGGGGAGAGCCAGCCGGACGGGAAGAGGACGTAAAAAGTAGAAAAACGAAAATGGCAGGAATAAAATGTCAAACCTTTTGATAATTAATTATTGGTTTTTTTTTCCTGGGGTGCATATCCAACCCCCCCGGTCACAGATCTCCACGAATGGCCCCCTTTTCAAGTTGTTTCCCGTCTTTGAAACGCCCAAACGTGCTTCCGCGGTGGATGGGCTGCTGCATTCACAGCCGTTTGCGGTGCACCTGTGCGCGCATGAAAAATATGCAATGGGGTCAGCTGGGTAAGGAAGTCGTAAAAGAGAAAAAAGGACGGTAGCTAGGGGCAAGGCGTTGAGCAACTGCCGACTGCCATGCAGCTCCTTGTCGGGCCTCGGGACCGAGTGGCCCAGCCTTTCAAGGTGGGCTGTTAGGATGTGGTCGCCGGAGCGAAGGTGAGCCCCCTCGGCGACCAACAATCGGTTGGTTGGGCCAGATCCGCGCTCCCACCTCGGGGAGTACGTAGACGGGTTCAGTCTGGGCAGAGGTGTGGCGGACTGTGGTCTCGTCCACCGAGTCTCACCCCCCTTCGGATAGGCTTCGGGCAGGCCACGACGTCGTGCCACACGACTGCTTACGGGAAGCAATGGGGGGTGGGGGAGTCTGACCGACCCCGTAAATCCATCCATCCTCCTGCAGCGAATATTATTACAGGCAGCTCGAGAGGGACGGACCGTCCGAGACGGTAAGCTGGTTAGTACCTACATGACAATTATTGATCTCTTCTGAGACCAAGGTACTGGGATCCGGCTTACTTTCTTACGTTACTCTCTTCGGTACCGTCGAACCGCACAAATATATCGCCAGATAATCAATAATGTACCCACCGAAGCGGGAACTTTCGAAACTTATCGGCAGGTAGTCGTACCTTCTCTGCGGTTGCTGCGAGGAGCCGACGATCTTAGCGAGTCGGTTATTTTAAGAGACAGGAGATAATACGCTTCCCGAAGACACAGTCCAGCGGCACTCTCGAATCCATAAATGTAGTTTTGACAAACGGCGGGGAAGAGCAGGGACAACTGCATAGGATGGGCCCAACGCAATAAGCCAAGCTCGGCGACTACTCGTACATAAGCCAACCTTCGTTCCCTCATTGTGTTCCTTCCCTGGGATCCGATGTGACTCGGGAGTCGCAGCGGATATCCGGACAACGGCTCGATACGACTCGCGAGTGGTCTCAAACAGAGTCCCAAGAAGGTCCAAGAAGGTCTCAGGACGGAGTTGTCAGGAGGCCTAGACGGGATCGACGGGCTGGGAAGCGGGTACAGACCAATAGATTCTCGTCGAACGACATTGTACGACCACCCCCAAATTCCTTCTGTGATCTTGAGGGGGTCGGCTCGAAGGGAATTGAGACAGCACGGGGTGGCGGTTCGACCGGTGTATCCCCAGACTTCGTCTCTTGTGTGCTCGTGGCATTAAAGCCTCCCGACTCGTCCTACCAGGAGAAGCGACTCACGGTCGCCGACCACGATGCCACGCCAGAGTAAGCCAAGTTCGGGCGGGGACGAGTGGACTAGACTCAAGGGATTGTCCATGTGTGCGCTCGGCGAACTAGGTGGGCTCTTAATTAAGCTCTGAGACATGTTCAGCTGTCGGTAGTAAGCCCTCGCGTATCCAGTCTTCCTAGGTCTGGTGCTGCCTTTGTCTTTGGGGGCCATGTGCTCACAGGGGCTTGACTCCAAGGGGTGCGAATAAGGGTGCAAATAGGGGTTCGGGTTGAGAAGCACAAAACCTTGCCCCCGTATGACCTGCTTAGTGTTCTTGAGACCCGAGACGGTTACTGAAAACCGAAAGTAGAATATAAGCTGATGACTCGGAAAAGGGTAGTTTCGCGAGTCTATTGGCGAGTCCTCCAATCCGTAATATCTCAAGAGTGCTGTAGGGTTGCACTCCTTCTACCCGCTCACCCAGCGCCGAGATGGACGGTGACCGCCGGGCCTAGCCTGCGACTAGATATCATCTGTGGCGCGTGGGAGCTGAACAGATACGGGGCGAGGGTTTCAGCGCCCGAGCATGCATAGCACTTGCTACGTGATATCTCGACAGACGCTAGGAGAAATAACTTTCGAGTTGCGTCACTCGACGGCGGAAACAACAGGAATTGCCTGCAGATATTTGGGTCATGTAACACATTGCAGACCTACCCCACTAATCAGCCTCTGGCAGGTGGTGAATATGCGTAACCTCGTAGGTTGGGAACTTGTCTTGACGATTCATCTCTCACGCGGGGTAAGCTTCGTTCTTCGGCGTATGTCTGCCATCGTCGTAACTCGCGTGGAGTCAGCCTCGCCAAGCTGAGATCACTACTGCTCACGAAATGACGTTGGAGTGGATAAAGTGTCGTCAATGGGGGAAAGCTGGGGAACAAGCGTTGAAAGCTTGAGGCTGCGAACGGCTAAAGTCTATACACATGCCCTGGACCCCACTCCACTGCCGCCTTTCAATGGTGACATCATCAGCCTCCCCAAGATGGCTTGGATTGTCCTCACGAGGCCTCTCTCCTCACTGCCTATGACATTGAATCGCATTTAACTTTCTCAAGGATTAAAGCTCACAATCCGGAAACCCACCGTCTTCCCTAGGTAGGCAACTGCGGGGAAAACGAAACGGACCGAGGGAACTTTGCATTGCTGATGCTGATGAGAGCGAGGATTTTGAGTGCCGAACCGACAATTCATGTGCTTCGCCTCTCTGTGCCCTGAATAATCGAAAAAATAATCGAAAAAGAGGATTCCTGGAAATCGGCCCGTCAAAGCCAGAAAAGGCACAGCAGCGGCGCGGGAAAGGGCGTGGTGTGGCTAAAAATTGCTATTTCGAAATCTCGGCGGCACCTTATTCCCCACGCCACGTGGGCTGACCTTCCCGGCGGATTGCAATGCGGGCGCGGGGAGAGATGGCCCGACAATCTCAATGCCTTTACCATCGTTAAACGGTCCTTCTCGACAGTGGTACTTTCGTAATTACCTACTGTACCTTTTTTCGATCGGGTTTTCAGCGGACGGCCCAAAGGCATTTACTACCGATCGAACGTGACTTATTTCGTTATTTTCGAATGATCATTCGGCCAAGCCTCCCCCTTTCCTCCCCAACCTGCGTCAATGCCTCGTGGTCATCCGTTCCCCCACTTGCCGAGTTGGCCCGCGCCAATATTTGCTTCCGAGTTCGGTTGACAACAGTCAGCGAAATGGCAAATCGTGCTCAAGCAGGGAGTCCCCAGGGTGGGGGCGGCGCGATACAGAAATGCAAGTGTACCGAGCGGTATTCGTGGGGTTGAGTGGGCGGCGAACGGGGTTGCTTTCGGAGAAGAGCGCGGGGGTGGGGAGGGGGAAAAAAAAGAAGAAACGGTCACTTGAGCGTGTTCACCCCTCTCTTTTCCCCCAATCGCTCATGCCGAGCAAAATCCCCTCTCCCCCGAAAGCAAAGGTTACGCGGTGGCGGAAAGTAACGGAATCCCGTTTTGGCCGTCGCACATGACGGCCTCGGTGGGAGGAATACAACGTAGTAGTAGGAGTACCAGCAGAGGGAAGAGCGGCAGTTTCAGGACGAATGGTGGTGGGCATACGCGCTGCTGCCTCCGGGACCGAGGGATGGGCTTGGGGTCAAAATCCCTCGACGTAGAAGGAAGGTGACGAGCAGGAAAAAGGGCCACAGCATCGGTCTAGCGATCCCGTCGCCCGGTGGGCGGGCGGGTGATCCCACCGGACCAACAACGCGTCGCGCTGTGAAAGGGGTTCCCCCCCTTCGCTTCATAGCCGCTGTTGTCTCAATCGCCACACACACACCACAGGACCGAGGCGGGGGACCTGGAGTAACGGCCCTGCTGACGACTTCGTCACTGGTGACGGGGAAGGACAACGCATCGGCGGGAGTGAAGTCTCCCACGCGATTGGGGTTGTCAGCGTCACACGCTGAGCGGCCCATGAATAGGTAAGAAATGCCACGAATAGGTGAGAACATTGGGCGCAGCGAATGACACCCTCCAGCACTCCATCGGGGAATGAGGTTCAGACGATCTATTCGCTGTTTGGGTATCAACAGGCAGATTTCGGGATCACTGTAAGCGCTGTGATGCGGATTGTGATGCGCTTCCTTGGCTGTGACTGTGACCCTGAGGGGGGGACGAAAGGGATATTTCGGGGGGGCGCAGGTTGCAATGGCAGGGCTGAGAATAGATCTCATGATCACACAGCAGCGGCTATTCTCCGTGCGTGCAGCATAACAAGCGGTTGTCCTCGGCGCCACATTGGATAGAGCGCGCATGCAGAACTGGAGGGTGCTGCAGCCGACTCAGCCACCCCCAGGGCAGCGTATCACCGTTTGTTTTCTCGGCAGCTGGATGCTCGATATAGCAAACCTTGTGGAGGTTTTCGAGTCTTTGAGTTGCATGTATTGAATTGATCGACGGTGAGGCAGATACGGTGAACACGGCCATAATTGCAGGAACTCTACGACACTGCCTCCTGTACGCCGTAATACGCACATTGTCGATACTTCGAATAAGCAGGAAAAGCTAAATATGGGTTTGGGGAAATAATTGATTAATTGTAAAATATGGGTTTTCTTTGCATTTACGAATATTACGTTGAAGCTAGACTTGTTCCCACCTGACAACTGGAACTCTGCAATAATTACCTGACTGTACTGCTGCGTTTTTGCCCCGTTTTGACCAAGCCTTCCTGATACCGATATGTCCATAGGTAGGTAAGGTAGTGCAGGGCAAACCTGGAGTTGCTAAGTAAACTTCCCGCAATGTTGAGAGCGACCGCTACTTCGCAACAAGGCTGGCTTCGGAAAGGTCAACGAATCAGGCGAATGGGATTACCCGTTTCCTTGAGTCAGTGGCCAGAGCCTCAAGCGGTCGAGACAGGGAAGAGAGTTTACCCGTCAGGCGAAAGAGGATTTGAACTAACAAGAAACGATCAAAAAATAAAATAAAATAAATTATTGAAGCATCAATCCATTATGTTCCTTCTACGCATTGTAGGTACCTTGGTAAGTTTCTCCACTCGGCGAAGGGGCCAGAAGGCAGGCAACACAGGCTCGAAGAGAACCGGCACGAGGTTCGGTAAAAATACCACTGACGACTGACGATAGCCGACCACGCCAAAAACCCGAGATGGGTCCTCCGCGGCCCATGTGGAAGGGGGGACCCTGGATTTCTACTCAATGGCCCATGTGGCCTCGTACAACGGACCCGTACTCGAGCTTTAGGGCCTCGGAATCAGGTCCTGTTAACACGCTAGAGAGCATATGTGTGGGGAAGAAGTGGGAAGAACCGGGAACTCGCCTTTACCTCGGGAATATCTCGACGTAAGAACCTGCCGCCAGGGGCGAAAACGTGATTCAATGCCTGGCCATGCGCTGACCGGGCGCTGACCTGACCCTGGCCTTGTTTGACATTGGGGTACCTCCCACCTCGGTGAGGGGCCGAGGTGAGCCCATCCCGGCGGGGATGAGCGGGTCGACTCATCCGCCTTGGTCAAGTTTCCAGGGGCAAACCGGGGAGACAGAGTCAGGCTAGAACATAGGATGGCGAACAAATACAACGTACACAGTAGTCCCGGCCGCCGACTCTTTATCTAGTCGGGGGTACTTTGCAAAGCAAGTGCTGACAGGCTTGGGGACCCTAACAAGGTACCCTATTGCTCGGGTCGGCAATTGAATCCTGCTGGCTGCGTTTTTTGACTTCCCCACCCTCCACGTGTGAGGGCCGTTTTCCTTCAATCGACGCGACGGAACAACCAGTAATTGGTGGAAATCCCATGCGACCACTGCCTTTTCTCTCTTTACCTTGGGAGGTGGTGAACTAGCTGAGTTCAACTAATTAATACTCTGTGCACTAACGACGAACTAGGGCATGCGAATACGCTTTTGACAGCTCCTTAGTCTTTTGTCAGTTGGGCAGCGATCGAAGGATTGAGGCCCGAAGTTCGTCCTGGGTCACTTTTGCTCCAGCATTGCTATAGTACTTGGCAGTTTAGAAGCATCGGCCGAACAAACCCGAGAAAGGCGCGTCGGGCAGTCGGAATTGCCGGCCTCGCCCACCACGGTGAGGGAACATCGCGCCTCTCACCGGTTGCTGCATCATTAGGGGCCCCGCTAGCGCGGTCTCGAGTGCGCGTAACCTTGGCCTACCACTAGGTCGGGGAAGCAACACACGCGTGGTAAATGGACCGAAGGAAGCCTGCCTCATTTGGCGATCCCCATCGCTTGGCTTCGTCGGCAATTACCCCACAGCTCACCTCGCTGGGACGGACGATCCACAGTCGGTAGAACCCAACGAGCACAAGACGACGACAATTGCCTAGGCTGCCTAATACACGGCAAGTATCTGGCCGCAAGGATCGCCCCATGTCGAGGAAAGAATGTCGTGGCGATGTTTGACCGAGCCCATCAGAGCCCTAGTTGTGTTATTAGAGCTGGGTAATTGAAGTGTAGATTAGTCGGATCCGACATGGGAAGGTGATCATGGGCTAATTTACCACTAGCGATGCACCTTGCGTTAATGGCCTTCCCGATTTCCCGGGTCAGAAGGTGAACAAGCGCCCCCAATCCTAGCAAAAGCTGGGGTCTTGGGGGGGGAGGGGAGGGGGGGAACATGTAACCGACGGAAGAAATCAGGCCACAATATCTCAGCGCCGGAGTACGGCCCTGGGGTGAACGCTTGTCTACCATCCCGGCATCACCAAGCTCCAACTTCGTCAACGTCGAGGCTCCATCTCCCGAGACTGAGCAGGTAATCTGTGGCTAGGACGTAATTAGGACCGAATCACGGATATGCTCGACGGAGCCGGACCTGCATCCGTCGCTGGGTTATGATACCCCATTCCTCCTGCATTCAGAGAGTCGTCCACCAACAGCAATGTGATGTTTGAGAAGCGTGCTGTGTGGGAAACCTCTCCTCATGGCGACCAGGGCATAATAAATGTGCTTCTTTTCGAATAATTCTCCTCCCAACGCGTGATGAGGCTTCATGTGGCTGTTGTCACGCGTCGTCGCAAACAAACAAGTTTTTGTTTTTCTGCTGTTGCAAAGGGAGGCTGAATTATGAGTCCGGCTGAGATGTGACAACATGTCTCAAAAGGCAACAAGCTTAAACCCTCCGACAAATGTTTGATCATTCCAAGTTGCCTGGGTACCAACCTTGGCGTACCGACTACAGACTGCGCTCGACTTGAATACCTTCGGATCAACTACGACGTTGCATGACGGGTTACCACGGAGCCAACAAGTCGCAAACAGACCCAACGGTCTGTTTCGATATTAAGCACTAACACTCTGTCATTTATCATTCCCGACGAGAAGCTGAGGAGGGCTGTGCTTGATTTGCCGTGATTGACTTTGCCGTGATTCGCATCTGCATTTTCCCAGCTGCGAGGAACAGCATCCTGCAGCTGTGGGCAATTAATAAACCTTGATGCATGCGATACGCAAATAGCAATATACGCGACAGGCGTGGGTACGCCAGCAGTATGCGTAGAGTTGCGGGTACCTGCAGCAGAATTCCGGGTTCTGAGCCCGCATCACAATCATGCAAACAGACGGGGGGTTGGCCTAGATGGATCAAGAGAGTCAAGAAGATGGTATCCCATTCCTCCTCCTCCGCTTCTGGGGGAGGTTTCTGATCTCTTCCGTGTTGTGTTTCAGTGTCGCCGGTGCAGGATCGGTCGTCGCTCTCATCACGCCATGTCTCGCACTCCCGCGAGGGGGTGGGATCGCACTTCTCTCCTCTTTCCCCCACCTCCTCTTGCATTCCCAAATTTCCACCGGAAGTGACATGTTCTGAGAGGGACAAGGATCCCCCCACACATGGCCTCCCCCAAAAGTGAGACCGTGACCCATGAAGGGGGAGAACAGGCCCCGGGGAACACTTCCGGTGGGTCTCACAGATGACAGAAACAACGGGTGGGGCAAGCCTGGATCACACACTTGAGATCCTTGGGACAGACTCAGATCAGCACCGCCGCGCGCAGGGGGTAGACGGGGAGAGAGGGGGAGAAGGGGGAATTAGCCCGGGAACAAGATAGGCACTCGACATATTTGCTTTTTTTATCTCTCCCCTTCTCGGGTTAACCGAGAGACCTCAAATCCCCAATCGTGGTAGACGGGTGACTAGTTTTCGAGGCGGGACCGGCCCGCAGATTACACTCACCATTTAACCCCATTTTCTAGCCAGATGATCACCAGAGAATCGCGGCCACCCCGTGGCGGCCCCGGACGGTCGCCATTTAGCTAGCGGGTATTCGTTTCCTTGGGGGACAGAAGGGAAGGGATCGTCTTAGGGGTACTATGGTATATGGCTCTAGACAACGCCTCGTCGAGATTGAGGGTCCAATTGATCGCTGGCCCTCGAAGGCGTGTGACGAGGCTGTGATTGCGAAGGGCAGGGCCTTCACGTTGTTCTGTCACTTTTCGTGGGTGGCTTTGCGTGGGGGCAAGGAAAAAAAGGGGGGGAAGAAGCAGCACGAAAACTGGAGCGGGTATCCAGAGCTCTGGGAAGCAACCCATGGGGCCCGGTGGGTCACTGTGATTGGCTCGCCTCTAAACCCCTGTGCAGTGCTTCACGCATCACCTGACCGGCTCCCGCGCGACGGCTTCCCCGGTACTCGCTTTTGTCGCCGTAACCGTTGACATATCCCAACTTCCGCATTTGGCGGGTTGCGACAGTCCTCTCCCCTGCCCTGCCCAGGCTGCCACCGCCCACTTTTGATACTTACCCCCTTGTTTCCCTTAATATTTCCCTTCCTCTGCGTAATCGCGATAATTACCACCCATGCCAGCTTGGATACATGAGCTCCCGATGAAGGAACCTAGTGGGTCCCCCACCCCCTGAGATATTGGGTTGGGATTCAACTCAGTTTATAGCGCCTTTCCAACGCTGTGGACGCGGAATACCAGGGGAGGGGCAAGCCCACCAATTGGCATTAGTTCCAGCACGCCAGTGCCTCAGGCGTGGCTGACGGGCGGACACTCTCTGACAATTTGGCTGCGGAAAAACAAAATAACCCCAGATACCACCAAAGGACGCCCCTGGTCGATCAGCGGGCGGGTAAGGGCACCCGCCAGGCTTGGTGGAAAGTTCATCAGGGGTCACGACGTGCAAACTCAGCCCGATCCGCGGAATACCTCTCTGGCCTCGGAATGGGATGATCGGAATGGGCGTTTGCCAAGCGACACCTCCATACCGCATACACGGTAATTAGTGAGTGACGAAGCTGGTGTGCAAACCCCCCAGTTCGGGATATCTGCTTGTAGGATTTCGTCGGAGCCGTGCTTCGGGCTACTCTCCCCGACTTACTGCGTACGTTGGTAGTTGGCACAAAACAGAACTCGCATCTACCGAGAACCGAGAAACCGAACTCAACCGAAGCTTTTCAGAGCACACCCTCGTCGTTCGTTTCCTCCTTCTGGTTAAACGCCAAGTGCTTTTTCTCGAAGGATTCCTACCAGGTGTTTGGGAGGCCCTGGGATCAGTGACATGCACCCACGCTCTCGGGCCCGAGACTAACGCAGGCCCAATTTCCTTCCGGAGTCCCGGTGGCATGGGCTGTCGACTCAAGACGCTACGCTGTTCTCGCTTCGTCAGGGTAAATTCAAGATGCTGGTATCTGATCTTTTTTACACTGACAGGGCGCGCACGCACACTGCGGAATTTGACGCGGACCCAGCGATGCCTACTCGCTCGACGCCCAGTGGAACTCTCTATCGTGGCGCGTGGCCTCTCTGTGCTATGAGAGGACCCAGAGACCCTCCCCCCCAGGCATACGGCCATTCCCGCGGCGGGGAGCTAGTAGCGCTAGCGTCCCCGGGGAACCAGAGGATTGGAGCTCCAGAGTCGTGATGGTAGCCTTTCGTGGGATTGTTGACTCGTCATTTGTGGTGGTGCTCCGTCCTGAGTGATACATTGGATGGAGCTTCTATTGTATCAGGAGGACCGGCGCAAAAAGGGGGTATTTCGAAAAGAAAGCGCCGAAAAAGAAACATACATACTTTTTCAAAAACAAGGATCCGTAGGCAGTAAACAAATCACCTCGGTTATTTCCAAATAAACCAGAGCTTACTACGTAGTAGTCATCACCCAGGGACGAGTCGTAACCTTGGGATGAGTCGCCAGGCGCTAGGGAACGGTGCACCGTTTCGACTCATCTCACGAAGTCGAGGAAAGCTGCTGGCCAGGCAGCGTGCAACCTTGATGTCCCCCAATTGCAAGCACGAAGTTGTCGTCCCCCACGGCGAATGGCTCGCTCGCACTGCTCGTATTGACAACCGATGGTGCAATACCTGTTTGTTCAGCCGTCGTGGGGGATTTGCTGTGGTCCAACAGCCACTGCACATGTGATGGGAGAAATGAATCCCCGCAGACCCGGCCGATACCAACCAGACCACAGGCGCAGCACTGCTTGCTGACAACCCGCGGCAACCGGAAACCAACCCTTCACTGTGGGCTGGAAAACTGTCACGGGGTTCAGCTCTGGGGCAGGTGGCGACAAGGCAGCACCTGGGCCTCTCAAGTCATCAAGTCACGTCCCAGATTTCGATCACAGGCCTCCCTCCCCCCCGGCAGTGATGGAATTGGCTCGCGCATTGCCAATGGCAGGCCACATTTCAGCACTGCCAACCGCCCTGGCCCTGCGCAGCACGCATAACTTAACCAATTGGCGCGCATAGCACTTGTGATGGGGGACTTCCCAGCAGATGGAGCACGAGGACACAGGGGCAATAAGGAGCGGCCGTTCTTTTCGCATGGTAAATCAATAACAAGGCCGGAGACATTTTCTGCTCGGAGGTTCAATCCGTTGCGCACTCCGATTCTGATAAAGGGTTTGAATGATTGAGAAACAAAAAAGGCACGAAGCGGCGCGGGATCAAAGTGTGCTCGTGATCGCAGGATAATTGGACTTCGACCCTTCAATCCGCCTGCGGGCGGATCAGCGATCCGCCTTGAAACATGGACGCTTCAGGTAACCACGGGGCAGAGAGGGGAACGAATATGGGTGGCCGGAAGGGGGGAAAAGAAAGAGAGAGCGAAAGCTTGGGACGGGTGCTCTCCACAAAGAGTCGATGGACCAGCTGACACGACACGGTAGGGTTAATGTTTAGGCAGGGTTCCGGCCGTCGGGAACGTTCCCCGAGTTGAAAGGGAAAGGAAAAACAGGGTCCGTTTTTGCTGCCGTCACCCATAAAAACTTTGGTCACGACGCCCATTAGGCGGCATTGAAAAGAAACGTTAGCCGAAATGGCCTGTCACTTGACTCGTCCCAGCACGGAGAACGACCGAGAGCAGTGAAAGTGCGGTGGCCAAAACAGCACGTCATTCCCCTTTGGGCAGTGCTTAAACTTTTTCGGGGCAAGAGGGAACTCTGTCCGTTTTCAGTCACCCCGAGACGGTCGGCGCCATCATGTGACTGAAATGCTCCCGAGGATTTTCGGGGCAGCAAATGCTATGGGGCCCAAAGAGTACTAGTGGAAATTAGCAGATCTAGGCCTATTTAGGTAGTAAACAGCCACGGCCCTCCCCCCTCCTATTCGTCTCATTCCCAGGCACAACCGACTGCCCTGAGAGATTGACAAGAGGACTCAATGGTGTCCGTATTTCTCCAGAGTATATTCTCCCCAACAAAGGTTGAGTGCTTTTCCAGGTGATTCTGTCTATCCTCCGTGTCCACGCGTACAACTTTCGTAAAGCGTAGTCTACTGCGAGTAAGTTTATGTGGGAGTGAACCTTGGGTGGGAGGGAGAGAGGTATCGGTGTTTTGGTCTTTGCAGGGCTTCGCTGCGCCGCCTGGACCGACGGAGAATGGTACCTTGGTAAAAACAGAGTACGTACCTCGGGACAACCTCGCGGTACTTCTTCCAGCCCCTGGTATCCCTGACACCCTGGGCGCCCACTCTCATCAGCGAAGTGGGTATTCCGCCACCCTCCATCACGGACAGGCCCCCGGTCCAGAAGGAAAGATACATTGGTACTTGCCCCAGGTACGTACCGGCCCCACCGTCACTTGTACCTTGGTACCGGAGTACCCTAGCCCGTTCGTGTGTTGTGAGGAATTGATTTTACCTCACCGCGCTTTCAAGTACCCATCCCACGCTGCTCCCGTCCCCCGACCTGAATTACATACATACATCTAATCCACCTCCCCACCACCACATCCTCCCTTTACTCTCTCTCCTCCACAAACCACGACACAACTTCGCCGACTCCCATATCGACGACAAGATTATTGCTTCTTGACCGAAGAGCAATTTCACGAGCCATTCGACTGATCGCTATTAATTCCCACTCAGCCTCAACCTCAAAGAGTATCGCAAACCGTCACTGCACGGTTCACTTGGTCACCTCGCCGTCACCACCAACCTCGACACCTCTTCACAACACAACCCGCTCACCTCAGAACTCCGATACGAACTTTACCGAGTTACCTCTCTCTCGCCTTCCACCACTGGAAGCAGACGGTGCCGACATTCGCGATACGCTCGCGAATCCTCCCGACCCGACTACGCTGTCAACCCTTCTCATGCCCGGACGCCTCTTATCCCACAGCAGACATCGCAACGCCATGCCTGCCAGTTTAAGAACTCCTGTTTTACAGGTCGACGCAAACGTCATCCACCAAGTTGACACCAGGAATCACGACAACCTGTTCAGCATGTGGACAGGTACGTTCTCTCACTGCCGTCGCCGTTCATGGCACACCCCTTACTAACATGAATCTAGTCTTCGCAAGGTGTGCAGAGTCAGTCGACCAGGGCCGCAGGTTAGAAAACCTCAGCTGGCGCTTGTGGACAAGAGAGACCTTCTGCTGCGAGGGCGGCCAGGGTGTCGCACCGTCGGCAACTACCCTGCCCAAGCAGATCATCCACGCGCGCGGCTCGTCCTCGACTACCGACGAAATCCCCCAGCTCTCCGGCAGCGTCGACTCCGTCGCAGACGAGGAGGCGGTCGAGTTCACTTCGGAATCGGCCCCGCTTGAGATCCTGCGACCGAGGATCCAAAGACAAGACTCGTGCGCTAGCAGCCGCAGTCGTGGCAAGGAGCGCCACATCACTTCGGACGACCTGGAGAAAATGGTTGTTTCTATCGTGCGAGCCAAGGAGCCGCTCAACGCTCCTCTTCCTGAGATTTTGCACGCCGCACCAATTTCCCTGGCCGACAAGATTCCTTCACCACCACAACTCGAGCGATCCGGTTCGACCACCACAGAATCTCCCTGCAAGAGCTCAGAAACCCCCTCCCTCGACTCATTACAACAGGCGCATTCACCCGAGATGGCTTCTTCCGAGAAGCACACCATGGTGGTTCGCGGATTTTCGCCTTCTCAGATTCCCGTCACTTCCATCACCTCGCAGCCCACCGAGTCCCCCTCCCCTAGCGCCATCCCCGCGCCTGAGGAAGCCCCCGCGCCAAAGATTGTCCAGCCTAAGAAGCAACAAGCCGTGTTCGCACTCGGAGGCTCCTCCGGAGAGGATTCGTACAGCGACCCCAGCCCCCGCCTGGAGACCCGGAAGCAGCCGATTGCCGCCCCCAAGATGTTCGAGGTCGGGATTTCTTCGGGCGAGGAGAGCTCCCTCAAGAGCGCCCTCCACTCATCCAAGCCGGGCTCGCTCATCACTTCGCAGAAGAAGACGGCGTCTTTCAGCGACAAGGTCGTGACGCGAACTTTCCCGGCATCGGCCGTAGTCGACGACGAATCCGACACCGATTACGTCGACGAGAGCGCGATTGACGACGACGACGACTCTTCGGAGTGGGAAGATTCGCTCGAGGACAGTGGCAAGTCCAGCATGGACGACAAGGTCACATTCCGACGCGACAACTCCAAGGCCAACCTGACCTCGCGCCGCTCTCTCATCACCCTCATGCTGGCGCAGAACGACCGGGCCCAGAAGCTTGGCAACGTGGCGTCCCAATCGACCTCGGCTATTCCCCGAGCTCGTGCATCGCGCCACGCACATTCGCTGATGGCCTCGCCGAGCGACTCGGACGAGTCGCCCCTCGAGATGAAGCGGACCCTCCGCCCGCCGCCAATGAGGTCTATCAACGAGATCCCCAGGTCTGCCGCCCAGCCTATCGTCACCGCAACCCACGGCGTCAACCACCAGGCTGCCCTCTCTCCTCGCACCACTCGGCGCAACATGCTCGCCACCGAGCTTACCGAGTCCCTTCGGCGCCATCTTCTCTGGGAACGGTCGCAGAAGACCTCGACCGTCAACGCGGTGCTCAAGCGCCGCCACACCTCCCAGGACGTGGCCAACTTGAAGCAGTACCCGGACAAGCCATACATGAAGAAGGAGGACGACGACGTCAACGCGAGCAGCTGGGACCAGTACCTCAACAAGGAGGCATTCAACGGCTACCACTCGAAGGGCTGGTAATATCCTAATCACCACTAAAGCCTAATCACCCTCGATGAACCGCCGACATAATCTCCACCAAAACAACCTCCTGTGCATTTTACCTACCCCGTCATTCCTCCCGAGATACCCAACTGGGCGGCCCAAACCCTAGGGCCGCCAGGCAGGTTACTACTGCCGTGTACACCACAATCGAGCATTGCCGAGCGCGGTTATCCCGTATCACGCATCACCGGTCGGCGTTTTTTTATTATTTCCATCCTACCACCGGCGACATTGCAACCACCGATCCCGACACCACACCGGCGCCGAAGATCAGATGGAGAGATGTTCGTCATAATGACATGGCTCCTAGAGCGACATGGCAAGGGGTCAACATATTCATTCTAGTGCCTCCTCTACATACCACTGGCACAAATCGGCGTTTGCTTTTTATCACCATGATACCACTTGTGCTTTTTTCATCTTTTTTATCCTTGCTTTTTCGCGAACCGGCTAGGCGATTCCGAGAAGGATTCTGCTCTACATTCCATGTTTACAAAGTTTTCTAGTTTTTTTGCACAAGGGTTGGCAGCCTTTTTCCGCTGCCATAAAAGGAGAAGACGAACGGGATGGTGGTGTGTATTCTATGCTGAGGACAGCGGGTGGGCAACCGCCGCGCTGCCCAGTGGAACATGGGAGGGCGAAAGAAGAGTGGTGCGATCCACACCCACGAGGTCATCAACGATCTGTGTGACAAGGTGGAGGAGCAAAAGGCACAACTACAATGTTCGTTGGCGGTCCTGTTCTGGAGGCGCAAGCCTAACGGACGCCGGGGAGGGGGAAGAGAGAAAGAAACCCTACGACTCTTACGAGGTACCACACACAAAAAAAAATTAGAAAGGACCAACAAAAGAGAATAAACATGAATGAAAAAGCCTATCAAAATCACTCCGATATTTTTACTTGCTTGCATTTTTCTTGCCTTGTGACCTTGCGATATTTTTGCAGACTAACTTCGGAGACTATCTCCACCCTGGCGGAGAGTTCTGACCACCTGCCTCCCTCCCGCGCTGTTGGTTCTGTCCTCGGAGCCGTTAATTGCCGCGCTCTGTCTAATTGTCCCGATCCCAACAAAGCCGACTGACCCCTAGGGCTGAATGAGGTGAGGGGGCTTGTCTCTTCCCTTGTTTCCTTCCAACGGTGTCCTTCCAACGGTGCTGAAGGGTTCGCCTCCAAGTCCTCGGTCCCGCCCATTGTTTTGTCTCCTGCTGCTAGCGGCACATGTGAAGGGGTCCGGAGGCAGGGTTTACTCAAATGCATCTGCTTTCCTATTTCGCGCGTTCGAGTTGCCAACCTCGGGCTAGTTCTCAAGAGAGGCTAGTTCAGCAGGCCGGTAAATCCCTAGCTTCGTGGGCACCGTTTCTCAATATCTGAAGTTCAGAATCCACACACAGTCTACAAGACGGACCGAGCCTCCAGCGACATACCTTGCCAGGATATATTAAAGAACAAATGTACCGAGGCAAGGTCCGTACAACACGTATATTGCGGCGGGCGGGCCTGGCCAGGGTGGGTAGATTGACATCTCTTCTCCAACGGTTTCTGGATATTAACTAGGGACGCACATGGTTGCAATCTAGACAACATCCCAGATCTGCATCCCAACCGCCAAGACCCAGGCCACAGAGCCAAAAAAAAAAAAGGCCGTTGCTGACCTTATTTTTCCGTATCCGGGGACTTCTGCCCGAATCCCTGGAAATGCATCGACTTTTATTTTCCTTCTTCTCTCTTAAGCGACTTTTGCCGGAGGGGCGGCGGCGCGGCGCATGTTGCCGGGATGTGCAGCTTCTTCATAGTTCCCATACTAATACTTAGGGCATATCCACTTTTTGGCATCTTTTAGTCGTTACCTTACCCTTTTCCCCTTTTTTTCCTTCTTTCTTTCTTTGCCCTTACCCAGGAAGGACTTCTTCCGGCGAAACTAGGACCCTACGTCTCCGATTTTAACCAACCTCTCCCAACCTTCCCAACCTTCCCAACCTCGGAGCACCACGAACCGCAAACTCGGCGTCTGGCCCGAGTGGCCCGAGTATGGCCGAGGGGGTGGCGGCTTCACTGGACAAACAGCGACGGGCGGTGACATGTTAGGAGGGTTTCTTTAGCGACCTCCACCGCCGCTCCCGAATGTTGGGCAACGGTCCCGGCGCCCCGCGGGCTGGGCGGGGTGCTGTTTGGGTTAGGTAGGTACTAGGTAGGTTTGTTTGGTGCGCATGTCGCGGGCAGGGTTTGGGCTACACAGCGCAGGGCTTGATTGTATCTGTGACATTAAAGAGGTATTCCGTTGTGTCCAGATGAGGCTTGTTCGAGATGTGACAACTCTAGTTCAGCGTGTTTGTTTCTCAACCCCAACTGATGATCGACTGCATCGTGTCTGACACGGCCAAACAAGGCTGGTGTGGCTAAGGGCATCTCGACACCATAGCCACGAGTACGGTCCTGCACGACATATCTGTAGTGCCGCCGCTCAGGCTAACCCACGAGACTGAGCCTGGCAGAGTTGAGCCGCTGCGAGCCTGGCCGACTATGTCAGAGCCAACCCTGTGAAGTGGCTAGGGCATGCTACAGCTACAAGCCACTATTACGCCGCTACGGAATGCATGCGGCGCGTTAGCCCTGCCTCTCCCCTCATTGCCATTAGGTCGTGTCATTCCCCCCTTCTGAGGGTTGTCTAGGCCGTTTGCACGAAAGAGCCGAGTAGGGTCCAACCCTTCGTTCTCAAGGCAGGGCTGCAAGCCAGCGTGCAGCTTGCAGATCTTCCCAAGAGATGGTGGGATTCGTCATGGGCCAGCTGAGAGCCTGCCTTCCCGGAACACTTTCCGGGAGGTGCGGCAAAAAGAAATGCATGCGAGGGATACCAACAGAGAAGGGCTATTCCATTCTCGTCAAAAGGGGGACAAAAACAAAAAAGGGTCAGAAACAAAAGGGTTCGGCTTAAAAGTTCCATATTGGAAAATAGGAATCGCATTCCTCCCGCTCCCGGATATCCCCGGGAGAGGAGGGTTACGGTAGGAACACAATGTTGCGCGTCATGCGGTAGCGGCGTCAGCACAGGAAATCTCCAGATCGGGAGTTAGTTGAGCGATGATGCCAGATCACTGAGGTCATTCGGACGTGCGCGCCCCAAGGAAAATGGGGGTCTGCCGGGGAGGAGGGGGAGGGGCGGGAAACGTCCAATGCATGAATATTGAAGCGAGAATCGGCCTTTTTCACCGCCTCACGAAAACATATCGGCGGCAGATGGGGGGTTCTTACAAGGCGCTTCCACCACCCGCGACCCGGTGTTACTAATGCTGTTACTACCCTTTGCCGTCTTTGTTCGCGACGACAGGCTGATGGTGGCCCCCCAGGATGGAGGGGTCGTGAAAGCCCAACCCGCCGTGCCTGGCCGGCACTTGGGTCTGCTTCGTATACTTCAAGGCTATGTGTGTGTGTGTGTGGTGTGTGAGCAAGGAGAATTAATAATGACATGGCCTTTGGGTGTGCAAAATAGACCAAATACGGTTTCAAATGCTTTTTAAGGTGTCCGTTTTAAGGGCCCAGGCATAGAAAAGAGGGTGTGTTGCAGACGCCTCTTTTACTGTTTCCGAGATCTGTGATGTTGACAATTGGGTAGTGGGGGTGTGTGTTGTTGTTTTGACAAAAGGGGAGGGGTCATGGGGGGGAAAGAAAAATAAAATAAAATAAAACAACTCAAACTGAGGCGGAGAGAAAAGAAATAAACAATATAACAAGTAAAATGGCAATACCCATTAAACCGGGAATCTCTCGCTCTCTTGCAGAATCCAGCACTTCAGACCGTTCTGGTTCATGTAGCTTGGTTGGATCCCGAGCGCCTGCGAAAATGGAGACAAACAGCCCCGCGATGGTGTGTGTGTGCACGTCGGCCCCATATGGCGGGGTCGCAGCTCGACTTTGAACTTTGCTCAGCTATCAATCAGCTTTTCCCAACGCCGATCACCGCCCGTAGGCCCGGATGCGTCGCAACAAAAAGGCCTTATACCACCCACACCTCGCGACGCAGCTGGCCTGTGGGCTTCGCCTTTCCGCTTCCCCCGTCGGCACCACCCCTGTCACTTGCAGGAGGCACGCTTGCGAATCAGAGGGGCCGAAATGGCGCTCACCGACTTTTACGGCCTGTGTGGGAGGGTCATCAGCGGCTTGTGAGAGAGTGCTGTGTTGTCCTTTGGTTGAAGAGGGGGGGGCTCGTGTCTGCCACCTTTTTCGAATGCGTATGTCACCCGTTTGAGGGAGGGACATTCGGGTTGGCCTATGTTGTGTGCGTATGGAGAAGTGTGTGGTGTTTGTTGGCCGGCAAGTTTACTTTTCCACGTGGGGTGGGATTTGTCACATTGGAAAAGCCGTCAGTTGACGACTTATTGTTGCGCTTCCCTTGCTTTGCCCTTTGGCCCAATCCTCCGCTTTCATTCTTTGTTTCCCGAGTGACTGATCGCATTCGTCGTTCACCTTGATGAAAGCGAACCAGCCAATTGGGCCGAGACACATTTGAGGAAGAGGACACAAGCCCATTCCAGGAAATTAAAGGAATTCCAGGCCGCAACGAAACATTGCGATCTAGACCCAGCCCCGGAGGGAAAAGGGCGGGGGAGGGTTGCTGTCAGGTTTACGGACAGTCCCAACAAAACAATGACGTCTGCTTGAGATGGGTGGTAGGCACACACCTATTCCAATCTAGGAGTCGTGTAACCCGGTAATCTGGGAACGGAGGGGAGGGGATCGAGTTGGGCAAGAAAACCTGACAGCGGCTCTGCAGTTCCAGACCGTCGCCAGCCGGCTGGTTGATTAAAGTTGGATAATATAATTTAACGTTGCAGCTATCTACTCTGGCAGCTGATAGATACTTGGACCATTGCTCTCGCTGGCATGTGCATGTATTGTGTGCCGGAGAAATATCCTTGTTGGGCAAAGTTGTGTGTTCAACATCGTCACAATCATCGCCAAATGCAAAAGACGTACCCCTCATTGGCGCGTTTTAGAGGCTCGTTTATCAGATCAAGATATGCCCTGTCATCCTTACAAAAGCTGTGTACTTATTCTCCCGGCCAAACAATCCTGGAGGTTGCTATTTGTTGGGGAGCGATTCTATTTCGAATAATCCATGAATCATGAATCATAAATCCCATTTCCTGAAAACGCTCAGGGGAAACACCAAACCCCTGTTTACCCTCGTGGCAGACATGCAAGGAAATACAACCACTCCCCAGCCTCAGAAGCAAGGATAGCTCTCACCGAGGTGGGCGGGTGATGATGTAATGGTCCCCCGCCGCAGTATCCTCGGCCGGTCGGCTTCTCTCTCGGCGAGTGCACGGTCCACCGGCCGGCCCTACCTCTCTCACTAGGCCCGGCCGCGGTGTTTCTTCTCGAACTCTTCTAGAAGCCACGCGATTCTCCCGAGGTAAAGCCACCCGATAGCTAGCACGGGACTACTCCTCCTCTTCGTGGGTCCTCACCGAGGGGATGTGGATCATGACGAAAACTTCGTAGGCTTGGGTCTCCATCAACGTCTCCATCGTGCATGCTTGACCCCGATGGCCAGCTGCAATGATCCACGGGTGGGTAGCTATGTACACTAAGAGAAACGACCCCTTGGATTTCTTGGCTACGTGTGAGCTGCACAGGGGCCCCAGCCACAACGGCGGTAGTCCGGCTTCACGCCGGACACAAAGCGCTTGCTTACCGAGGGGATTACACCGGAAAGGCCTCGGCAACATGGTGCGGCTTGGGGGCTCCCTCAATATCCCATTTCGGAAGAACCCCCGGGCCAGGGGCAATGGACTGCCTGCCTGGTCCAGTATTGAGGCAAACGCAGTGGCGAAGGTAAAAGGACGCGTTCGAGAAATTTCTAGACCGACGGGCAATACCGTAGTCGCCTCCGAAAACGAAGAGAAAATATTCTTCGACAATAAGCTTTATTTCATCCCGAGCTAACGTTCTCCACCGCGCAACTCGGCCGCTTCCCCTATTCTTCTTCGTTTGTGGACGAGGTAGATGAGCTAGTAGATCGTGAGCGGGTGTGGATGCTCCTTGCCGAGCACCTTATCGTTCCCCTCGAGCTGTCGATTCATCTGCTTGGCTTCACTGCACCTTTCTGATAGTGACCTCGGACCGGACCTCTAGAGTACGCGTTGGCCGCTTGGCAGCGGTTGTTCCGGGCTTTTACGGGCACCTCTACTGGGTCCCCTCCCTCCCCCCTTAAGGCCTGTGAGATATTTCTACTCTACCGACCGAGAGTACAGGTCTATAGTACCACAACACCACAAATAGCTTCTCAGACCACCACCGCCTTGTTCTATGTATCCTCAAGCATCCTCATGATGGACTGGTTCTTGTTGAACCAGTCCCAGAGCTGAGCTCCCGAAAGGTCCATCTCCATGTCCACATCCCCAAATGCCGTATTCTGCAGCGCCGTTGGCTCGAACAGCCCATCCACCAGGCCCATCCCGTCCCCCCCATTAGCCCCGTCGTGCAACGGTATGTGGCCAGCAGCATCCGCGGCATTCGTCGCCCCTAGGCTTCCCACAACTCCCCCAGAGCCCAATGTATTGGGCCTAAGACCGTTCGAGGTCGTGCCGGCGAACGCATCGGCATACTGCTGCTGAGCTGTCGACCACGATATTCCCCCTTGCCCACCGTCCACGCGGGGTTTAACTTGGACGTACTTGGCCGCGACGTCGTACAACGCCTTGAAGAGGCGACGTTGCTTGAGGCACATGCTATGTGCGTGGGAGTTCGATGTAGTCTCGAGCGTCTCGACAAGGCCTCTCATGTACTCGAGGTCTGAACTCTCGGACGTCTCGATAATGTGGCAGAACAAGACGATGAAGGGGATGAACGGAGACTGGGTGATAGTCCTGCATATCCACGTTAAGATTGATCTGGTCGAGGGCGGAACGGGCATTCGACGATAACGCACCAGTTGATGTATGTTTCAAGGAACACCGTCTTCCCTCGCGCCTTGGTGATCACAGCGACGCATTGGTCGTGTTCTTGGAGCGTGTTTCTAGCGGCATCGATGCATTCTTGACAAAATGCGGACGTCGATGGCTTCCTCGGGGGGATGCTCCGGTAGATGAGAGTAAGCATGCAAAGGCCGATGACTCGGTCGGAAAGTCTTGCTATCTCGTGGTAATCTAGTCCTAGCTCTTGCCCTTTGCTCGCTTCATAATGGTCCTATGGCCGGTCAGCCATCGGCGTTGTCTCGAAGGGAGATTGGGACAAGACAACTTCATGACCTTGGTTAGGTAGCCGGGACGAACTCACATGGATGTCTTGTACATGTTGCATCGCAGTTTTCAACTCGGCTGCAAGAGCCCGGGCACGGGACGTCCGGATGTGCGGCGGTTGCATGAGGGCTCCTGGACTGTAGATGTCGTCGTATATCCGGCCCTGTATACTCGCCATGCTGATCCAACCAGGGGCCAGTTCGCCCAAGAACGAACTGCTAGGATGCTCCACACCAAGACGGGTCAGGGTGATGTCCTGATCTCGGAAGGTTGATGAACGACCTAGGCGTAGCGACAGCATCTTCTCGGTCATGTATATGGTCCAGAACAAATTCCGCTTCTGGGTCCTTTCTTCTGGCCCCTCTATGCCTGCGGGCGCATTATGTTGCAAGCCAAGAGCCTGTATCATATGCGAGGCCGAATTGATGAAATTCCACGCGGCAGATGGCTTGCTCTTCTGAAGGCAATACAACGACTAACAGGTACGATCAGTCGGAACGGGGCCTTTCGATCGTTTCTCACAAAACAAGCAAATAGCTTACCGCCATGCCCATCGCATATGCGAAGTCCATATTTGTCTGCTGATGAAAGCGAAGGTTGGCAAGGACAGTCTCGAGGTTCGCTTCGCATATGGCAGCCTGCTCGTCGTAGTCCTGCTTCGTTTCTTCATCGGTGACGGCTTTGGAGCATTCGCAGAACAGCCAGTAAAGGCCACAATGGACGATGATCAAGTCGGCCTCCGTCGCTGGACCAGGCGATGCGATTTTAACAAAGTAGTCGCTAAATTGGGCGGGTTTAATAAAGTCCCCCAGCCATAGCATGGCCACTTGCGGGCATTCCCTGGCCATACGGAAGCATACGAACACCTTGTCGATGGAAGGCAACGGGAGATTGCGGGTCGTCGAGCCCGGTGGGACTACCTTGGCATGAGGATATAGTTTATCGAGCGTATCAGACTGTTGTTTCCCAGATTGAACGGCATCCCTGAGGCTGTCAAGGACGGCTTCCATCTCGTGCGCGACCTCGGCGTTGGTCGTGTTGTTAATGGCATTCTGAAGAAACCGACTAGCGAAGACAGCTTGAGCGAAAAGCGACGACTCCCCTTCATATTCAGCCCTGGAAGGGTTGTAGTGTACTTCACGGACGCCCTCGCTAGTGGGATTATACGGCAGGGTCCCATGGTTTGGCGTAGAGCCGAGCGAGGAAGATGGGGTTGGTCCGAACGACAAGGACGAGCAGCGCTCCTCCTGGTCGATGTTGCTATGGTCTGCAAGCTCGAGGGGTTTAGAGGTTCTACTCTTGCTTGACGCATGACTCAACTGGCTCATCCTCTGGTTGAGTTCGTCAATTTTCCTCGATATTGCATCCAATTTGGAATCACTTGATGAATCTCAGCATGGTGCTCCGCCTCACTGGTTTGGTAGGCGGTCAGTTATCTTGCAGTTACTTACTATGTGTTCGAGACCATGACCCTCTGCCGCCGTTCCCTAGGCTTGAGGCCGGTTGCGTATGAACATTGTGTCCCAGCCTTGACACAGTGAGAACACGGGCTCACTCGGTCGCATTTCACCTGGACGAGAAATTAGAGACTGAAATCCCTTGTAGGTCCCCTAGGGGTGGATGTCTTGTCCTCACCTTGCGCTGGCGGCACCGATAACACTATTTTCGAAAGAAATTAATCAGCCAGATGATACGATTTCACAAAAGGTAGGTACATCGGTAAGCTCACTGCTAGCTTCTCGGTCGCGGCAGGATCCTGTTCTTGATCTTCCTCGGCCCGCGAGAACGAGACACCCGGTTCTTCTGCCATCGAGAGTGAGTGAGCGGGTGGTGGGGCCAGCCG
>Ga0164242_10001907_pt1 | contig 24443 bp, 24 predicted proteins | sample OricomgcompostMG_FD_108783 | JGI IMG/M metagenome (GOLD analysis project Ga0164242, IMG submission 108783) | Miracle-Growth compost microbial communities from Emeryville, California, USA - Original compost - Miracle growth compost (MG) ...
ACCCGAAGCGCCAGGTCAAGTGCATCTACGTCGCGGTGGGCCAGAAGGGCTCGACCATCGCCGCGCTGCGTGGGGCACTCGAAGAGGCCGGTGCGCTCGAGTACACGACGATTGTCGCGGCGCCCGCGTCGATGCCGGCTGGTCTGAAGTACATCGCGCCGTACACCGGCTCAGCGATCGGCCAGCACTGGATGTACAACGGCCAGCACGCGCTGATCGTGTTCGACGACCTGTCCAAGCAGGCCGAGGCGTACCGCGCGATCTCATTGCTGCTGCGGCGCCCGCCGGGCCGCGAGGCGTACCCCGGTGACGTTTTCTACCTGCACTCGCGGCTGCTCGAGCGCTGCGCGAAGCTGTCCGACGACCTCGGCGGCGGCTCGCTGACCGGCCTGCCGATCATCGAGACCAAGGGCAACGACGTCTCGGCGTACATCCCGACCAATGTCATCTCGATCACCGACGGCCAGATCTTCCTCGAGACCGACCTGTTCAACTCCGGCGTCCGTCCGGCGATCAACGTCGGCGTCTCCGTCTCCCGGGTCGGCGGCAACGCGCAGACCAAGGCGATGAAGAGCGTCGCCGGCCGGCTGCGTCTGGACCTTGCGCAGTACCGCGAGCTCGAGGCGTTCTCGGCCTTCGGCTCCGACCTGGACAAGGCCTCGAAGGCGCAGCTCGAGCGCGGTGCGCGGCTGGTGGAGCTGCTCAAGCAGCCGCAGTACACGCCGTACTCCGTGGAGCGCCAGGTCGTGTCGATCTGGGCCGGCACCTCCGGGGCTCTCGATGACGTTCCGGTGGCCGACATCTCACGCTTCGAGCGGGAGTTCCTCGACTTCGTCGGTCGCCAGCACAAGGGGATCTACGACGCGATCATCGCCGACACGAAGATCGAGGGCGACATCGTGGACCAGTTGCAGAACGCCATCGAGGAGTTCAAGAAGACCTTCGAGACCACGGCCGAGAGCAAGTAGCGGAATGGGTGCTCAGCTCCGCGAGGCTCGTCGACGCATCAAGTCGGTGCAGTCGACGAAGAAGATCACGCGCGCGATGGAACTCATCGCCGCGTCTCGCATCGTCAAGGCCCAGCAGCGGATCGCGGCCTCGCGTCCGTATGCGGAGGCGATCACCGACGTCGTGCGCACCGTGACCGCGCCCGGCGTGGTCGCCGATGACCATCCGTTGACGACGCCGCGGGAGACCGTTGCCGCGGCGGCGCTGCTGGTGATCACGAGCGACCGCGGGCTGGCCGGCGGGTACAGCGCAAACGTCCTTCGCGCCGGCGAGCAAACCACCGCCAAGCTGCGGGAGCAAGGCATGTCGACCGTCATGCCGTTCCTCGTCGGTCGCAAGGCGGTCGGCTACTACCGCTTCCGCGGTCGCGACGTCACGCACTCCTGGAGTGGGTTCTCCGAGCAGCCCTCGTACGACGACGCGAAGGCGGTGGCTGACGACCTGCTCGAGCAGTTCGTCAAGGGCTCGTCCGATGGCGGCGTGGACGAGATCCACCTCGCCTACACCCGGTTCGAGTCGATGGCCAGCCAGAAGGTCACAGCGGTGCGGCTGTTGCCGCTCGACCCGGCCGACGTTCCCGAGCCGGAGGACGGCGCGCCGTCCGGCATGTCCGGGCTCATGGAGTTCGAGCCAGAGGGCGCCGGCGTGCTCGACGCGCTGTTGCCGCGCTATCTCACGGCACGCATCTATGCCGCGATGCTCGACGCCGCGGCCAGCGAGCAGGTTGCCCGCCGGCGCGCGATGAAGTCCGCCACGGACAACGCGGACGAGCTCATCAAGAAGCTGACACGGGACGCCAACGCGGCCCGCCAGGCTGAGATCACGCAGGAAATCATGGAGATCGTCGGTGGCGCAGAGGCGCTCGCCGGGACAGGAAGTGAGCTCTAAAATGACAGCCACCGCCACCGAGCAGTCGACCACGGGCCAGGGTGCCACCGGCCGTGTCGTCCGCGTCATCGGTCCGGTCGTCGACGTCGAGTTCGCTCCCGACGGCATGCCGGAGATCTACAACGCGCTGACCGTCGAGCGCACGCTCGGCGAGGATGTGCGCACCCTGACCCTGGAAGTCGCCGGCCACATCGGCGACAACATGGTTCGGGCGATTTCGATGCAGCCGACCGACGGCCTTATCCGCGGCGCCGAGGTGCAGGACACCGGCGCCCCCATCTCCGTGCCGGTCGGCGACGCCACGCTGGGTCACGTCTGGAACGTGCTCGGCGATGCGCTCGACACCACGGCGGACAAGATCGAGGTTGCCGAGCGCTGGCCGATCCACCGCCCGTCCCCGCCGATCGACGAGCTCGAGCCGCGGACCGAGATGTTCGAGACCGGCATCAAGGTCATCGATCTGCTCGCGCCATACGTGCGAGGCGGCAAGATCGGCATGTTCGGCGGTGCCGGTGTCGGCAAGACCGTCGTCATCCAGGAGATGATCCGCCGAGTCGCCCAGCAGTTCGGCGGGCGCTCGGTGTTCGCCGGTGTCGGTGAGCGCACCCGCGAGGGCAACGACCTCTACCTCGAGATGGAGGAGGCGGACGTCCTCAAGGACACCGCCCTCGTGTTCGGTCAGATGGATGAGCCGCCGGGCACCCGCCTTCGGATCGCGCTCGCCGGCCTCACGATGGCGGAGTACTTCCGCGACGTGCAGAAGCAAGACGTGCTGCTGTTCATCGACAACATCTTCCGGTTCACCCAGGCAGGTTCCGAGGTGTCGACGCTGCTCGGCCGCATGCCGTCGGCTGTTGGCTACCAGCCCACGCTGGCGGACGAGATGGGGGAGCTGCAGGAGCGGATCACCTCGACACGTGGTCACTCCATCACGTCGCTGCAGGCGATCTACGTCCCCGCGGACGACATCACCGACCCGGCGCCGCACACCACGTTCGCTCACCTCGACGCGACCACCGTTCTCTCTCGGTCGATCTCGGAGAAGGGCATCTACCCGGCCGTCGACCCGCTCGACTCGACCTCGCGGATCCTCGACCCGCGCTACGTCGGCGACGAGCACTACCAGGTCGCCCGTCGTACCCAGGAGATCCTGCAGCGTTACCGCGACCTGCAGGACATCATCGCGATCCTCGGCATCGACGAGCTCTCCGAAGAGGACCGCATCACTGTCAACCGCGCACGCCGGATCGAGCGCTTCCTGTCGCAGCCCTTCTTCGTGGCGGAGCAGTTCACCGGCATCCCGGGCAAGTTCGTTCCGCTCGCGGAGACGATCGACTCCTTCAAGCGGCTCTGTGACGGCGAGTTCGACGAGCAGCCGGAGCAGGCGTTCTTCATGTGCGGCGGCGTCGAAGACGTCGAGGCCAACGCCAAGCGGCTCGCAGAGTAACGCGGGGTAGGCGAAGCAGTGGCAACGATGCAGGTCGACCTCGTCGCTCCCGACCGGATGGTGTGGTCCGGGGAGGCGGAGTTCGTTCGTGCCCGCACGGTCGACGGTGAGATCGGCATCTTGCCCCGGCACATCCCGCTGCTCGGTGTCCTCGTGGAGGCACCGATCACCATTCGCCGCGGCGGCGAAGGGGATCTCGTGGCAAATGTCAGTGGTGGGTTCCTGTCGGTGAGCGCGGAGGGTGTGAAGATCCTCGCCGAGACCGTCACCCTCGAGGGCGAGTCGGGCTAACGGAGGCTAGCGACCGGCTGCCGGGGTCCATCTCACGTCGCCGGTCGGCAGGTTCGCGACCCGGGCCAGGATGAACAGCAGGTCCGAAAGCCGGTTGAGGTACTTCGCGGTCAGCGGGTTCGTCGCAGCGGGCTCCAGCTCGATCAGCACCCACACCGAGCGCTCGGCTCGTCGTGTCACGGTGCGCGCGACGTGCAACAGCGCTGCGCCGGGAGCGCCGCCCGGGAGGATGAAGGAGTCCAGGGCCTGCAGCCGGGCGTTGAACGTGTCGCAAGCCGCCTCGAGGCGGTCGACGTAGGACTGCTCGACGCGCAGCGGCTCCCACTTGGGGTCAGGCACGATGGGCGTGCAGAGGTCGGCGCCGATGTCGAACAGGTCGTTCTGAACGGTGATCAGCAGATCGGCGAGCTCCGCGTCGAGCCCACCGAGTGCGAGTGCGGCGCCGATGCTCGAGTTCGCCTCGTCGACGTCCCCATACGCCACGACCCGGGGAGACGCCTTCGTGGTGCGGCTCATGTCCCCGAGTGCCGTTGTGCCGTCGTCGCCGACGCGGGTGTAGATCCGCGTCAGGTGCACGGTCGACGTTTTCCGCTGGCGGGCGCTCACGATGCCGACCCTAGTCGCCCACGCTGCTCACATGAGGCGCGCGACGTACCCTTCGCACGTGGAGCGGTTCGAAGTCGTCGGCGGCACCCGTCTGTCGGGGGTGGCGAACGTTGCCGGCGCAAAGAACAGCGTCCTCAAGGTGATGGCAGCGTCACTCCTCGCAAGCGGTACGACCCGGTTGACGAACGTGCCCGACATCGGCGACGTTCCGATCATGGGGGAGGTCCTCAACGGTCTCGGGGCCACCGTCGAGGGCGAAGCTCCGGACGTCGCGATCACCGTGCCCGAGGAGCTCGGCTACGAGGCTGACTACGACCACGTCCGACGCATTCGCGGATCAGTGTGCGTCCTCGGCCCACTGCTCGCGCGTACCGGGCGGGCGAAGGTGGCATTGCCAGGTGGTGACGCGATTGGCTCGCGTGCACTGGATCTCCACATCATGGGCTTGGAGCGACTCGGGGCGGTCTTCGACAACACGCACGGCTACCTGGTCGCAGAGGCAGCGCAGCTGGCCGGTGCCCAGATCTGGCTCGACTTCCCGAGTGTGGGGGCGACCGAGAACATCCTGATGGCGGCGGTGCTCGCGAAGGGTACGACGTCGATCGACAACGCCGCGCGTGAGCCGGAGATCGTCGACCTTTGCGAGATGTTGGTCGCGATGGGCGCCCAGATCGGCGGCATCGGGACATCGACCCTGGTGGTCGACGGTGTCGACGCGCTGCATCCGGCCGAGCACCGCGTCGTTGCCGACCGCATAGTCGCCGGCACCTGGGCGTTCGCCGCAACGATGACGCAGGGTGACATCCGCGTGCGTGGCGCCGCCCACGAGAACCTCGAGATCGCGCTGGACAAGCTCGTCCAAGCCGGCGCGACGGTGACGACGTACGACGACGGGTTCGCCGTGTCGTGCGATGGGCGACCGCGTGCCGTCGACGTCGTGACGCTGCCGTACCCGGGCTTCCCGACCGACCTTCAACCGATGGCGATCGCGATGAACTCCGTTGCTGATGGTGTGGCCTTCGTGACAGAGAACATCTTCGAGGGCCGCTTCATGTTCATCGACGAGCTCGTCCGGTTGGCTGCCGACGTTCGCACTGACGGCCATCACGCCATCGTCCGAGGCCGGGAGCGGCTGTCGGGGGCCCCGGTACGTGCGACTGACATCCGGGCCGGCGCGGCTCTCGTCCTCGCCGGTGTCGTCGCCGACGGGGTCACCACGATCGCCGACGCGTTCCACGTCGACAGGGGCTATCAGTCATTCGTCGAGACACTGCAGGGCCTCGGTGCCAACATCTGCCGCGTCGAGGACGACACGCTGATCTGAGCCTCACACACAAATGTCGGGCGCTGAGGCAACCATCGTGCGATGGTGGGCGTCTAACTCAAGAAGGGGGACACCGACCTCGACGGAGGGCCGAGGATGTCGGCGGTGCAACAGCCAGCGCAAGTCGCCTCGACCGCGATTGCAATCTCGGTCGACGATCCCGGTTCGCTCGTGTCTGTTGAGGGCCGGCTCGCCGCAGCGACCGTGGCCGAGCTCAGGGCCGTGCTCGTGACGGCCGCCGACCACGGAACCGGAGACCTCGTGCTCGATCTGGGCGGCGTCGAGGTCGTCGACGCAAGTGGCCTGGGTGTGCTGGTCGGCGCGCATCGCCTCGCGGAGCGTCGCCAACGGCGCCTGGTTCTCCGCAATGTGCCGCAGCGACTCGAACGGCTGCTCGCCGCGACCCGCCTCAACCGGGTGCTGACGATGGAGCTCGCCACCGGCTGAGCGTCACGCGTCTCGCTGCGGCTGAGCAGTGTGCTGCTCCGCTACCGTCGTTTCGTGTTGCGCAGACTTCGGGTCAGTTGAGGCGCACATGCGGATCGTGATCACCACGCCCTACTGCTGGCCGGAGGTACGGCGAGGAGGGGAGCGGCTGGCGCATCAGCAAGCGGCTGCCCTTGCCGCCGCTGGTCACGACGTCACGATCTGGTCCACCTCGCCGGGCGCGCCCGACCGCGACTCGGTGTTGGGTGTGGAGACCCACCGAATGCGGCGGCACGGTCGCGGCGGGAGGTGGTTCGGTCAACAGGCTGTCGAGGTGAACTTCGGAGTGCAGAGCCTGGCCCGGCTCGCGCTTCGTCGGATGGATGTCTGGCACGCGATCGGCGTCCCGGACGCGGCCGCCGCGGCCGCCCTCTCGCGCGTGCGCCGTGGTGTGCGCAGTGTCTACACCGACCTCGGCTACCCGGCGAAGGCTTCCCGCGACCGGCGCCGAGATCGACGATTCCAGGACTTCGTCGTGCGCAACATCGACGTCTACGTGTGCCTGTCCAACAGTACGGCCGACTACCTGCGGCGGGACTACGGCCGTGACGGCGTCGTCGTGAACCCGGGCGTGGATCTCGAGGCGTACCGGCCGGGCTCGCGCGATCCACGGCCGACGATCGTGTTCTCGAGTCAGGTCGACGAGCCGAGGAAGAACCTCGAGCTGTTGCTCGAGGCACTCGATCTCATCCTCACCGATGTGCCCGACGTCCAACTGTGGCTGCTCGGGCAAGGGGATGCGAGCCGCGCGCTCGCCACTGCCACGGCCGCGGCCCGCGGCGCTGTCACCGTCTGTGAAGCGGTCGATGAGACCGAGCTGCGGGCACGCTATGCCGCCGCGTGGGTCCTGTGCCTGCCCTCGGTCGCGGAGGCGTTCGGCCTCGTCGTCGTCGAGGCGCTCGCGTCAGGTACGCCGGCAGTAGTCCGAGCCGACTCCGGCGGTCCAGCCGACATCGTCAGCTCTCCCAGGGTCGGCGCCGTAGTCGGACCGACCGCAGCGGACCTGGCTGACGGGCTGCGGACGGGCTTGCGGCTTGCGCGTGAGGCGAGCACGACGACGGCCTGTCGGGCCGTGGCGGCTTCCTACGACTGGCGCGATGCTGTGGTGCCTCGGCTCGAGGAGGTCTACGCCCGCTGAACCGCGGCCGTGAGGACGTTGGCGGTCATCGGCAGCTCCACCGGATCGGCGCCCAGCAAGCGCTCCATCTCTCCGGCGATGGCGTCGGCCAGGGCGGCGAGGTCGCCTTTGGCTTCGAGGCCAGCTCGCATCGGCGTTCCTGTCGTGTAGCCGACAGCCGCATCACGAGGCGTCATCGCCGCATTGGTCAACGTCACGATGTCGACCCTGACGGAGGTGAAACCGGCAGCGCGGGCGTCGCTGGCGAGCCGGTCGGGATCGGCGTACCCATGCGGAACGGTTGCGAGGAAGTCGGGCGGCTCCTCGTTCAAGACCGCCTTCAGGGCCCTCAGGTAAGCGACTTCGATCCCGTGCGTCTCGAGCGCACCCCAGCTGTTCGCGTGGAACGTCCCGCCGTCGGCGAGGACGCGGCGCGCCTGCGCCATGCCGGCGACCTTGTCGGGGAAGAACATCACGCCGAACTGGCAGACGACTGCGTCGAACTCGCAGTCCTCGAACGGCAGGGTGAGCGCGTCGGCGACCTCCCAAGACGCTCGCGGAACCCGCTGCCGGCCGAGCTCCACCATCGCGGGATTGAGGTCCGTCGCGACGACGTCGACGACTCCCGGCACGTCCAGCAGCGCGCGTGTGACGATGCCGGTGCCGGCCGCGATCTCGACCAGGCGCGCCGGTGAGCTCGCCGCGACTCGGTGTGCAAGATCACGTGCGTACGGCTCGAAGATGGCCGGAGCCAGCAGTCTGTCGTAGGCGTCGGGCATGTCGGCCGACCATCGAGTGTGTTGCTCATCCATGCCCTGCTCCTGCGCGGATCGGTGAAGATGTGCTGATGGATGGGATGAGCCTGGACCTTAACGGCAAGCTTGCGGTCGTCACCGGTGGAAGTCGCGGCATCGGTCGCGCCCTTGCCGAAGGGCTTGCGGAAGCCGGTGCGGATGTGGTCGTTGCGAGCCGGAAGGTCGACGCCTGTGAACGCGCAGCGGGTGAGATCGCCGCGGCGACCGGAGTTCGCACGCTTGGCCTCCGATGCCATGTCGGTGACTGGTCGGACTGCGACCATCTGGTCGAGGCGGTGTACTCGGAGTTCGGACGCTGTGACGTCCTGATCAACAACGCAGGCATGTCACCGCGGTACGACGGTCTTTCGTCGGTCAGCCAGGAGCTCTACGACAAGGTTCACGCCGTCAACGCACGTGGGCCGTTTCGTCTCGCCTCCTTGTTCGGGGCTCGAATGGTCGCAGGGGACGGTGGCTCGATCATCAACGTCTCCACCGCCGGCTCGTTGCGCCCGACCGCGGTCGAGCTGCCGTATGCAATGGCGAAAGCCGGACTGAACGCGCTCACCCTCGGGCTGGCCGGAACCTTCGCACCGAAGGTCCGCGCGAACCTGGTGCTCCCTGGCGCCTTCGATACCGACATCACGCTCGCCTGGCCGGAGGGCTTCAAGGAACAGGCCGCGGTGATCAACCCGATGGGCCGGATCGGCGTGCCCGCGGATCTCGTCGGGCTGTGCGTCTTCCTCGCCAGCGACGCCGCCGGCTACATCAACGGCGCCCAGATCCTCGTAGACGGCGGGTTGTACCGGAGCCTGTAGCGGGTGCGGGACCCGACGTGTCGACGGCGGACCGTCTGGCTGATCACCGGCGGACGAACCTCGACACCTTGTCGACAGTCGCGACCTGCAGGGAGTAGGTGTCGTAGTACGTCGCGATGCCGGCCCGCTGCGCCTCGACATGGTCGGCCTGCAGTCGCCAGGCCTCATGTGAGTCGCGGTCGGCGAAGGTCACAATCGTCACCCGCTCGCCATCGCGTGCGGTGAACGACTTGTGGTCGACATAGCCGGGCATCGTCTGGACCAGGTCACTCATCTGCTCCGCGTGCTCGACGTACTGCGGGTCGGCGTCCGGCATGAGCCGGGAGCGAAAGACCGTGACGATCTGTTGGGCGGTGAACTCGGGCGCCATGACGTCATTCAACGCCGAGCAGCAACTGCATTACCTCAGCGGCGCTCAGGATCTCCGTGACCTCACCCACGCCGGTGCCGGCGTACATGGCCATACCGGTGACCGTGCCGCTGCAACTCGTCGTCGGCGGGAGTGCCGACCACCGCTCCACGGGTGCACGCGAGGTTCCGTGCCCGAGCCACGCGGTGGGGCTCGGTTCCGAGCCGGCAGCGATGATTGCGTCACGCAGTACCCGGTGCGGTGCGCCCTCCCAGCCCACGTGGAATGCGGTCGTCAACTCGGTGTCCTGCTCGCCCTTCGCCGCGACGAGTGCTGCAAGGTAGTCGGGATGTGCCGCCGACTCGGTCGTAGCAAGAAACCGGGTGCCGACGCGAACGGCCGATGCCCCGCTGTCGAGCGCCCTGCGGACGTGGGCGCCGGTCGTGATGCCGCCGGCGGCGACCACGGGAATGGCCACTCTCGGCACGAGCTCATCGAGGAGGGCACGAAGTGGTGTGGTTCCGCGGACGTGTCCGCCGGCCTCGACCCCTTGCGCGACCACGGCGTCACACCCTGCGTCGGCGGCCGCTAGCCCTTCGTCTACTGAGCCGACCTGCCAGAGGGCAAGGGCGCCGCCGGCATGGATTCGCATGACGGCATCAGGATCGGGATCGCTCCAGAAGACGTCGACGACGCGCGAGGTAGCGGCTGCGAGCTCGAGGTCGGAGGCCAGGTGGGACAGGTGGAACCCGAAGAACCCGACGCCGTACGGCGCGGCGGTGCGGTCACGAAGCCAGGCGAGACGGTCCGAGAGCGGCGTCGCGTCGAGCGAGTGAATCATCCCGAGTCCGCCGGTCTCGCACACCGCCAGAGCGAGCTCCGGCGTGCCCACCCCGCCGCCGACCGGGGCGAGCTGGATCGGCGAATGACAGCCGACGAGCCGGGTGAATGCGGTGGTCATGACGCCATCCTGCCAATCGCCGCGAGGGCAGGCGCAAGGATGACGCCATGTCCTTCGAGGTGCTCCTCCTCGTCCTGGCGTCGGTGACGGCGGTCTCGGGACTCGCTCGCCGCTTCGGTGTGCCGCCGCCCTTCCTCCTCGTAGTGGGCGGCCTCGCCGTGTCCTATGTGCCCGGCGTCCCCGAGGTCAGCCTCGACCCACACCTGGTGCTGGTCCTCGTTCTGCCTCCGCTGCTCTACGCGGCGGCGCTGTCGACGGCGTACGCCGACTTCGGAGACAACCTGCGTCCAATCGGACTGTTGTCGGTCGGACTCGTGCTCGTCACGACGTTCGCCGTGGCCGGAATCGCCACACTCGTCGTGCCGGCCCTTCCGATCGCCGCCGCGATCGCCCTCGGCGCGATCGTGGCACCGCCGGACGCCATCGCCGCCACGGCGGTCGCCCGACGTATGGCACTGCCGCGTCGGGTGCTGGTCATCCTCGAGGGCGAGAGCCTCCTCAACGACGCGACGGCCCTGGTGTCCTACCGAATCGCGGTGAGCGCGGCAGTCGTCGGCGGGGCGACGGTAGGAGGAGCGCTGGGGGACTTCGCCGTAGCCGCTATCGGAGGCTCGGCGATCGGGCTGCTGCTCGGCGTCGTCCTGGCGGCGCTCCGGCGCCGGCTGCACGACCCGCTGCTGGAGAACGCCGTCTCGCTGCTGACGCCGTTCGCTGCGTTCCTGCCGGCAGAGAAGGCCCACGCAAGCGGGGTGCTTGCCGTGGTGGTCACCGGGCTCTACCTCGGCCGGCGGGCTCCGGTTCTGCTGTCCTCCGGCGCGCGACTGCAGGGGCAGGCGCTGTGGGCGATGGTGACCTTCTTCCTCGAAGGCCTCGTGTTCGCACTGATCGGGCTGCAGCTGCCACAGGTCGTTGATGCCCTTGGTGATGACGCCGCCGTCGCCATCGAGACGGCCGCCGCGGTCACCGCGACGGTGGTGCTCGTCCGCTTCGCGTGGGTCTTTCCAGCGACGTACCTGCCTCGATGGTTGTCGAGGCGGCTCCGCTCGCGCGATCCGGCGCCACCATGGCGCTACCCGTTCCTGATCGGTTGGGCGGGCATGCGTGGAGTCGTGTCGCTTGCCGCCGCGTTCGCACTCCCCACCGACATGCCTGGTCGCGACCTGATCCTGTTCGTGACGTTCTGTGTGATCATCGCGACGCTGCTCGTCCAAGGCATGACCCTGCCGTGGCTGGTCCGCCGTCTTGATCTCGACGACGATGGCGAAGCGGAGCGGATCGAGAAGGCGGTGGCGACGGCCGACCATCACGTGGCGCGCATGGCGCTGCAAGAGCTTGAGCGGATGGATGCGGACATGCCGCCCAGCGTCAGCGACGAGCTGCGTCACCACCTCGAGGAACGGGTGCGGCATGCGCACGCCGTACTCGGCGGGTGTCCAGGTGAGGACGAGTACGACGACGGTGCTACGCCGGAGGATCGCCACGCACTTGCCGATGCGGTGACGACGGTGCAGGTACGCCGGCAGCTGCTCGATGTCGAGCGGTCCGAGCTGCTTCGTCTCTATCGCGCACGCGACATCGATGACGAAGTCCTTCGGGCGTTGCAGCAACAGCTGGATGTCGAGGAGCTCGGCCTTGCCGGATGAGCGTGCCAGCCTCGGTCCCGCGATGATTCCGACGGGGCGCTGTCGTCTACTACCACTATGACGCGCGTTACCTGCCACATGTCGATGTCCCTCGACGGCTTCGTCGCCGGACCTGACCAGTCGCTCGAGGCCGGCCTGGGGGTCGGCGGCATCGAAGTGCATCGCTGGCACCTGCCGCCAAACCCGACGCACGAAGCCGACGTTGCCGCCGCCGCCGAGCTGTTGCGGCCTATGGGTGCCTACCTGATGGGCCGGAACATGTTCAGTCCGACACGTGGCCCCTGGACGGACGACTGGCGCGGCTGGTGGGGTGACGAACCCCCGTATCACGCGCCGGTCTTCATTCTCACCAACCACGAGCGGGAGCCGGTGGAGATGGCCGGTGGCACGACCTTCCACTTCATCACAGAAGGATTCGATGCAGCCTTGGCGCGGGCAAGAGAGGTTGCCGGAGACATGGATGTCGACATCGCCGGTGGCGCCTCGACGGTTCGCCAAGCGTTCGCCGCCGGTGCGATCGACGACCTCTACCTCGACATTGCCCCGGTCCTTCTCGGCCGTGGCGAGAGCATGTTCGACGGCATCCCCCTGGTCGCGCTGACTCAGCAGTCCGTGACGTACTCACCTGATGTGATCCACGTGCACTACACCGTCGGTTAGCGAACCACTGCGACCGGGGCGCGTCGCCGCGTCAGGTTGCGTAGCGTTCCGCTCGTGGCTCTCGCGACAACACGCCCGCTGATCATTGCGCGTGCGCTTCGCGGGTTTGCTGACGGCTTCGCCAGTGTTCTACTTGCTCGCTACCTCGTCGAGCTCGGGTTCTCCGGTCTGCAGGTCGGCGTGCTGGTGACCGCCACGTTGCTCGGATCCGCCGCGCTGACGTTGGTTGCAGGCCTTCGACTAGCGAGGTTTGGGGCTCGTTCGGTTCTGCTCTGGTCTTGTGCCCTGATGGCCGCGACCGGCGTGGGCTTCGGGACCGTGACCTGGTTCTGGCCCCTCGTCCTGATCGGCTTCGTCGGGACGCTCAACCCTTCGGGCGGGGACGTCAGCCTGTTTCTCCCGACGGAGCAGGCCGCGCTCGCGACTCTTACGCCGCTGCGCGATCGTGCGCATCGATTCGGTGTCTACAACCTGGCCGGAACCCTCGCTGGCGCCGGCGGTGCGCTGGTGTCGGCGGTGCCGGCCCGGCTGGCCAGAGAGATGGGCTGGAGCGTGCCGCGAACCGAGCGCATCTCGTTCCTCGTCTACGTCGTCGTTGCGGCCTGCGCTGCCGCGGTCTACTCGCGGATGGGGGAGCACCTTCCCGGGCCGGCAATGCAGACCGGACTGCACCGGTCACGCGCGATCGTGATGAGGCTGTCACTGCTGTTCTCCATCGACTCTGCAGGTGGCGGCTTCGCACTTCAGTCCTTGCTGGTGCTGTACCTGTACCTGCGGTTCGACCTGTCGCCAGCCGTGACCGGTGCGACGCTCGCCGCAACGGGTGTGCTGTCGGCATTCTCCCAGCTGGCCTCTGCCCGAATCGCGGCACGCATCGGGCTGGTCCGCACGATGGTCTTCACGCACCTACCGGCGAACCTCTGCCTGATCCTCGCCGGTCTCGTCCCCAACGCGACGGCGGCGATCGCCCTCTTGCTCGTCCGGTCGTCGCTGTCACAGATGGATGTGCCCGCGCGCCAGGCGCTTGTCATGCGACTCGTCGAACCCGATGAGCGTGCCGCCGCAGCGAGCCTCACCAACGTGCCGCGAAGCCTCGGTTCGGCGACAACGCCCGCTCTCGCCGGTGCGCTCTTCGACTGGTCACACATCGGATGGCCCCTGGTGATCGGAGGGGCGATGAAGGTGATCTACGACCTGTTGCTGCTCGCACAGCCGCTCGATCGCGATTAGCCGCCCGGGCTCGACCTGATAGGCAGTGTTCATGCCAAGACTGACCACTGGAAGCCGTTCCGTCGCCGGCAAGGCGGTGCTCGTCACCGGCGCCGGCAGCGGCATGGGAACGGCGACCGCGCAGCTGTTCGCGGATGAGGGTGCGAAGGTTGCGGTGACTGACCTCGCGCCCGAACGCGTGCAGACCGTGGTCGACGAGATCGTCGCGGCCGGCGGCACCGCGCAGGGCTGGGTCCTCGACGTGGCCGACCAGACGGCGGTGGATCGAGTCGTTACAGAGGTCGCTGCGGTGTTCGGATCGCTCGACATCCTCGTGAACAACGCCGGAATGGTCAGCCCGGGGCCCGTCGACGGTCCGTCGTACCTGGACGACTTGCAGCGCACGCTCGACGTCGACCTGATCGCCCACGTGCGCACGATCCGCGCTGCTCTGCCTCACCTCAAGCGGAGCGGGACAGGGCGCATCGTCAACATCGCGTCGACCGAAGGGTCGGGTGCGACCAAGTACAACTCGGCGTACGTTGCCGCAAAGCACGGGGTCATCGGACTCACCCGGGCCCTGGCAATGGAGCTCGCAGACTTCGGCATCACCGTGAACTGCGTCCAGCCCGGTCCGATCCGGACCGGCATGACCGAGGACATCCCGGAGGAGGCAAAGACCAAGTTCGCCCGCCGTCGGGTGCCGCTTCGCCGTTACGGCGAACCCGAGGAGGTAGCGCAGATGACCTTGTCTCTTTGCCTCCCGGCGATGTCCTTCGTCACAGGCGCGAATGTCCCCGTCGACGGCGGGCTGCTCGTTCAGAACACCTAGCGCGAATCGACGATCCTCGAGAACGACACCTCTCGAATGCTTCCGCGAAAGCGCCTTCTGCACGAAGTAGCACATGAAGTAGTGCGCGCAGGCCACTTCTGCGCTTGGTGTCCGAATCGAGACGGACAACATGTGCTACTTCGGGGGAATGGCCGCCCTCGAACAGCGCCGGTTCGAATCGGCAGGCGCGGATCCCGTACGTTGTCCGCGTGCGGCTCGTCATCGCCAGGTGCTCGGTGGACTACACCGGTCGACTGAAGGCACATCTTCCGCTCGCCACCCGCCTGCTCGTCGTGAAGGCGGATGGGTCCGTGCTCGTCCACTCCGACGCCGGGGGCTACAAGCCGCTGATGTGGATGACCCCGCCGTGCTCACTTCGTGAGAACGAGGGCGAGTGGACGGTCAGCAACAAGGCGGAGGAACAGCTCCTGATCACCATCGAAGAGGTGGTGTCCGAAGCCTCTGCCGATCTCGGCGTCGATCCGGGCCTGGTCAAGGATGGCGTCGAGGCGCAGCTCCAGGTCCTGCTCGCCGAGCACTGCGCAGTTCTCGGCGAGGGCATCACACTCGTTCAGCGCGAGTACCCCACCGACATCGGGCCGGTCGACCTGCTGTGCCGCGACGCGAACGGCGCGACCGTCGTGGTGGAGATCAAGCGGCGCGGCGAGATCGACGGCGTCGAGCAGCTCACGCGCTATCTCGAGCGGCTCGAGCGCGACCCGCTGCTACGCCCGGTGCGCGGCATGTTCGTCGCGCAGGAGATCAAGCCGCAGGCCAAGGTGCTCGCCGCGGACCGTGGCATTGACTGCCTGGAGGTCGACTACGACGAACTCCAGGGGCGCGTCTCCGACGCGCTTCGGCTGTTCTAGTCCGTCGCAATCGCGTCCAGCACGTCGAGCCGCGCCGCGCGACGGGCAGGGAACGTCGCGGCGAACAAGCCGAGTAGCGCCGCGAGGACCAGGAAGATGATCAGCTGCGGGATCGGAACGGAGATCTCGCTGAGTTCCTGCGCGTCGATCGACGAGACGAGCGCCAAGCCGAGCCCGGTGCCGATGATGATGCCGACCACCGCGCCGAACAGCGCAAGGATGACAGACTCGGCGCGGACCATGCCGCGAATCTGCCGACGCGTCATTCCCACGGCGCGAAGCAGCCCGATCTCACGCGTGCGCTCGAAGACAGACAGCATCAAGGTGTTGATGATGCCGATCAACGCGATGATGACGGCCAGTGCGAGCAGCGCGTAGATCAGGCCGAGCAGCTTGGCGACGGCATCCTTCTGCGTCTTCTGGAACTCGTCGCGGGTCTGCACCTCGACGTTGGGATAGGCGACGAGCGCATCGGTGACCGCCTGCTGGCGGTCACCGTCGGTCGTCGCGAGGACAGCCACCGGCAGCGCCTGGTCGAAGTGCGCGAGGAAGAACTTGTCGCTGACGACGTACGAGCCGAGCAGCGCATTGGGCTTGTAGACGCCCCCCACCCGCATGCCGACGACGCCGGTCTTGGCGAACTTCACGTCGAGGGTGTCGCCGACCGCGAGGTTCTTGGAGTCTGCCGTGTTCGCGTCGATCAGCAGGTCCCCGTGGGAGATCGACGCGGCGTTGCCCGAATCCATTCGCACGAGGACCGTCTCGCTCAGGTGCTCAGGTGAGATCGCGGTCACGTCCTTGAGGCTGTCGCCGATCTCGACGTTCCCGTCGTACACGACATTGGTGTCCTCCACACCGGAGATCTGGCTGACGAGGGGCTCGATCGAGTTGCTGATCCCCGGTGCGTTGTCGCCGAAGTCCGAGATGATCAGGTCGGCGCTGACGGCCTGGTCGACGGCGCTGGTCACCGACTTGGTCAACGAGGCGCCGAAGACGGAGATCGCCGAGACCAGGGCGAGTCCGATCATCAGCGCGGAGGCGGTCTGAGCGGTTCGACGCGGGCTGCGCATCGAGTTCTCGCGACCGATCCGACCCGGCATCCCGAACCAGCGCGCAAGCGGCCTGCCGATGAAGCTCGCGACCGGGCGGGCGAAGGTCGGAGCGAGCATCGCGACGCCGAGGAAGACCGCGACGGCTCCGATGCCGACCAGCGGGAGCTGACTGACGGCCATGCCTACCGCGAGCAGGATGACGCCGATCAGCCCGAGCACGCCGCCGATCGTGAGCCGACGTCGATTCGAGATCTCGAGGCCCGTCTGATGTTGGCTGATCGCATCGATCGGAGAGATGCGCACAGCTCGACGCGCCGGGCTGATCGCAGCAACAACGGTGACGCCCACACCTACGGCGAGGCCGACGACCGCGGTTCGGGCGTGGAAGACGAGCGACGACGCCGGGAGCGTGATCCCGAAGGCCCGCAAGAGCCCCTCGAGGCCGAACGCGGCGAGGACGCCAACCCCGAGTCCGATGATCGACGAGACCAGGCCGACGAGGGCGGCCTCGCCCAGCACCGAGCGGAACACCTGTCGTCGGCTCGCCCCGACGATTCGCAGCAGTGCGAGCTCACGAGTGCGCTGGCCGACGATGATCGAGAACGTGTTGAAGATCGTGAACGCGCCCACGAACAACGAGATGAAGGCGAAGACGAGCAGCGCCGTGGAAAAGATGCCGAGAGCTTGGTTGATCGAGTCTGTCTGCTCGTCGGCGACCGTCTTGCCGGTCACGACCTGTACGCCGGTCGGCACCGTGGCCTGAATGGCGCGCTGGACTGTTGCGGTGTCCGCTCCGGAACGGGTGAGGATGTTGATCGCGTCGAGGCGTCCGGGCTCTTGGAAGACCTGCTGCGCCGTCGGCAGGGCGAACGCGGCGATGGACGTGCCCGCGACGTTGTCGGCGGTACCGAACTTGACGATGCCGGTGATGGTGAAGGTCCGGGTCGGGCCGGCGAGCAGGATCTTGACCGGCTGGCCGACCGCAAAGTCGTACTTCTTCGCCGTACCGGCGTCCATGACGACGTCGTCGGGCCCGGTCGGCGCAGTCCCGGAGACGAGATGCAAGGCGCTGAGTGACTGGTTCGGGTCGTAGCTCAGACCGATGCTTCCGCCACCGCCGCTGATCGCCTTCCCTTCGGGGGAGACGAACTGGGCGTAGCCGGTGACGTCACCGGCAACCGCTTCGACCCCAGGCACGTTGCGAATCGTCGTCATCAGCGACTGGGGAATCGGGTTGCGTGTGGCGGTGTCGCCGATGCTCGTGTGGTTGAACTGCGCCACGCCGCGTGCCTGCAGGTCGACCTTCGCGTAGATGTTGCCGATCAGGTTGGAGAAGGTGTTGTGCAGTGTGTCCGTCAGTACGAATGTGCCTGAGATGAACGTCACGCCGAGCACGATCGCGAGTGCGGTCAGCGTGAGTCGCAGCTTGTGAGCCAACAGGCCCTTCAAGGTGATGCGCCACATGTCAGGTGCCCAGCGTCCGCATCCGCTCCAGCACCTTGTCAGCGGTCGGCTGCTTCAGTTCACCGACGATCGTCCCGTCGGCGAGGAACACCACCCGGTCGGCGTACGCCGCACCATGTGGATCGTGAGTGACCATCACGATCGATTGACCGAGCTCGCGGGTCGAGCGTTGGAGGAAGCCGAGCATCTCCGTCGAGGCGTTGGAGTCGAGGTTGCCGGTCGGCTCGTCGGCGAAGATCAGATCCGGCTTGTTGATCAGCGCGCGGGCACATGCGACTCGCTGCTGTTGGCCGCCCGATAGCTCGGTCGGACGATGGCTGAGCCGGTCCCTGATGCCCAGGTGCTCGACGAGGTAGTCGAACCACTCGCGGTCCACCGACTTTCCGGCGAGGTCAACCGGCAGGGTGATGTTCTCCCCAGCTGTGAGGGTGGGAACGAGGTTGAACGACTGGAAGACGAAGCCGACGCGGTCGCGACGGAGCTGTGTCAGTCCGGTGTCATCAAGCGCGTTGATGTCCTGCTCACCGACGTACGTCTTGCCGGAGGTCGCGCGGTCGAGCCCCGCCATGCAGTGCATGAGAGTCGACTTGCCGGATCCGGACGGTCCCATCACCGCGGTGAAGTGACCGCGTTCGAAGGTGACTGTGATGCCGGCGAGCGCGTGGACGGCGGCCGGCCCGGAGCCGTAGGTCTTGTGGAGATCGATGGCGTGCGCGGCTGGGGAGGCCGCGGGTTCCTGTTTGGTCACGACTCCGCATCCTTGCACGCCTCGCCCAGCGGTTTTTGAGGCGCGCTGGTCTCGATAGGCTGCGGTCATGTCGAAGCTGGATGTGCCGGTTCGGCGGGTCGCTCTCGAGCCGACCTTCGAAGGCGTGCCGCGGCACTTCGCGGCCGATGGCGACCTGATTCTCAGCCACTTGGCCGCGGCGTTGTCGGCGGTGTTCCCGGACGGAGAGGACTTCTTCGTCCGATCGGTGCGCCACTATCGTGACCAGATCACCGACCAGGTCCTCGCCGACCAGGTGTCCGGCTTCATCGGTCAGGAAGTGACCCACGGTCGCGAGCACCGGGCATTCAACACCCATCTCGACACGCTCGGTTACCACACCAAGTTCGTCGAGCGGCTGGTACGACGGGTCATCGGCTTTCGGGAGCGGCACATGCCGCCGATCAGCAATCTCGCGATCACCGCAGCCCTCGAGCACTTCACCGCGACGTTGGCCGAGCTGGTGCTGACGAACACGGAGGTGCAGGAATCCTTCGGGCACGACGCGGTGTGCAACCTCTTCTACTGGCACGCCCTGGAGGAGAGCGAGCACAAGGCCGTAGCGTTCGATGTGTACCGCTCTGTCGGCGGCAGCGAGCGGCTGCGAATCATGACCATGAAGGTCGCTCGCTACGTGTTCGTCGTCAGTACCACTGTGCAGATCCTGTTCTCGCTGTTGACCGATCGAACGACCTATCGGCCGGGTGCGCTCCGAGCAAGCTGGCGCAATGCCCGTCGTTCGCCACTGTTCAGCCGCGAGGTGTGGCGGGAGCTCAAGGCGTATGAGCGCCCAGGCTTCCACCCGAGCGATCGCCCCAACGTCGACCTGATCACCGATTGGCGTGAGCGCCTGTTCGGTTCTGATGGGTCGATGACCTCGACGCTACGGGGCTCTGCACTCGCCTCCTGAAGGGTTGGCATGCTTCTCAACGGCTTCAACCACGTCGCACTGCTGACTGCGGACACCGAGCAGTTCGTCGCGTTCTTCAGGGACGTCTTCGAAGCCGAGGTGATCGGCGCACAAGAGCCGATGGGCGGCAGGCTGACCTTCGTCAAGATCGGCGATGACGCGGAGTTCAACGTGTTCGAGGTGCCGGACAACACTGAGGCGCAGCGCCAGACGCCGATGCTCGGTCGTGGCCGGATCGACCACTTCGGACTGCAGGCCGCTTCGCTCGAGGCGTTCGAGGAGATTCGTCGGCGGCTGATCGACCGCGGTGCAGCCGATGCGTTCGTGACCGACTTCGGTCCGGTCCTGTCGCTGTTCTTCACCGGGCCTGACGGGCTGGAGGGTGAGGTGTGCGTCCCGAATCCGGACGCCGTACCCGGAACCTTCAACCCGCCAGGAACCCCGGCGAAGCGGTACGTCGGCTGAACCGCAGGCAGTCAGCCAACCGAGGTGACGACCTCGAACAGCATCGGCGAGCTGGGGAACTCTTTCCAGCCCGGCTGCGTCACGACGCTGCGGAACTCCTCGCTGGCGTGCGCGGCCCGGAAGTCCGCCTCGGACTCCCAAGTGGCGACGTTCACCCAGCGGTACTCCGCGTCGGAGGAGATGGCGCGGTGCAGGCGCAGCGACACGAAGCCCGGCTGGGCGCGGAAGTACGTCGATGTCGCGGTCCACAGCTCGTGGAATGCATCGTCGCGCTCGGGTCGTACGGCGAAACGGTTCATCAGCACGACCTGGCCGTCGACCGGCCGGTCGCCGGTCGGGGCGGTGCGCTCTTCGGCGGTCATCGCGTTCATCTCTGCTCCGAGTTCGTCGAGGACTTGTTGCACATCTGTGCAATGAATGCACGCATGTATACTTAGAGCACGCGGTGGTCGTCAAGTGTCCCGACCGGCCCACGAATGGAGAGCGATGCGCGACGTGGCCGACGACACCGGCCGGGTACGTCAGCGGCGTCGGACCCGGGCCGCGATCGTGGATGCTGCGGCGCGACTGCTGAGCGCGGGTGGACCGCCGCCCGGCGTCAACGAGATCGCACGCGCCGCGGACGTCTCGCGGCGGACGGTGTACCAGTACTTCCCGACCGTCGACCAGCTGCTCCTCGATGCCACCCTGGGGTTGCTCGCTCAGTCCGACGTCGACGCGGCGATCGACGCCGCGGACTCGCGCGGCGCCACACCTGTCGAGCGCGTAGAGGCGATGATCCAGGCGTTGGGCAATCTCGCGGCGACGTCGCTCCCGTTCGGCCGATCCCTCGTACGCCTCACGGTCGAGGCACCCGCACCGGAGCCGGGACAGCCGAAGCGCGGCTACCGACGAATCGGATGGATCGAGCGTGCCGTCGAACCGCTGCGCGCCGAGCTCGATCCCGACCTGTTCGACCGCCTTGTCTCCTCGCTGGCCATGGTGGTGGGCTGGGAGGCGCTCATCGTCCTGCAGGATCTTCGCGGCATCGACGGCGACGAGCAGGTCGCGACGTCGATGTGGGCGGCGCGTTCGGTAGTGCAGGCCGCGCTTGAGGAGCAGGCGACCAGGGCTCAACCGCGCGTCGCTCGCCGCGGGAAGTAACACTGTCTCTGGCAGTAGATCGCTGCGCACCACCTAGGCCTCGGGGGAAGTCGCGTGATCAACGTTCACGATGTCGGCGGCGTCGCCGTTCTGGAGCTGGACCAGGACGCGGTCAACGCCCTTGATCTCGAGTTGGTCGAGTCGATCACGAGCACCCTCGCCGGGCTCAACGAACCGGTCGTGCTGACCGGCCGGGGGCGGGCGTTCTCTGCTGGGGTAGATCTCCGACGCATCGTTGATGACGGCGACGAGTACATCGAGCGGTTCCTGCACGCCCTCGGGCGCGCGTTTCACACCGTGTTCAGCTATCCGCATCCGACGGTCGCTGCTGTCAACGGACACGCGATCGCGGGTGGCTTTGTGCTCGCGCTCGCATGTGACTATCGATTGATGTCCGCGGGGACGATCGGCCTGACCGAGCTGCCGGTCGGCGTGGCCTTTCCTCGGGTTGCGCTGGAGATCGTCCGCCATGCCTTGGGTCCGCTCGCCACCAAGACGGTGCTCTTCGGTGACACGGTCGGTCGTGACGAGGCGCTTCGCCTAGGGATGGTCGACGAGGTCGTCGCGCCCCACGAGCTGCTCGAACATGCGACCGCTGCGGCGGCGAAGCTGGCGCGGACCCCCGCGACGCTGTATGCCCGCACCAAGCAGGATCTTCATGCGCCGGCCTTGAGCGCAGTCGCCAACGAGCCTGAAGGCGCACTTGCGGTCTGGACGGCACCGGAGACCAAGGCCCGGCTGAAGGAGTTCTTGGCCTCGCTCGGGCGCAGCTGAGAAGAGCGCCGTGCCGGTGGTGAGGAGCAGGTAGGACAGACTGGCGAGGTGAAGATTCGTACGACGGGGGTCGTCGGGCTCGGCACGATGGGCGCCGGAATCGTCGAGGTGTTCGCTCGGGCGGGCCTCGATGTCGTGGCAGTCGAGGTCGACGACTCGCTGCTAGCGGCGGGCCAGAAGCGGCTGGAAGGCTCGCTTTCCAAAGCAGTCGATCGCGGTCGGCTCGGCGCCGAGGAGCGCGATGCCATCCTCGGTCGGGTCGAGTTCACCACCGAGCGTTCCGCGCTGGCGCGTGCCGACCTCGTCACCGAGGCGGTGCCCGAGCGGTTGGAGATCAAGACGGCGCTGTTCGCCGACCTGGACGCGATTTGCCCGCCGAACACGGTGCTGGCAACCAACACGTCGTCGTTACCGGTGACGCGAATCGCAACGGCGACCGGGCGGCCGGACCGAGTGGTCGGGATGCACTTCTTCAACCCTGCACCCGTGATGCGTCTCGTCGAGGTGGTCCACACCGTGCGCACCGATGCCGACGTCACTGCGGCGGTTCGTACTCTTGCCGAGCAGTGCGGCAAGACCCCCGTGGTCGTCGGCGACCGGGCCGGATTCGTGGCAAATGCGCTGCTGTTCGGCTACCTAAACGCTGCCGCTCGCGCCGCCGAGACGGGCCAGGCCGCTGTTGCCGACATCGACACCGCGATCATCGCCGCGTGCGGGCTCCCGATGGGTCCGCTGACGCTGATGGACCTGATCGGCCTCGACGTCTCGCTCGACGTCATGGAGACGATGTTCGAGGAAACCCGTGACCAGCGCTATGCCCCGGCGCCGTTGCTGCGGCGCCTCGTGATGGCGGGCGACCTCGGTCGGAAGACCGGCCGCGGCTACTACCGCTACGACGGGAGCGAGGCGATCGCGGTGATACCGCCGCCCGACTTCTCGGTCGGTAGCGCTCGCCCCACCTCGACGGTCGTCATGGTGGCGAGCAGCGCGTCGGCGCTGCACACCGCGATGCCCACGGTCGATCTGGTCGATCCGGACAAGACGTCGGATGCCGATGTCGTGATCGTCGACGGAGGTTCTCGGAGCGGCACGACGGAATTGCTCGCCCGCGTCGTACGGGTGACAAAGGCCGGCGCGGTCATCGGCGTCGCGACGACCGACGAGGCGCCCGTGCTGGCGATGACCGCCGGTTTGCCGGACCGCGGATACATCGTCGGGGTCCACCTCCCGCACACCCCACGCGGCGGGGTGATCGAGGTAGTCGCGACGTTGCACAGCCACCCCGATGCGGTCGCGACGATGGTGGCCGCGACGCGGGATGCCGGCCTCGCCGCGATCGCCTGTCGCGATCGGCCGGGCTACGTCGTCGACTACCTCGTCCTTCCGCATCTCGGCGACGCCGTCCGGATGGTCGACGATGGGTACGCCGACACCGCGGACGTCGACGCGGCCATGCGGCTCGGTTGCGGCTACGCAGATGGCCCGTTCGCGATGCTCGCGGCCGTCGGTGCCGACGACACCCGCTCGGTGCTCTCCCATCTGGCCGCGGCCACTCATCTGGCGTCGCTGGCTCCTTCCCCACTGCTCGACGAGCTCGCCGCCGCCGGCCCCGCCCCGGCATGAGCCGGCACTGAGTTGGCGCCTCGCAGGGCCAGGCGGCGAGACGACACGCCGGCGCCGCTTCGTACCGGCGGATGGGCGGTCGAGGAGACCCATCCTGACGGAGAGTGGATGGTGCGGTCACTCACGGCTGAAGCCGCCGCGAAGACCTACCGTTGCCCCGGGTGTCAGCAGGAGGTCCGGCCGGGCACGCCGCACATCGTGGCGTGGCGACCGGGTGACGAGTCCGGTCGCCGCCACTGGCACACGCCTTGCTGGCAGGCCCGGCTGCGCAGGCGATGACAGCCCGGCGCCGTCGATGAGCCAGATACGGGCCAACACCGTGCTGCCTGCCCGGCGCGAGGCGGTCACGCTGCACACGGCGGACGGACTGGCTCTCGTCGGCGAGCTCGCGCTGCCCGAGTCGGTACCGCCTGTCGCGACGCTCGTCATGCTGCATCCGTTGCCCACGCAGGGCGGGATGATGGACAGCCATCTGTTTCGCAAGGCCGCCTACCGGCTTCCCGCTTTGGCCGACCTCGCCGTACTGCGGTTCAACACTCGCGGCACCGAGAGCGCAACGGGGCGCAGCGATGGACGCTTCGACAACGGCGACTCCGAGCGGTACGACGTGGCGGCGGCACTCGACCTCGTGGAGTTTCGCGACCTGCCGCAGCCGTGGCTGGTCGGCTGGTCGTTCGGCACCGATCTCGCCCTACGGCACGGCTGCGATCCGAGCGTCGTGGGGGCGATCCTGATCTCGCCGCCGCTGCGCTACTCGACCGATGCGGATCTCGGGGTGTGGGCGCAGTCCGGCAAGCCCGTGGTCGCGATTGTTCCCGAGTTCGACGACTACCTGCGGCCACCCGAAGCCCGGCAGCGGTTCGCGGCAATCCCGCGGGCGCGGGTGATCGAGGTGACCGGTGCGAAGCACTTGCTGGTCGGCTACACCGAAGAGGTGCTCGATC
>Ga0164242_10001908_pt1 | contig 24442 bp, 20 predicted proteins | sample OricomgcompostMG_FD_108783 | JGI IMG/M metagenome (GOLD analysis project Ga0164242, IMG submission 108783) | Miracle-Growth compost microbial communities from Emeryville, California, USA - Original compost - Miracle growth compost (MG) ...
ACGCCGATGGAGGCGGTGACTCGGATGCCGTCGCCGACGACCACCTCGCTGATGCGCTCGCGCACCCGGGTCGCGGCGGCGACCGCGGCGTAGAGGTCGGCGTTGTCGAGCATCAGCACGAACTCTTCACCGCCGAACCGGCCGACCATGTCGTACTCGCGCAGGTCCTGCTTGACGCAGTTCGCGACGGCCGTGAGCACCTGGTCGCCGACGAGGTGACCGTGCGTGTCGTTGATGCGCTTGAAGTGATCGAGGTCGATGAGCAGTACCGCGACCGGAGCCTTGGTGCGCGCCGCTCGCAGCAGGGCGCGGTGTGCGACCTCGCGCCAGGCGGTGAAGTTGAGCAGACCGGTCTTGGCGTCGACAGTGCTCTGCACCTGCAGCTGCCCGACCATGCTTCCGCGGTAGAGCATAGCCAGGATTGCGAGAGCACCTGGGGTAAGCCACGGTGCGTGAAGAACCATCTGACCGGTGAATACGCCAAGGATCAGCGATACGTACTCGAAGATCACCTCCTCGCGCGAGGCGCCCGTCACGTGTTCGGACCGCTTCTGGCTTGCCAGATAGACAACCAGCAAGACCAAGGAGAAGTTGACCAGGTTCGCAACAGCCACGGCGCCGGCTGCAGCGCCAAGGTAATCCGGGCCGTCCGGGAGCCAGGACAGCGCATGCGTCAGGCCGGACAGGGTTAGGGATGCTGCGAGCGTCGCGATCATCATCGTCGCGCCGCTCAGGACCAATCGGTGAGGGAGAGTCGAGCCGTCCCGCCCCGCGCGGATCAGCGTATGCGCGAACATGGTTGCGACGGCTAGAACCGCCCACCCGGCCGGCAGGGCGATGGCAGCCGCGATCATCCAGACCGAGTCTGCACCGACCAAAGTTCCGGAGCCCAACAGATATCGGCGGATACGTTCACTGCGATCCACGATCTCCTCGAAGGCAACCGCAAGTCCGCAGATCAGTGCGAAGCGGCCGAACATTGCCGCGTTGGCATGTTCGAGCGACAGCTCCCACCCCATGCCGGCGAACGCGACAGCTTCGATGACGAGGACGACGACGAGGGCGGGCAGCCGGACGGACCATAGCCCCCAGCTGCGGAACCAGCGCCACGCGCTCCGTTCCGCGGCGGCGTCGCTGCCGGCCCGCGCCATTTCAGCCCGACCCTTCCCCCGACCATATCCCGCGAAAATAGGACAATCTATACCGTGTTTTGTGCATGTCTCCCTCCAATTTACCGCAGTTTTATGCGTGACGCGAGTAAATGGTTGTGAAAGAAAGCAATTCACTTCAAGGTGGGGGTTGTCATGCAGGGTCTGCGCTGGAACTGAAGTCACGGGCCTGGACAACCGGGGAGGGTTGTTCGCCGCCCGACTTCCCGCCGCGCCTGGAGTCAGGACTCTCATGGCGTGGCTCGAGTAGCAAGTAGCGATGGGGCCGTCGCACCGAGCTCAAGCCGGTGTGGCGGCCCCGCTGCTTTCCGGCAACACCTCGGTCAGCACGTCCATGCCGGGTACACCGCCGGCCCGGCGGCGAGCACGCAGATCCTTGGCGCGCAGGATGGTCAGCCGCCACGCGATCACCACGCCGACCGCGCCGCACACACCGATCGCCGGGCCGACGCTCCAGGCCTGCGCGATCGCGCCGCCGGCGACCAGGCCGATCCCTTGCGCGACGAGCAGCCCGGCGGCGGCGACCGAGATCGCCTGCCCGCGATGCCCCGGCGGGATCGTGATCGCGAACTCGGTCATTACCTGCGACTGGTACGCGAACATCAATCCGCTCAGCGCGAGCAGCATCATCGCGATCGCGAGCGGCGGCTCGCCCCACAGGAAGACGGACGGCAGGCAGCTGAGCATGGCGAGCAGGCCGACCGTGCGTGCCCGCTGCTCGGACGAGAGCATCCGGGTGAACATGATCGTGCCGATCATCAGGCCGGCCGGGTTCGCGGCGAGCAACAGGCCCACCGCGCCGGCGCCACCACCGATCGCATCCGCGTACGGCGCAGCGAGTCCTTCGGGCGCGACGATCAGACCGGCCAGCCAGGAGAAGCCGATCAGGTAGCGCAGGTGCCGGGTGCTGAAGGCGGTGCGGGCACCGTCCATCCAATTGCGCCGGCGACCGTCCTCATCCACCTCCCGGACAACCGGACGGCGGCGCACACCGGCCACGATCAGCAGTGCGGAGATCGCGTACGAGATGGCGTCCACGAACAACGCCGAGTGCGAGCCGATCGCGGCCACGACGATGCCGCCGACTCCGAATCCGGCCAGCTGCGCACCCTGCTGTGCGGCGACGCGCAGCCCGACGCCGAGCACGTACCGATCGGGCCCGAGGATCTCGGACACCAGGGCCGACTCCGCGGCCTGCCATGGCGTCCCGATGATCACCACCACGACAAGCAGCGCGGTCGTGACCGGTAGCGGCGTGCGCGGCCAGGCCATCGACGCGAGCAGGCCGGCGCGCAGCACGTCGCCGGTGATCAACAACCCGCGCTTGGGGAACCGGTCGCCGAGGTGGCCGAGGAAGATGCTGCCCAGCAGCGCCGGCAGGTAGCTCAGCGCGTAGACCCCCGCGGTCATGAAGCCCGAGCCGGTGTCGTTATAGACCAAAACGGACAAAGCCACGCGGGAAAGCTGATCACCGACCGAGGATTGAAGATCAGCAAGCCAGAGAACGCGGAATTCGCGCACCCTCATAACCGTGCCGAAACCGCCCAATTGCCCTGTCGTGCGCCGCGCCGGGAACCACGATCTGCGATGTCTTCCCCTCGGCACGGCGCAACTGTAATCAGATTGTGTGCCAATTGGACAGACCATGTGATCGCACCGGCATCGGGCGATCTCAGGCCAGGAACCCCTGCACGGCGAAGGTCGGTTCGGCGGCGGGCGCGAGGCGGCGGACGGTGGTGCGCGACCGGATCCAGCCGGTCGCTTCGGGCGCGGGCATCGGCCGGGCGACCTGCCAGCCCTGGACGCCGTCGCAGCCCAGGCTGTGCAGCACCTGCCACTCGTCCTGCGTCTCGACGCCCTCGGCGATGGCCGGCATGCCGAGCGCGTGCGCCATCTCGACGATCGCCCGCACGATCCCGACCGCGTCCCCGCCCTCGGAGAGGCTCGACACGAACACCCGGTCGATCTTGAGCTCGTCCACCGGCAGCGTCTGCAGCCGCAGCAGCGAGGAGTATCCGGTGCCGAAGTCGTCGAGGCTGATCGTCACACCCATCTCGCGCAGGTGCGCCAGCGCCTGATCCATCTCGTTCGTGTGCGCGGCGACGATCCGCTCGGTGATCTCCAGCTGCAGCATGCTCGCCGGCAGGTCGTGGTGACGCAGCTGGCTGCTGACCAGCTCCGTCAGCCGGTCGTCGGTGAGGTCGGTCGGCGAGATGTTCACGGCGACCGGGACGTGCAGCCCGACGTCGCGCCACGCGGCCATCTGGTCGAGCGCCAGCGTGAGCACGCGCTCGGTCAGCATCGGCATGATTCCGGAGCGCTCGGCGAGCGGGATGAACTCGTCGGGCGGGACGAAGCCACGCTGCGGGTGGTTCCACCGGATCAGCGCCTCGAAGCCGAGCGGCGTCGCGTCCTTGGTGGCGACCTTCGGCTGGTAGTACAGCTCGAGCGCGTCGTCCTCGAGCGCCTGGCGCAGTTCGCCCAGCAGGTTCAGCCGGTCGGCCGAGTTCTGGTCGCGCTCCGTTGCGTACACCTCGACCGTCGCGCCGCTCTCCTTCGCCACGTACATCGCGACGTCGGCGTAGCGCAGCAGCGTGTCGCCGTCCTGGCTGTGGACGGGGCAGTTCGCGACGCCGATTGACACGTCTACGTCCAGGGCGAGGCTGTCGATCGTGATCGGTTCGGTCATCGCGAGACGGATCCGGTCGGCGACCGCGTAGACCTCCTCGGGCGTGGCGTCCTGGACGATGACCGCGAACTCGTCGCCGCCGAGGCGGGCCACGCTGTCCTCCGGACGGACCGACGTGCGCAGCCGCTCGGCGAACTTGATCAGCAGCCCGTCACCGACCTGGTGGCCGAGGGTGTCGTTGACGCGCTTGAAGTCGTCCATGTCCACGAGCAGCAACCCGAACGGGCTGTTGTCGCGGTGGAACTGGGCCAGCGAATCACCCAGTTCGAACCGGAGGCTGGCCCGGTTCGGCAGGCCGGTGAGCGCGTCGTGCGCGGCGTCGTGCTCGCGTGCGAGCGAGACCTGGCCGGTGTAGTAGAGCAGCAGCAGCGGGATCAGCAGCAGCGGCAGCATCCGCCAGTCGCGCAGCGCGACCAAGGCGACCAGCGGGGAGAGCGCGAGCACGGCGAACGTCATCGCGCCGTCGCGGCTGAACTGGTCGGTGATGCTCTGCTTGAGCGGGTACCGGAACGTGACCACGGTGCCGACCAGCAGCAGGTTCACGGAGAAGTAGGCGATCCAGCTGCCGACGGCCCAGCCCATGTCACCGAACTGGAAGCTGGTCAGCGGGTGCGACAGGCTCGGCCGCGCACCGGCCACATACATGACCGCCCACGCGGCGCCGACCGACAACGCGTACTGGCCCGGATTGAACAGCACCTTCCACCAGGCCTTGCGCGCGCGCAGGTCCGAGGCCACGGCCGCCGTCGACACCATCACGATGGCGGGCCAGACGCCCCACATGTAGAGCATCCCGCAGACGAACGCGGTGGACATGACCACGCCCTGCGGGTCGTGGCCGCGCCCCTGCACCAGCGGCAGCAGCTCCAGCACGATCAACAACAGGGCGGTCATGACCAGCTGCTCGACCGAGCCGGTGAACGACGACGTGAGGACGTGGACGAGAGCGGCGATGATCAACAGCCAGCCGCCGAGAATGCTGCCGTACCAGCTCACGCTGGACGTGGACACCGCGCGCAGCGAAAAGTCGGTTTTGCGGATCAACGCCGTGGCCCTCCATAGCTCTCGACGTCGTCCGTATCGGCACGACCCGGTGTGACTTGAGCGATATGCCGAGCGTATGCCCGCGCCTCAGCGGAAGTCGCGGGACTTGGTGCGCAGGCCCAGATTCAGCCGCTCGATCCGCTCGGCGAGCACGTTCGTCACGCCTTCGTTCCGCTCCAGCATCCCCCGGATCAGCAGGCCGCCGGACTCGCGGGCGACCCGCCGGTTCCGGTCCCACACCACCGAGTCGACGATCACGTTCACCATGCCGGTCTCGTCCTCGAGGTTGAGGAAGGTGACCCCGCCGGCGGTGCCCGGCCGCTGCCGGTGCGTGACGACGCCGCCGACGGTGACCCGGGTGCGGTCCGGGATCTCGCGCAGCGCCGCCGCGGTGACGATGCCCAGCGCTGCCAGCCGCGGACGGATCGCCGCGGTGGGGTACGTGGACGTGGTGATGCCGGTGGCCCACATGTCCGCGATCAACTGCTCGGGCTCGGTCATGGCCGGGATGCCGACGGGCGGCGTTTCGTCCAGCACGCTGACCTCCAGCTGGCCGGGGCGGGCGGTGGCCGCGGCGCCGGCCGCCCACAGCGCCTCACGCCGCGTGGAGCCGAAGCCGTCGAGCGCGCCCGCCGTGGCCAGCGCCTCGACCTGCTCGGCGCTCAGCCCGATCCGCCGGGACAGGTCGGCCATCGAGGTGTACGGCGCGACGGCCCGCTCGGCCACGATCCGCTGCGCCAGCTCGTCGGAGATCGTCCGCACGCTGGACAGCCCGAGCCGCACCGCGGGCTGCGGCGCGTGCAGGCAGGGGCACTGCGAGCGTCCCCCGCCGGCTACGCCTTCATTGGCGGGGGGACCCCCACTCGCCCCGGACTCGAGCGACGCGCCGGCCTGGGACAGCTCCAGCGACGGCGGCCGGACCTCGATGCCGTGCCGGCGCGCGTCCTGCACCAGCGACTGCGGCGAGTAGAAACCCATCGGCTGCGCGTTCAGCAGCGCCGCGCAGAACGCCGCCGGGTAGTGCCGCTTGAGCCAGCTGGACGCGTACACCAGCAACGCGAACGAGATCGAGTGCGACTCGGCGAACCCGAACGACGCGAACGCCTGCACCTTCTCCCAGATGCGCTCGGCCGTCTCGCCGGTGATCCCGTTCGCGGCCATCCCGTCGAACAGCCGGATCTTGAGCTGCTCGATGCGGTCCCGCGAGCGCTTGGACCCCATCGCCCGGCGCAGCTGGTCGGCCTCGGCGGGCGTGAAGTCGGCGACCGTCACGGCCAGCTGCATCAGCTGCTCCTGGAACAGCGGGATGCCCAGCGTGCGGCCGAGCGGACCCTCCAGCAGCGGATGCGGATAGGTGATCGGCTCCTGCCCGTGCCGCCGCCGGATGTACGGGTGCACCGAGTCGCCCTGGATCGGCCCCGGACGGATCAGCGCGATCTCGATCGCGAGGTCGTAGAAGTTACGTGGACGCAGCCGGGGGAGCGTCGCCATCTGCGCGCGCGACTCCACCTGGAACACCCCGACCGAATCGGCCGCGCAGAGCATGTCGTACACGCACGGTGCCTCCTTCGGGAGAGAGTCCAGGTCGTAGTCGATCTTGTGCCAGCCGCTGATCAGCTCGAAGCAGTAGCGCAGCGCGGACAGCATCCCGAGCCCGAGCAGGTCGAACTTCACCAGCCCGATCTCGGCGCAGTCGTCCTTGTCCCACTGCAGCACGGTGCGGCCGGTCATGCGGCCCCACTCGACCGGACACACCTCGACGACGGGGCGGTCGCACATCACCATCCCGCCGGAGTGGATCCCCAGATGGCGCGGCGCGTTCTGCAGTTCCTCCGCGAGCTCGACGACCTGTGCGGGGACGTCCTCGACGTCGCGGGCGGTGTCCGCGCTCCAGTAGTAGGTGCGCTCGATCTCCTTGCTCCACGCATCCTGCTGGCCGGTGGAGTAGCCGAGTGCCTTCGCGACGTCGCGCACCGCCGACTTCGGCCGGTAGGTGATCACGTTCGCGACCTGCGCGGCGTGCTCGCGTCCGTGCTTGGCGTATACGTACTGGATGACCTCCTCGCGCCGTCCGGACTCGATGTCGATGTCGATGTCCGGCGGCTCGCCGCGTTCGGGCGCGAGGAAGCGCTCGAACATCAGGTTGTAGTAGACGGCGTCGACGGCGGTGATCTGCAGCGCGTAGCAGACGGCCGAGTTCGCCGCGGATCCCCTTCCCTGGCAGAGGATTCCGCTTTCGCGGCAGAACCGGACGAGGTCCCACACGACCAGGAAGTAGCCGGGGAAGTTCAGCTCTTCGATGATCGCCAGCTCGTGTTCGATCATGTCGCGGGCACGCTGCTCGTGCTCCTTGCCGACGAACCGGCGCTCGATGCCCTCGTACGTCAGCCGGCGCAGGTAACCCATCTCGTCCAGCCCGTCGGGGCACGGGAACGGTGGCAGGTCGGGCGCGATCAGCTTGAGCGGAAAGGCGATCTCGCGCCCGAGCCGTGCCGCGTTCTCAACCGCGGACGGCCAGCGCGCGAACCGGGCGGCCATCTCCTCGCCGGCCCGCAGGTGCTGGCCAGCCCACGCGGGGAGCCAGCCGTCCAGCTCGTCCAACGTGCTGCGCGCGCGGACGGCGGCGGTGACCGTGGCGAGCGGACGGCGCGGCGGCGCGTGGTAGTGCGCCGCGGTGGTGGCGACCAGTTGCAGCCGCTGTTCGTCCGCGAGCATCGCCAGCGCCTCGTAGCGGTCGTCGGCGAGCGGGTCCAGCTCGTGGGTCAGCTCGACCGCCACGTTGTCGCGGCCGAACCGGTCGATCAGCTCGGCGAGCGCGCGGCGGGCCGGGTCGAGCGCGAACGTCCCGCGCCGGCCGTCCAGCGCGCGGCGCACCGCTCCCTTGCGGCAGCCGGTGAGCACCAGCCAGTGGCCCGCCGCCGCGTCCGCGACCTCGTCGGTGTCGTACACCGGGCGGCCCTTCGCGCCGCCGCGCAGGTGCGCCGCGCTGATCACCCGGCACAGCGCCGCGTAGCCGGCCGGGTCGCGGGCCAGCGCGAGCAGGTGCGTCCCGGGCGGGTCCGGACTGCCGACGCGCGCGGCGATCATCCTCTCGGTCGCGGTCCGCGGCGGGCTCACCTCGAGCGACAGCTCGGCACCGAAGCCGGTGGGCAGGCCGAGCGCCTCGGCGGCCTCGGCGAAGCGCACCGCGCCGTACATGCCGTCGTGGTCGGTGAGGACCAGGCTCTGCAGCCCGAGCCGCACCGCTTCCTCGGCCAGCTCCTCCGGTGAGGACGCGCCGTCCAGGAAGCTGAACGAGGAGTGCGCGTGCAGTTCGGCGTACGGCACGCTGCTGCCGACCGGCGCGACCTGCTGCGGCTGGTACGCGGGGCGCTTCCGGGACAGGGGTTGCTCGGGCGGCGCGTCCTTGCCGCTGCGTCCCGTGGGCGGCCGGCCGGAGAGCGTGCGCTCCAGCTCGTGCCACGGGATCGGCGGATTCTGCCAGCCCATGAACCCAACTATAGAACGCACGTTCGCTGCGGGTTGGCTGGCGAGGCCAACACGGACATTACAGGGCATATGCCACGCTCCCAGCACACCGAGAGCTCCGGAGGTGCTTGTGGTCCGCTCACCATCCCCTCGCCGTTGGATCCGCCGCGCCGCCGTCGCGGCCGTCGCCGGCGCAACCGCGCTCGCCGTCGCCGCGGTGCCGGCACCGGCGGAAGCGTCGTCCGGCGTCGCGATCACCGTCGGTGGCCTCAGCGTCAGCGTGAACGCGGCGCCGCAGCACGGCGGGTCCGTCGCGCTGGGCTGCGCGAACCCGGCCAACCACGTGCGCGGCGCGAAGTTGCACGGGGCGGCGCACCCGAAGATCGACACCGCTGCCGTGTGCTTCGGGCAGGTGCACGTCGCCGCGGGCAAGGAGGGACCGCAGATCACCAAGGGGCCGGTCGGGCTCGGTCCCGCGGACATCCAGTCCGCCTATGGCATCGCGGGACTGCAGCCGGCCGCCGGCGCGACCGTCGCGATCGTCGACGCCTACGACGACCCGCACGCCGAGGCCGACCTGTCCACGTACCGGTCGACGTACCACCTGCCCGCCTGCACCACCGCGAACGGCTGCTTCCGCAAGGTGAACGAGGCGGGCGCGGCGAGCCCGCTGCCGGCCGGTGACTACGGCTGGGCCGAGGAGATCAGCCTCGACCTGGACGCGGTGTCCGCGGCCTGCCCGGGCTGCCACATTCTGCTCGTCGAGGCGAACGCGCCGAACACCGACGACCTGATGGCGGCCGTCGACAGCGCCGCGCGCCTCGGCGCGGTCGCGATCTCGAACAGCTACGGCGGCGCGGAGGATTCGACGATCCGCGCGGCGGACGCGCACCTGAACCACCCGGGCATCGCAATCACCGCGTCCAGCGGCGACAGCGGCTACGGCGTCTCGTGGCCTGCGTCCTCGCCGTACGTGACCGCGGTCGGCGGCACGACGCTGACCCGCGCTGCCGGCACCGCCCGCGGCTGGACGGAAGCGGCGTGGAGCAAGGCGGGCAGCGGCTGCTCGAAGTTCGAGCCGAAGCCGTCGTGGCAGCACGACACCGGCTGCGCGAACCGGACCGTCGCCGACGTGTCCGCCGACGCCGACCCGAACTCCGGCCTCGGCGTCTACGACACGTACAACAGCTGCGGCAGCAACTCGCTGTGCGACCTGCTGATCGCGCTCGGCCTGGTGCAGGGGCTGGACGGCTGGGCGCAGGTCGGCGGCACGTCGCTGTCCTCGCCGCTGATCGCGTCGGTGTACGCGCTCGCGGGCGGTTCGCCGAACGCGGCGTCCGCGGCCTACGCGAACCCGGGCGCGCTCAACGACGTGACGACCGGATCGAACGGGACCTGCGGCGGCTCGTACCTGTGCACCGCGGGCTCCGGCTACGACGGCCCGACCGGGCTCGGTACGCCACGCGGGCTCGGCGCGTTCTGACGAATAGGTTGGGGGCATGCCCCGCCTGCTCGTCGTCCACCACACTCCGTCACCGGCCACCCAGGAGCTGCTCGAGGCGGCGCTCGACGGCACCCGGGCCGAGGGCCTCGAGCCGGTCGAGGTGGACGTCCGCGCGGCCCTGGCCGCAGGGCCGCCGGACGTCCTTGCCGCCGACGGGTTCGTGCTCGGCACGCCGGCGAACATCGGGTACCTGTCCGGCGCGATGAAGTACTTCTTCGACAACGTCTACTACCCGTGCCTGACCGCGAAGGTCGGTGCGCCGTACGGGCTGTGGGTGCACGGCAACAACGACACCCAGGGCGCGATCCGCGCGGCGGAGTCGATCGCGCAGGGCATGGGCTGGCAGCGCGTGCACGAGCCGGTGTCGATCGTGGGCGCCCCGACCAAGGACGACCGCGAGGCCGTGTGGGAACTCGCCGCGACCGTCGCCGCCGGCCTGCTCGACAGCTAGCCGCGGACGGTTCCGCCGTCGGACGGCGCGCGTCAGGCCGCGGCGACGCGCCGGGCGACCGCCTTGACCAGGTCGGCCCGCAGTGCGGCGTCGACCGGTGCGCTGAAGCTCTCGAAGTCGACCTCGGCCTCGATCTTGGTGCCCGCGAGGTACGTCGAGTCGAGATAGACGGTGAAGTGCTGGCCCGAGCTGGTCACCTTGATCGTCCCGGTGATCTTGGCGATGACGTTGGCCGGCCCGCCGTTGGTGCCCGGCAGCACCTTCAGGTTGAGGTCATCGAGGGTGGCGCCGCCGGGCAGTTGGCCGGTCATCTCGCTGCGCAGCATCGTGGTCATGCAGCTGGTGGCCTTGGCACCGTCCTGGAACGCCTGCGCGTCGGCGGTAACGTCGGCGGCCGACGAGTAGCTGGTCGCGCTGGAGGAGACCGACGCGGAGCTCTTGCTGAACTCCTGCGAGTCCGCCTCGGCCACCTTGTCGGCGTGCGTGTTGCGGATGCCGACGCACTTGGCGAAGCGGGCCTGCGCGGCGCCGTCGTCCGTGGACGCCTGCGCGGCGCTGGCCGTCCAGCCGGCCGGCAGGTCGGACGGGACGAGCAGCAGCTTGGCCAGCGCGGCCTTCTCGGCTGCGGTTCCGGTGCCGGCGACCGTGCTCGCGCTCGCGGTCGGGCCGCTGCTCGTGCTGCTGCTGCTGCTGCTGCTGCTCGTGCTCGGTGCCGTGCTCGCGGCGCCGGTGGCCGGCGTGGTGGTGCTGCCGGGTGTGTCGTTGCCGCCGGACGAGCAGGCGGTCAGCAGGGCCACGGCCGTCAGCGTGCCGAGCGCCGCGGCGGCCCGGACGCCTCGCGAGATCTGCATCGGGCGACTGTAACGGGTGGAGCCGGCCCGCTCAGTCGTAGACGGCCTCCACCTGCCAGGTGCCGGTCGGGGCGCCGGCGCCGTCCGTCGTCATCGTGCCGCTGACCAGGTACGCCCGCCCGCGAACGTCCACCAGCTGGCAGCGCACCACGTGCCGGGCCGCGTCCGGGTTCCACCAGCGCTCGTCCACCGGCCACGGCCCGGCCCAGGACGTGATCGCCACCGGCCGCTCGCCGCCCAGACCGAACCGCGCGGGCGGCCGCGGCACGGTGCCGCGTTCGGAGACCACCACCGGCCGGCCGGTGTCGTCGAGCACCTGCGCCGGACGCGGTGGGTCGAGCAGCACGGACGGCGCGGGCGCGGGCAGCTGGCCCGGCCACGGCTGCTGCGGTGAACGCGTGGGCGCCGGCTCGTCACCCCACGGCACCAGCTTCGTGCGCTGGCGCGGGTCGCGGCCGCCGTCCAGCACCGGGGTGAGCACCGAGCCGTGCCCGAGCAGCGTCTGCACCCGGGCCAGCGCGCGCCGGGCCCGCTCGTCGCCCTCGCCCGAACCGCCCCACAGCGCCTGCTGGTGCGCGCCGGTCGGCACCACCTCGACCGGCACCAGCCGCAGCCGCGTCACCCCCGCGGTGGGCCGGCGCGGCCCGGACAGCCAGCCCTCCAGCTGCCAGCGGACCCGGTCCAGGACGTCCGTCGTCGACAGCACGCCGGCGTGCCGCCACCGGCGCACCGTCTCCTCACCGTTCTCGCTGGCCGCCTGCAGCTCCAGACAGGTGCAGGCGAGCCCGTGCGCGGCCAGGTCGGTGACGAACTGCTCGGCGATCCCGCGCGCGGAGAACGCCACCGCGTCCACGCGGTCGACGGGCGGCTCCAGGTCGAGGTCGACGGCGAATTCGACCGGGGGACGGCGCCCGGCCACCGGACGGTCGTCGCGCCCGCCGGCCTGCCGGTGTGCCCAGGCGCCGGACGGGCCGAAGCGGGCCAGCACGTCGCGGGCCGGTAGCGCGGCGAACGCGCCGAGGGTGCGCAGCCCGAGCCGGCCCAGCAGGTCGGCCAGATCGGGCAGCCCCAGCGTCTCGACCGGCAGGTCGGCCAGGAACGCGGCCGACTCGCCGGGCTCGACCACCAGGCCGCGGCGCGCCGCCTGCTCGGCCGCGAACGCGCCGTCGGCCACCCCGATCAGCGCGCCGGCGCCGTCCGTGCCGCGCAGGATCGGCAGCTCGCCGATCGCGCGGGACAGCGCGTGCAGCACCCCGGTCTCGCCGCCGAAGTAGCGGGTCGGACCGCGCATGCCGATCGCGGCCAGCCCCGGACGGGTGATCTCCACGCCCGGCGCGATCGACTCCAGCGCGGCCACCACCGGCTCGAAGGCGCGCGCCTCGGCCGCCTCGTTGCGGGACAGCACGACCAGCTCCGGGCAGCGGGACTGGGCCTCGCGGCGGCGCTGGCCGCGGCGTACCCCGGCCGCGCGGGCGGTGTGCGAGCAGGCCAGCACGTGGTTGCCGACCAGCACGGCCACCGGGACGTCCGCGTCCCGCGGCCGGTCGGCATCCAGCCGGACGGTGGTGACCGGCCAGTCCGGGCACCACACCGCCGCCGTCCGGGGTGGCAGGTCGTTCATCGCGCGGTCCGTCAGCTGACCAGGGGGATCACGGGGGCGAGCGGCTCGGCGGACGCGACGCCGCCGGCGGCCGTCGGCAGCCACAGCTCGGCGCTGCGCGGGCGGGCCGCCTGGCCGCGTCCGGTGGCGGTGACCTCGACGCGCCGGGCCCGCAGCCGTCCGTGCCCGCTGCCGATGCCCGTCCACGGGCCGGGTGCGGCGGACAGCCGGATGTCGGCGTTCGGCCAGTCGGACCCGTCCGCGGCGTGCCCGGCGCCGTGCCTGGGCAGGAACGGGATCAGCACCGCGTCGCGGGTCCGGGCCCGGGCGGCCAGCCGGCGGATCTCGCCGGGTGCCAGCCGGGCCGGGGGACGGGCGGCCACGATGTCGACCGCGTCGACCAGGGCGCCGACCGCGGTCGTCCAGTGCTGCTGGTGCTGCCCGACCGCGGGGACGACCGCCAGCCGGGACAGCTCGATGCCGTACTCGCCGGCCGCCTCGGCGCTGATGTGCGGGAACCCGACGAGCGCGCACCAGGCGCCGTCGGCGGACGCGGTGCCGAGCAGCGCGAGCAGCAGCGAGACCGAGCCGCTGACGGCCACCGTGCTGCCCCGCCGCAGGCCGTGCGGCAAGATGGCGGACAGCGCCGGATCGACCGGCAGCGGCGGTGCGGCGCGGCGGCCGAGATCGACCGCGACCTCTCCGGTCGGCTTGCGGATCGCGACGTCGAGCATTTCCTAACTATCGAACGGACGTTCGAGAAAGTCAATCTCGGTCTGCTTCGCAATGGATAAGGTGCCGGACATGCGCGACTCCGTGCCCGTGGACGTGCGCCGCGGGCCGTCCGCCATCGCCGGGCAGGGGCTGTTCGCGTCCGCTCCGATCGAGGCGGGGACGCCGGTGCCCGCAGTGGCCGCCAACCACAGCTGCGACCCGAACCTGTGGTGGTCCGGCGACGAGCTGATCGCGCTGCGCGCCATCGCGGCCGGCGAGGAACTCACCTACGACTACGCGACGGGCGATCCCGCCGGCGCCCTGGGGACGGGCGCGCTGCTGCGCTGCAACTGCGGCTCGATGCGGTGCCGCGGGCTGGTGGAGGCCGGCGACCGGGACATCCCCGAACTGCGGCGCCGCTACGCCGGCCACTTCCGGGGCTCGACCTAACTGAGTGACGGATCGTCAAGATCAGAGACGACCAATTTCGCGTCTCCGATCAAGAAAATCCGTCACCCGATGGGTAGACGGATCGGGAGCGCCCAGGGACCATGAGCGAGATGGACCCAATCACCCGAAATGTCGAACTGGACGCGGTGCGCCGGCGCCGGGCCGAGCTGCGCGAATCCCTCGACGCGCTCGAGCAGGCGCTCGCCTCGCCCGCCGTGGGCCGTCCGCTGATCTGGGGTGAACGGGTGCGCAGCGTGCTGGTCGAGGTCGCCGACGACGTCCGCGAGCACATCGCCGGAACCGAGGGCCCGGACGGGCTGCACCAGACGATCCTGGCCGGCGACCTGCGGCTGACCAACGCCGTCCAGGCGCTCACGCAGGAGCACGCGCAGCTGAGCGGCGAGCTGGCCGAACTGATCGCGATGACCGAGCCGCCGGTGACGGCCGAGGACGTGCCCGAGGTGCGGGAGCGGGCGACGCGCATGCTCGGGCACCTGATCCGGCACCGGCAGCGCGGCGCGGACCTGATCTTCGAGGCCTACGAGACGGACATCGGCGTCGGCGACTGAGTGCTATTCGGCGAGCTCGACGTCCAGGTCGGCGTCGCGCACCCGGACGGTGTCCGGATGCAGGAACACGAAGCGCTTGTAGGACCAGAAGCGGAACAGCGTCCCGAGCCCGATCGTGGCCAGGTTGACCACGTTCATCACCAGGTGGTCGTGGCGCTGGTTGAACGGGTACGCGAAGAGCGCGAGCACCAGCTCGGAGAGAACCAGCACCACCAGGTTGATGCCGAAGAAGAACGACGTCTCGCGGCCGATGCTGGTGCGCGCCCGGTGCGAGAACGACCAATGCCGGTTGCCGAAGTACGCGAACGCCGTCGCCACGATCGTCGAGACGAACTTGGCCTTCAACCAGCCGTGCGGTGACAGGGCGTTGTAGATGCCCAGGTCGATCGCCAGCGAGATGATCCCGACCAGGCCGAAGGCGGCGATCTCCTTGAGCAGGATTCGCCACGACTTGCGCAGATACGCGCGCAGTCCGGCGGACCTGTGGACGATCGTCATGGTGGCTGACAAGCCTACGCGCGGGCTGCTGCGACTGAGCTGTGTGCGTCGCTCGGACCAGCCGGCAGGGCCGCCTACTAGGCTCTGGCAGCGTGGATGCCCGCACCGGACTGCCCGTCGTCGGCATGGTCGGCGGCGGCCAACTGGCCCGCATGACCCACCAGGCAGCGATCGCGCTCGGACAGTCGCTGCACGTGCTCGCCGAGTCGGCGGACGACGCCGCGGCCCTCGTCGTGCCCGAGGTGACGATCGGTGACTACCGGGACGTGACCGTGCTCGGCTCGTTCGCCGACGGCTGCGACGTGATCACGTGGGATCACGAACACGTCCCGAACGAGCACGTCCGGACGCTGGACGAGGCCGGCATCGCCGTGCACCCGGGGCCAGACGCGCTGCGCTACGCCCAGGACAAGATCGCGATGCGGCGCAAGCTGACCGAACTCGGCATCGCCTGCCCACGCTGGGTCGACCTGACCAAGACGCCCGACCCGGCCGGCGCGCTGGACGAGTTCGCCCGGCAGGTCGGCTGGCCGCTGGTGCTCAAGGCCGCTCGCGGCGGCTACGACGGCAGGGGCGTCTGGGTGGTGGCCGACGCGCCGTCGGCGGCGAGCGTGATCGCGTCCGGCACGCCGCTGCTGGCCGAGGAGATGGTCGCGATCAGCCGCGAGCTCGCCGCGGACGTCGCCCGCTCGCCGTACGGTCAGGCGGCCGCGTGGCCGGTCGTCGAGACCGTGCAGCGCGACGGCATCTGCGTCGAGGTGTTCGCGCCGGCGCCGCACCTGTCGGACGAGATGGCCGACGAGGCGCAGCAGATCGCGCTGCGGATCGCGAGCGAGCTGGACGTGACCGGCCTGCTGGCCGTCGAGCTGTTCGAGACCGTCGACGAGCGGCTGCTGGTGAACGAGCTGGCGATGCGTCCGCACAATTCGGCGCACTGGACGATCGAGGGCGCGCGCACGTCGCAGTTCGAGCAGCACCTGCGCGCCGTGCTCGACTATCCGCTCGGCACGACGTCGATGACGGCGCCGGTGGTCGTGATGGCGAACCTGCTGGCGGCCGACGGCGAGGTCGATCCGCCGGGTATCGACGAGCGCGTCCACCACTGCATGGCGAAGTGGCCGGACGTGAAGATCCACCTGTACGGCAAGCAGTTCCGTCCCGGTCGCAAGGTGGGGCACGTGACGGCGCTCGGTGCCGAGCTGGCCGAGGTCCGCACCCGCGCCCTCGCCGCCGCCGACTTCCTGATGAACGGAACCACCACGCGATGAGCGATCCATTAGTCGGCATCATCATGGGGTCGGACTCGGACTTCGCGGTCATGGGTGCCGCGGCCGAGGCGCTGACCGAGTTCGACGTCCCGCACGAGGTCCGGGTGGTGTCCGCGCACCGCACTCCGCTCGGCATGGCGTCCTACGCGCAGGAGGCGGCCGGACGCGGCCTGAAGGTGATCATCGCCGGCGCGGGCGGTGCCGCGCACCTGCCGGGCATGGTCGCCGCGCTCACGCCGCTGCCGGTGATCGGCGTGCCGGTGCCGCTGAAATACCTGGACGGCATGGACTCGCTGCTGTCGATCGTGCAGATGCCCGCGGGCGTCCCGGTGGCCACGGTCTCGATCGGCGGTGCGCGCAACGCCGGGCTGCTCGCGGTGCGCATCCTGGCCGCGTCCGACGACGCGCTCGCGCAGCGGATGGCCGCGTTCCAGCAGGAGCTTGCCGACACCGCGCGCGCGAAGGACGCCGCGTTGCAGCAGCGGATCGCGCAGCCCGACGCCTCCGGCTGACACGCGGCGCATGGCCAAGTTCACCTTCCGCACCGGTAACGCTCAGGCGCTGCGCCGGCTGCCGCTCTACCTGCTCGGCGCGATCGCGACGCTGCTGGTGCCGCGCACCGATCGGGTCTGGACGTTCGGCTGCGGCATCGGTCCCGGCGAGGGCGCGCTGCCGCTGTACCGGCTCGCGCGCGAGCGGCTGGGGCCGAACGTGCGCATGGTGTGGCTGGCGACGACGCCGGCGGAACTCGAGCGCGCGCGCGAACTCGGGATGGACGCGGTGCTCAAGCTCAGCGCGCTCGGGCTTTGGCTGACGCTGCGCTCGCGCGTGTGCGTGGTGACGCATGGCCTCGGCGACGTGAACCGGTACGGCGTGCGCGGGGCATTCGTCGTCCAGCTCTGGCACGGGGTGCCGCTGAAGAAGCTGCACCTCGACTCGCCGGCGGCACTGCATTCGGCCGTGCTCGGCAACAGCCGGCTGGTGCGTGCGCTGCTGGCCCGCGGCATCCGGGCGGCGGGCGCGCAGATCCGGCTGTTCCCGGTTGCGTCCGAGCGGATCGTCGGACGGATCTCGTCGGCGTTCGGTGTGCCGCCGGACCGTATCGCGGTCACCGGCGACCCGCGCGACGACGTGCTGCTCGCCGGCACGGCGGACGAACGGCGCGCGGCAGCGATCGCCTTGCTCGAAAAGGCGATCGGCGCGCTACCGGCGGCCGCGCGAGTGGTGCTGTACGCGCCGACGTGGCGCGACGGCGAGCGCGACCCGTCCGCTCCCGACGCGTCCACGTGGGACGAGATCGCGTCCTGGCTGGACCGCACGAACACGGTGCTGATCGTGCGCGTGCACCCGCTCGGGCACGGTGACTACGCGGCGGGTCTGACCCGGTCGCCGCGCATCCGGCTGCTGACGGCCGAGATGATCAACGACGTCAACCCGGTGCTGCCCGCGGTCGACGCGATCGTCACCGACTACTCGTCCATCGCGTTCGACTTCGCGCTGCTCGACCGGCCGACCGTGTTCCTCGCCCCGGACCTGGACACGTACACCAGGTCCCGCGGCATGTACGAGCCGTACCCGACGTTCAGCGGCGGCCGGCACGTCGTGGCGTGGACGCACGTGCTCGAGCAGTTGGACGTGCTGGCGGACACGTCGCGTGACGGCGGGGCGTTCGCCGCGCAGGTCGCCGCGCACACCCGCCGGCTGCGCGAGGAGCACTTCGACTTCACGGACGGGCACGCGACCGAGCGGGTGTTCGCCGAGATCCAGCGCAGGCTCTAAAGCCCTGGGGGGTCGCGCCGGCACTAGGGGTGGCGCGAGGTGTCCACGGCGTCACGGGCACCCTGCGCCGCGCCGCGGATGAAGCCGGTTCCCCACGCGAAGTGCATCGTCGCGAGGACGGCCGCGTACCGCACTCGGTCGGCGAACGCCCCGCCGCCGGCCAGCGCGATCGCGATGAGCAGCAGCAGGTACGCGATCGGGGCGAGCGCGACGAGCGCGAACAGCCCCCACCAGCCGGGCAGCAGCCCCGCGCCCCACAGCGGCGGCAGCACCAGGCTCAGCGCGGTGGCCAGGACGAGCACCGGCGGGGCGAAGAACCGCAGCGGGTTGTCGCGCCGCAGCCGGCGTACCAGCTCGCCGCGCCAGACGCCGGTCGAGTAGAACTGCCGGGCGAGCGCGTCCAGGGTCCGCCGCGGCCAGTAGTTGACCTTCAGGTCGGGGTCCAGCCAGACCAGGTGACCGGCCGCGCGCAGCCGGTGGTTCAGCTCCCAGTCCTCGCCGCGGCGCACGCTCTCGTCGTAGCCGCCGATCTCGGCCAGCGCGTCCGCGCGCATCACGCCCAGGTACGCCGACTCGGCGGGACCGGCCTCGACGTCCGCGCTGTGGTACGCGCCGCCGCCGAGACCCAACGGGCTGTTGTACGCGCGCGCGGCCGCGGCCTGCACGCCCGGGTGCCCGACCGCGGCCATGATCCCGCCGACGTTCGCCGCGCCCGTCCGCAGCATCGTCCGCACCGCGCGCAGCGTGTAGTCGGCCGGCAGTTCGGTGTGCGCATCCACCCGGACGATCACGGGGTACCGGCAGTCGCGGATCGCCAGGTTCAGTCCGTGCGGGATGTGCGCCTGCGGGTTGTGGACGGCGCGGATGCGCGGATCGCGCTCGTGCAGCCGCTCGACGATCGCGTCCGTGCCGTCGGCGGACGGTCCCAGGGCGAGGACGATCTCGGTCGGCGCGGGGTAGTGCTGGGCCAGGATGCTGGCGACCGCGGCCTCGATGTAGTGGGCCTCGTTGAGAACCGGCATCACGTACGAGACGCCCGGCAGGGTCTCGTCGTCGGCGCCTGCGGTCACCGCGGTGAGGTTACCGGCTCGGTGTCCTCACTCGGCGGAGCGGGCGCGGGCCCGGTACGCGGCCACGGCGACCCGGTTGCCGCAGCCGCGCGCGCAGAACCGGCGGGACCGGTTCTTCGACAGGTCGACCACCACGTCCTCGCAGTCGTCGGCCGCGCAGATGCGCAGCCGGTCCAGTTCCTTCATCCGGATCACGTCGACGAACGCCATCGCCGCCTCGACCGCCATGCGGTCGGCGAGCGGCGCGTCCGCGGACGTGGCGTGCAGGTGGTAGTCCTCCCCGTCGTGCTTGACCAGCTGCGGCAGCGCGTGCGCCTCGCGCAGCAGCCGGTTGGCGATGTCGACCGCGGTGTCCTCGTCCGCGTGCCACACCGCCCGCAGCCGCGGACGCAGCGCGAGCACGGCCGCGTGCTCGCGGCGGTCGTGGGTGCGGCGGCCGGTCCAGCGCCACTCGGCGACGAACGCCTCGAAGTCCTCGCGCGCCGCCAGCTCGTCCCCACCGGGCTGGTCGGTGTTGACCAGCGCGGCCGCGGCGTGGAGGGCCACCTCGGTGTCATGAGCAAAAATCACCTTGACTCCTTACCGTTGCCGCGCCTAGCGTTGACATGACCATAGGCCATTTGACTCATTACAGGTAGGAGCTGCTGTGCGCGCGTCCGGAGCCACGGGACTCGGGCTGGCCGCGCTGTCGGCGGCCACGTTCGGGACGTCCGGGTCGTTCGCGTCCTCGCTGATGGACGTCGGCTGGACGCCCGGCGCGGCCGTGACCACGCGTATCGGCGTGGCCGCGGCGATCCTGACCGGGCCGGCCCTGGTGCAGCTGCGCGGCCGATGGCAGCTGCTGTGGCGCAGCGCCGGCGCGGTGCTCGCGTACGGCCTGGTCGCGGTCGCCGGCAGCCAGCTGTTCTTCTTCAACGCCGTCGAGCACCTGTCCGTCAGCGTCGCGCTGCTCATGGAGTACTCGGGCACCGTGCTCGTCGTCGCCTGGCTGTGGGCGCGGCACGGGCAGCGTCCGGGCCGGCTTACCGTGTTCGGCGCGATCGCCGCGGTGGCCGGGCTGATGCTCGTCCTCGACCTCGCCGGCGGCCAGCGCGCCGACCTGACCGGCGTGCTGTGGGGGCTCGGCGCGGCGTTCGGGCTGGCGTTCTACTACGTGCTCTCGGCGCGGACGGACGATCTGGTCCCGCCGATGGTGATGGCGTGGGCCGGCATGGCGGTCGGCGCGGTGACGCTCGCGCTGCTCGGCGCGGTCGGCGCGCTGGACTTCGCCGCGTCCACCGCCGGCGTCGACTTCGCCGGGCATCGGACCAGCTGGCTGGTGCCCGTGCTCGGGCTGTCGCTGGTCGCGGCGGTCATCGCGTACACCACCGGCATCGCGGCGGCGCGGCGGCTGGGTGCGACCGTGGCATCGTTCGTCGGGCTCACCGAGGTGCTGTTCGCGGCGCTGTGGGCATGGCTGCTGCTCGACCAGGCGCCGACCGCGTTGCAGGCGGTCGGCGGCGTGATCGTTCTGGTCGGCATCGCGCTAGTCCGGGCCGGCGGGCGCGCCGTTGATCAGCAGCGGGAGCCGGTCGGCACGGCGGGCGAGGCGACGGCCGTGGCCGGCCTGGCTGGTGACGCTGCGGTCGCCGGCGACGGCTCCGGCGGCATCTAGGCTCGCGGGCGTGTCAACGCCGCCCGTCGAGGAGCCGCCACCAGGGGCGCGCGTGGTGACCGTCGGCGCGCGGCGACTGCCCGGCTGGCTGGCCGGCTTCGTCGCCCGGCACGGCGGCGCCAACGTGGTCGCGGACGAACACGCCGTCCTGCTCACCGGCGGCGACGGGGCCCGCGCCTGGGTCGAGGTGCCGTTCCCGCCGCTCGCGTTCGACGTGGACGAACCGGTGGCCGCGCTGGTCGAGCACGTCCAGCGGCCGCGCACCGTCGGCGTGCTGCTGGTGCGCCGTGGCGGCCACGCGGCTGGGGTGTTCGCGGGCGCCGAGCTGGTCGCGTCCAAGGTCGGCTCGAGCTACGTGCAGAGCAACACCAAGGCCGGCGGCTGGTCGCAGCAGCGGTACGCGCGCCGTCGCGCGAACCAGGCCAGCGCAGCGTTCGCCGAGGCCGCGGACGTCGCCGCGCGGATCCTGCTGCCGCGGCTGGACGATCTCGACGCGCTGGTCTGTGGCGGTGATCGGCTGGCCGTCGACGCCGTGCTGGCCGACCAGCGGCTGGAGCCGTTGCGGCCGCTGGTCACCGGCGGCCTGCTGCCGGTGCCGGATCCGCGGCTGAAGGTGCTGCAGGCGACGCCGGAGCAGTACACGGCCGCGCGCATCCGCCTCGACCCGTGAGTCCCCCCTCGGGTGACGGATTCTCATGATCGGAGACGGGATATTCGCCGTCTCCGATCATGGAGATACGTCACTCGGCGAGCGAGCTGGGTAACGGCCAGCAGCTCGGGCGCCCGCCGCGACAGCAGGCCTCGGACGTCCGTCACCACCTCGTCCAGCCGGCTGAACGCGTGAACGGACGTGTAGGTGCGGACCTCCCAGTCGTCTCGCTGCAGGTCGAGCAGCCGGGTGGAGTCCTTACGCATCCTGGGGACGGTGCCGTGGTCCGCGCCGTTGTATTCCAGCGCGAGTTTCGCTTCCCGATAGTGCAGATCCGGTTCGGCCAACCATTGCCCCCATCGATCATGCACCGCCTCGTTCACACGCGGCTCGGGCAGACCGCCCAGCACCAGCGCGCAGCGGATCCGCGACTCGGGGCGTGAGCGCGACCTCGCGTTGAGGAGGCCGGCGGCGATCCGGCCCCGGCGAACCCCGCGCAGGTGGGAGGCCGCGGCCGCGTAATCGCGCAGTTCATCGGCCGTCGCACCAAGCTGCAAGGCGCGATCACCAGCGGCGACGAGGTCGTGGAGGCCGAGGAGCGACGCCAGGTCCAGCCAGGTCCGGGCCAGCGATGTCACTGGCAGACCGCGTTCGACGACAACCTCGGCCGGGTCGAGATTGCGGCGGTGCGCAACCACGGCGCGCCGCTGCACGCTGGTCGTGTAGCGGCTGCCGTTGACGGTTGCCGGGCTGGTGACCTCGACGCCGTCGAATCGCGGGATCCATAGCCCCCAAAGCTGCGCGGCGGTGCGATGGCTGAACACCGTGTCGTCGGGCATCGACGCGAGCCCTTCGGCGAGCGCCTGCACGTCCACGTCCTGCGTAGTCTCGGGCTCGTGATCGGGAAATGTCGTGCTCATCGCCCCAGGATTGCGCCCATCGATCACTCCGACCCGGTTATCCACAGCGCGAAACTGCGCCGGTTGACTCGGGTGACGAATCGCGAAGATCAGAGACGTGATATTTCCCGTCTCTGATCTTGGAGATCCGTCACCCGGTAAGGGGACGGGCGGCGTTAGCGCTTTCGGCGCGGATGGAAGGATGGACGGTGACCGGGTAGAGCGCACCAGGGGGTAACCAGTGAGCGAGCAGCCGACGACCGCACTCACCGCGCTCCCTGCCTGGGCCCAACTGCGCGAGCACCACGCCGAGCTGCGCAGCACCCATCTGCGTGACCTGTTCGCCCAGGATCCGCAGCGCGGCGAGCGGCTCACTGCCGAGGCCGTCGGCATCTACCTCGACTACTCGAAGAACCGCGTCACCGACGAGACGCTGCGCCTGCTGCTCGAGCTGGCCGAGCAGAGCGGGCTGCGCGAGCGCATCGACGCGATGTTCGCCGGCGAGAAGATCAACGTGACCGAGGACCGCGCCGTGCTGCACGTGGCGCTGCGCGCGCCGAAGTCCGAATCGATCAAGGTCGACGGCATGGACGTCGTGCCCGGAGTGCACGAGGTGCTCGGTCGCATGGGCGACCTCGCGGAGCGGATCCGCGCGGGTCGCTTCCTCGGTCACACCGGCAAGCCGATCCGCAACATCGTGAACGTCGGCATCGGCGGTTCGGACCTCGGACCGGTCATGGCGTACGAGGCGCTGCGCCACTACAGCAAGCGCGAGCTCACGTTCCGCTTCGTGTCGAACGTCGACGGCACCGACTTCGCCGAGGCCACGCGCGATCTCGACGCGGCCGAGACGCTGTTCATCATCTCGTCCAAGACGTTCACCACGCTGGAGACGATGACGAACGCGGCGACCGCGCGCCAGTGGGTGCTGGACGAGCTCGGCGACAAGTCCGCGATCGCCAAGCACTTCGTCGCCGTGTCGACGAACACCGAGGCCGTCGAGGCGTTCGGCATCGACGTGATGAACATGTTCGGCTTCTGGGACTGGGTCGGTGGCCGCTACTCGATGGACTCGGCCATCGGCCTGTCCACGATGATCGCGATCGGCGTGCAGGGGTTCACCGAACTGCTCGCCGGGTTCCACGACATGGACGAGCACTTCCGCACCGCGCCGTTCGAGCAGAACCTGCCGGTGCTGCTGGGCCTGCTCACCGTCTGGTACACGGACTTCTTCGGCTCGCAGACCCAAGCGGTGCTGCCGTACGACCAGTACCTCAAGCGCTTCCCGGCGTACCTGCAGCAGCTGACCATGGAGTCCAACGGCAAGCACGTCACGCTGACCGGCGAGGCCGTCGACTACGCCACCGGGCCGGTCTACTGGGGCGAGCCGGGCACGAACGGGCAGCACAGCTTCTACCAGCTGATCCACCAGGGCACCGAGCTGATCCCCTGCGACTTCATCGGCTTCACGCACTCGCTCAACCCGCTACCGGCGGCGAGCGGCGGCAGCCATCACGACCTGCTGACCGCGAACGTCTTCGCGCAGACCGAGGCGCTCGCATTCGGCAAGACCGCCGAGCAGGTCGCCGCCGAGGGGACGCCGGAGTGGCTCGTGCCGCACCGGGTGTTCGAGGGCAACCGTCCGTCCAACACGCTGCTGCTCGACCGGCTCACCCCGCGCGCGCTCGGCTCGTTGGTCGCGCTGTACGAACACAGCGTGTTCGTGCAGGGGACGGTCTGGCGCGTCAACTCGTTCGACCAGTGGGGCGTCGAGCTCGGCAAGGTGCTCGCCAAGAAGGTGGCCGACGAGCTGTCGTCCACCGCGGAACCGGAGCTGTCCCACGACAGCTCCACCAACGCGCTGATCCGTCGCTACAGAGCAGCGCAGGCACAACAGAAGGAGTCTTGATGCAGCTCGGCATGATCGGTCTGGGCCGGATGGGCGCGAACATCGTCCGCCGGATCATGCGGGACGGGCACAGCGCCGTCGCGTTCGACACCAATCCGGACGCCGTCGCGACGCTGGCCGGTGAGGGCGCCGTCGGCGCGAACACGCTGCAGGAGTTCGTCGCCGCGCTGGAGAAGCCGCGCGTCGCCTGGGTGATGATCCCCGCCG
>Ga0164242_10001909_pt1 | contig 24440 bp, 32 predicted proteins | sample OricomgcompostMG_FD_108783 | JGI IMG/M metagenome (GOLD analysis project Ga0164242, IMG submission 108783) | Miracle-Growth compost microbial communities from Emeryville, California, USA - Original compost - Miracle growth compost (MG) ...
ACGCCGGGATCAATGGGTGTTCCGAGGTAGACGATCCGCTCCGTCAGCAGGTGCGAATAGACGTCCATGATGCGTTCGCCGCGCGGATGCTGCGCGATCACATTCGGAATCGTGTAGCTGCTCATTCGCTCATCCCCAGCCCGACGTGGTGCTTTTTTCGCGGCATCACCTGGTCGAAGCTGTCGACGACACGGTCGATGAACCCGTACTCCTGTGCCTCGGTCGCCGAGTACCAGCGGTCGTGCAACGAGTCGTCGAAGATGCGCTCGATCGGCTGCCCGGTGTCATCGGCGATGAGTCCGAGCACCGTGTCTCGGGTGTACCGCAGATCGTTCGCCTGCACTTCGACCTCGACGGCCGATCCGCCGATGCCGGCCGAACCCTGGTGCATCAGGATGCGCGCGTGCGGCAGAGCGAACCTCTTGCCTGCGGTGCCGGCAGACAGCAGGAACTGTCCGGCGCTGCACGCGAGGCCGAGCGCGAGCGTGCTCACGGCGCACGGAACGAGGCGCATCACGTCGCGGATCGCGAGCATGGACGGGACGGATCCGCCCGGAGAGTGGATCCAGAGCGCGATATCGGATGCCGCGTCCTCGGCCGCGAGCGCCAGCAGTTGCGTTGCAAGCAGGGTGCCGTTGTCGTCGTCGAGTGCGCCGTCGAGCACGAGCACCCGCTCGTGGTGCAGCTGCTGTCGCATCCGTTCGGTGAAGAGTGAAGTCTTGTCGTCGTTTGCCATGCGACCAGACTGCGCCGCAGGTCGGTCGGCTCGCTCGCGATACTGCTGTCAGCAGATCTGCTGGTGGCAGACGGCCGGTCACCGCGGATGAGACAGCGCGAGGTCGATAGGCTCGGACGATGGATGTGGTCGTCGGAGTCGATGCCGGGGGCTCGTTCACGCGAGCGCTGTGCGTCGGGCTCGACGGTTCCGTGCTCGGACGAGCCAGCAGCGGCGGAGGCAGCCCCGCCCATAACGCCGACGCGCGGGCGAACATCCGTGCCGCAATCATCGACTCGCTCGAAGCTGCCGGTTCGTCGGTGACAGACGTCGTGGCAATCGTTGCCGGCATCGCCGGATTCGACGTGCCGAGTGACGCCGAGTGGGCGCACGAGTTCATTGCCGTTCCGGGCATCGGCGGTGTGCGCATCGCCGTCAACGACACCGAGGTCGCGCATGCCGGAGCGTTCGGAGGCGGACTGGGGATCATGGCGATCGCCGGCACCGGCTCGATGATCTTCGGCGTGAACGAAGCTGGAGACAAACTCCGAAACGACCAGTACATGCACTATGCGGGAGCCGCGCGTCATCTCAGCTTCGACGTCATTCAGCACGTGCTTCTCGACGTTGACTCCGACGATTCCGTCATGGCCGACGCCGCATTCCGCCACTGGAATGCGAAGGATCTCACCGGGCTACGGGCCGCGATCGTGGCGGACATCGCGGGCGATCATGACGAGATGAAGCGTCACTTCGGCGCATTTGCTCCGGTCATCACCTCGCTCGCGACCAGGTCACCGTTGGCGAGCGCTGCGATCGCACGATTGGCCGAAAGCACTCGGGTGGGTATCGACCTTCTGGCCGGGAGATTCCAGGCACCGTCGGTTCCGGTCGCGCTCGAGGGCGGGCTGGCCTGCTCGCAAGCGTTCAACGGCGCCCTGATGGGCGCACTCGCCTCGGGTCGATCGCGGTGCACGATCGTGCAACCTCAAGCGTCCCCGGTTGAAGGGGCTGCACTCCTGGCACGCCGCGCAGTCGGCGGCCGTGCGTCGCCGTGACGATCCAGGCGATGCGTACGCTCATGAGGAGAGGTGCGTACGCTCGCGAGGAGATTCTGAGCGCACGCCCCACGATCGACGGCACACCCGGTTCCACCTAGTCGCGTTCCGCGATGCTCTTCACACTCTGCACGAGGCTGTCCCACATAGCCTTCGAGTGGGCTGCCGCCTCCGCAGTGTCGTTGTTGTCTTGTGCCAGCGTGAGCTGGGTCGAATCGGCGGCGCCATCCACTCCATCCACTGTCCAGGTGAGCGTGTGGTAGTTCGCTGGAACATCCTCCTGACCCGTCAGCGGACTGAAATGCGTCATGACCAGCCGGCGACCGGGTTCGAATTCGAGGATCTGGCCCTTGTCTTCATACACGTTGCCCTGCCATACGCCGCGCCATCGAATCGGGCTGCCGACCGCCCAGTCTGTGACGACATCCGTGCCGAACATGAATTCTTTGACCGCAGCCGGGTCGGTGATCACGAACCAGACCCGTTCCGGCGACGCGTCGATGATGATCGACGAGGTCGCGACATACCCTTCAGTCATGAGACGACACGCTACTCCGCCGCCGCGATGCTCGCCGTGAAGGACAACGACGATGCGCCAGGTCGGCACTGAGCCAGTGGAGCCGATCGCACCGGAATCAGCGGTCGACGGCCGCCAGTATCGCGTCGGCGAGTTCGACCGGCTTGGTGAACTGCGGCCAGTGGCCCGTGGGCAGATCCACATATTCGACATCGCGGATGCGTCCGAGCTCCGCCACAAAAGGCTGCCCGGCGGAAATCGCGTCCCGTAGCAGCGCCGACGGGAACTCGCACGCGATCACGGTGACGGGCACGTCGTAACGCCGCTCATCCATCAGATGTTGCTGGTCGGATGTCACGGCTGCAGGTTCGGGGATCGCTCGCGCGCGAAAGGCGGTCCGCATCCGCTCATCGAGGTCGATCAGGTCGTCGTCTTCGAAGAACTCCCACGGTGGCAAAGGAGCGTCGTCGCGAGGCTACCCTGCGCCTCCGACAACCGGGTTATGCGCTGACGCGGTTCGGCAGCTTCCAGTCAGGGCGCACGTAGTGGCAGGTGTAGCCGGCCGGGTACTTCTCCAAGTAGTCCTGATGCTCAGGCTCCGCCTCCCAGAAGTCGCCTGCTGGGGAGACCTCGGTGACGACTTTGCCCGGCCACAGGCCGGATGCGTCGACATCCGCGATTGTCTCGCGTGCCACGCGCTCCTGCTGCGCGTTCTCGTAGAAGATCGCCGAACGGTAGCTGGCACCCCGGTCGTTGCCCTGACGGTCCTTCGTGGACGGGTCGTGGATCTGGAAGAAGAACTCCAGCAGGTCCCGGTACGACAGCTGCTCAGGGTCGAAGACGATCTCGATCGCCTCTGCGTGGGTTCCGTGGTTTCGATACGTGGCATTCGGGGTGTCACCGCCGCTGTAACCGACACGTGTCGAAACGACGCCCGGGTGCTTGCGAATGAGATCTTGCACACCCCAGAAGCAGCCTCCTGCAAGGATCGCCTTCTCTGTTGCAGACATCGCACAACCTCCCTGATAAGGATAAGAACTGGATTCAGTGGATGAAACACACTGGCCAAGCCGGATGTTCCTCGGGCAGAGAACCCTGGGAATCCGCCGACATGCGTCGCCGACACGGCCGATCAGCGCGCCAGGTTGAAGTTGTCCTTGAACACGTTGTCCGGGTCGTAACGCTTCTTCAGCTCGCGCAGCCGCTGCATGGTGCGCGGCGGGAACGCGTCGTCGAGGCGCGCGACGCGCAGGTCGGTTTCGAAACTCAGGTACAGGCCGGTGAAATGGCCGTACACCTCTTCCCAGATGGTGTCCAAGCGCTCAGCATCCGACCCGAAAGCCACCACCGAGAAGTTGGCCGACCGGTTGCCGTATGCCGTCGCATCCGCATCGACGTCTGCAACGGCACCACCAACGGAACGCAACTGGAAGAAGTAGACATCGCCGCTTGCCAGCAGACGTTCGGCGGCGGCGGCGAACTGCGGCGTGATGTGCTCGATCAGCCCCGAGCGCGCATTCGGCTCGCCCTGACCGTCGTGCGACCCACCCTGAACGTTGGCCATCACGGCCGCATACGGCACGAGTTGCACGGACTGGTCCAGCAGCGGCGCGATCTCGGCCAACGGCTGCAACCGGTCGATGATCGTGTCCGGGTCGTCCGAATCGACCACAGCGAGCACCTGAGCGACCGCCTGTCTGCCCGGTGTCACGGCACCCATGATGATCTCGCTCGTCAGCTCGCGAGGCGCTGCCTCGATGGCGGCCCCCCAGCGCTCCAGCAGCGCGGCGGGTTCGCTCGCGTCGAGCACCAGCTGCGCCCAGCCGACGTCTCCTGCAAGCTCGTCGACCTCGAACTCGAACGAGACCACGATGCCGAAGTTCGCGCCTGCCCCGCGAATCGCCCAGAACAGGTCGGCGTTTTCGTCGTCGCTCGAGCGCACGATCGAGCCGTCCGCCAGCACGATGTCGACGGCCAGCAGGTGGTCGATGGTCAGCCCGTGCTCGCGCGCGAACCAGCCGACGCCACCCGCGGTGGCCAGGCCGCCGACGCCGACGCCGCCGTAATCGCCTGAGGTGAGCGCCCACCCGTGCGGCGCAAGAGCGGAGGCGACATCCGTCCATCTGGCACCGGCATCGACACGGATGCGACGGGTCGACTTGTCGAGGATGTCGATCGCGTTCATCCTCGACAGGTCGATGACGATACCGCCGTCGTTGGTCGACCGTCCGCTGATTCCATGACCGCCACTGCGGATGCCGAGCGGAACATCCGGATGCCGCCTGGCGTATGCAAGCGCATCGACCACCTCGGCTGGATTGCGTGGGCGCAGCACGACGCCTGGCGAACCTGCACGCATGTAGGTCGAGCGCACACGGTGGAATCCTGGGTCTCCCGGTTCGACCGCGCCGTCGGCGAGCGAGGCAGGAACCGCGTCGTAGTCGATCCCATCGCGCCGCTTCGCACGAGCAACGGCGCTGCGAACAGTGCCCTCGACCGTGCCGAGCGAGCCGCGCTCGCGCGCCACAGCCTCGCGGAGCGCCGGGACGACCTCGACCGCGAACTGCTGCAGGGTCGCGGGGTCGTCCGACCCGAGGATGAACGTTCCGATGCCGTCTTCGAGCGCGAGCGGAAGCAGCTCATCCACCCACTGCTCGCTCGGGCCGTTCAGCAGTTGGCCGCGACCGGGTGAGAAGCGCCCGAAGACGTTGAGCAACCGGCGGATCTCCCGGGGGTCGCGGCCTGCGGCCGTGGCGCTCTCGTCAATCGTGGTGTTGCCGCGCGCCAGATCGCCCGGCTGCATGTAGCTCAGCGACGGAAGCCACCCGTCGGCCTTGCGCCCGACCAAGCGCAGCATTCGCGGCTTGTACGCTCCGAGCCAGATCGGGATGTCATGGGCAGGTGCGGGGCCGCGTTTCGCGCCGTCCAGGTGGTAATAGTCGCCGCTGACCCGAAGCGGCGCACGCTCACCGACCGACCAGATGCCGTGGATCACGTCGATCGCCTCGCTGAGCGCATCCACCGCCTGGCCGGGCGTCAGGCGCCGCGACCCCATCGCTTCCATCGCATCCCAGAAGCCACCGGCACCCAGCCCGAGGTCGAACCGTCCGCCGGAGAGCAGGTCGAGGCTCGCCGCGGCACGCGCCATGACCGCTGGCGGCCGCATCGGCAGGTTGAGCACGTTGGCTGACACGTGCACGCGTTCGGTCTGGGCGGCGACCCAGCTCAGCAGCGTCCAGGTGTCCAGAAACGCCGGCTGGTACGGATGGTCCTGGAACGTCACCAGGTCGTAGCCGAGCTGTTCGCTCAGCTGCGCCAGCGCGACCGCATTCTGGGGCGGATCGTTGCCCGGCGTGATGAACGTGCCGAATTCCAAAGGATGTCCGTAGTCCGGCATGTGCGCCTGCCCCGTTTGATCGTTTCGCGAGATAATCTACATTACAGACTATCTTGGCGTTAGACTATTTCGCGTGACCGCTGACTTCGGATGGGCTTTGAGCACGCTCCTGCGCACCTACCTCATGCACACGGCGGAGGTGGTCGCCGACCTGCCCGGCGGTGCACGCGGGTTCCAGGTGCTCTCCGTCGTCTCCGGCGCCGATTGCCACAACCAGGCTGCGATCGCCGAGCGGCTCGGACTCGACCGCACGACCATGACCTACCTGCTCGACGACCTCGAGAAACACCGGCTCGTGAGCCGTCGGCCCGACCCAGCCGACCGACGTGCACGACAGGTTGTTCTGACCACGACGGGCACCAAGAAGCTTGCCCGGCTAGCAGAGGAGGTCACGCACGCCGAAGCGCGCCTCCTCGCCGGATTCTCCACCGAAGAAGCGGATGCTCTGCGTCGCCTGCTCGTGCGCGCGGCGCTCGCAACGGAGAGCCACGACACCTCAGAAACGGCGTGCGAGATCGCGCAGTCGCTTCCCTCAGCTCGCTGAACGGGCAGCGCGCCGACTGAGGCTCAGCGGGCAGCGCGCAGCGCCGAAAGTGCGCTTTCGCGCCGAGAACAGCCGGCAGAACACACACTCTCGGCAGGGGGACACACTCTCGGCGACAGTGCGCGGCAGACAGCGCGCCGCCACAGTGCGCGGCCACAGTGCGCGCATACTCGGCATGGGGAACGAAGAGGGCAAGCAGAGGCCCCGCGCTAGGCCTGGGCGGCGAGCGTCACCTCGTGGCCCTCGGCCGCCGAACGGTAGCATGCGTCGATGATGCGGGCCCTGGCCAGGCCGAGCGACCCGTCGTGTTTCGCCCACTCGGTCGGCCCGGTCGCGACAGCGTCGACGAAGTGCTGAACGACCACGTCGTGGCCGCCGTTCTGCCCTGGTTTCGCGCGGTAATCGGCGGCTGCGCCATCCGTGTCTCGATAGATGTGCAGGTCGCCTGGCTCCGCATAGTCGACCACGCGCAGATCGGCGCCGCCGTCCGTGCCGTACATCGTCATCCAGAACTCATCGTTGTTGGCGCGATACGCGGCCCAGCTCGTCTCGAGCATCAGGGTCCCCCCACCGGCCAGACGCATGAAGACCATCGCCAGGTCTTCGACCTCGAACTTCTCGCCGATCGACCCAGGCGAGCTTCCGCCACGGCCTTGCGAGCCAAGCTCGGCGTATGTCGACGCCGACACCGTGAGCACTTCTGGCTCACCGAGCAGGTACAGCGCGTAGTCCAGCACGTGAACGCCCAGGTCGATAAGCGGCCCTCCGCCAGCACGCTGCTTGTTCGTGAACCAGCTGCCGTCCCCTGGAATGCCGCTGCGCCGCAGCCATCCGGCCTTCGCTGCGTACGGTGTGCCAAGCTCGCCGCGATCCAGGATGCGCCGCAACTCGGCGATGTCGCCGCGTTCGCGATGATTGAACACGACCTGCAGCACACGGCCGGAAGCCTGTGCTGCCGCGACCATCTGCTGCGCCTCGACGCCGCCGCCGGCGATCGGCTTCTCGGTGAGCACGTGCAGCCCACGCTCGAGCGCCGCGATGGCGATCGGCGCGTGCAGGAAGGTCGGCACGGCGACGCTCACCGCATCCAACTCACCGGCTTCCAGCATGTCCTCCCAGCGGGCGAACGTGTTCTCGATGCCGTACTGCTCGGCCAACTCGGCGACCCGCTCGGTCTCCATGCCTGCCAGCGAGTGCAATTCGACGCCTGGGATGCGCGCATACGCCGCCAAATGCTGCTGGCCGGCCCACCCGACGCCGACGACACCGACACGCAAGAGCTGTGCCGCGGTCATCCGGCCACCTCTTTCGTGTCGTTCACGAACCAGTCTCGCGCCGGGTTGCCCACCTGCGGTGTGTGTTGCGGCGTCTCGCCAGGCGCAGCCCAGCGCGCCGCGTTTGCGAGCACCCTGCGGATCTCACTCTGGTGATACACCGGGTATTCCTGGTCGCCAGGGCTGAAGTAGAAGACCTTGCCGAGACCGCGGCGATAGGTGATGCCGGAGCGGAAAACCTCGCCGCCGTCGAACGAGCTGATGAACACGAGGCCGTCAGGCTCAGGAACGTCGAAGTACTCGCCGTACATCTCCTGGTGAGGGACGATCAGCGGCGACGGCACGCCTTCGGCGATCGGATGCGACGGGCTGACACTCCAGACCAGCTCGCGTTCGGCCTCGTTGCGCCAGAGCAATGAGCACGTGGTACCCATCAGCGCACGGAAGATCTTGGAGAAGTGTCCGGAGTGCAGCACGACAAGACCCATTCCGGCCAGCACACGCTGGTGCACCCGCTCGACGACCGCGTCGTCCACCTGGTCGTGCGCGATGTGGCCCCACCAGAACAGCACATCGGTGTGGGCCAGTGTCGCCTCATCGAGGCCGTGCTCAGGGTCGGCGAGTGTCGCCGTGCCCACCTGCGCGCCAGGCAGTAGTTCGCGCAGACCGGCGGCGATCGCGCCGTGGATGCCATCCGGATAGATTGCGGTGATCTCCGGCTGAGTCGTTTCGTGCACGTTTTCGTTCCACACGGTCACTCGCAGGTTCCTGGGTGTCTCTGCCATGCAGGCTTCCTCTCGCATCGTCGGTCTTCGCATCCGGGTGGTGAATGCATCACGGTGAATGAATCACCTCGCCTCGACCGTGTCGAATCGATTCGATTCAAACCTCGTTCACGCTACCCACCATCGCGAACACGGTCAAGCTCCAGCCTCTGCCGACCGCCTCCACGCGTCGACCTCGGCGTGCAACCCACGCTTGCGTTCGAGGGACGCGAAGGACGCGTCGATGGAATGGCGAGCGAACTGCTCCATGTCGGCCGGTGCGTATCCAAGCGCCTGACGAATCGCCTCGAAGTTGTCCGCGATGTACCCACCGAAGTACGCAGGATCATCCGAGTTGATGGTCACGATCACGCCGGCATCGGCGAGGCGTCGCATCGGGTGCTCGGCGAGGCTCGCCACCGCGTGCAGGCGCGCATTCGACAGGGGGCAGACCGTGAGCGGGATACGGTCTGCGGCGAGGCGCTCGACCAGTGTCGGATCCTCGATCGAGCGGATGCCGTGGTCGACGCGTTCGACGTGGAGTTCGTCGAGCGCTTGCCACACCGATTCGGGCGGTCCCTCCTCACCAGCATGCGCCACAGCGTGCAATCCTGCGGCCCGTGCACGGTCGTACACCGGTGCGAACGGGGCTGCAGGATGTCCGAGCTCTGCGGAGTCCAGGCCGACACCGAGCAGCAGGTCAGCTCGGCTCATGGCTGACGTCAGCGTGTCGTGCGCCTCCTCCACCGGGCGATCGCGCAGAAACGACAGGATGAGCCCGCCGGACATGCCTGCACCGGCCGAAGCATCCGAACCGACCGAAACGCCCGGACTGCCTGTCGAGCCCGAGCCGCGCCGCGCATCCTCGAATCCGCCTTCGATGCCGTCGATCACCGCCTCGATCGGCACGCCGCGGGCGACGTGTGCCTGAGGGTCGAAGAAGACCTCGGCGTGGCGCACACCCTGCGCTGCCGCCCGCCGAAGGTATGCGGCTGTCAGTTCCGCGAAGTCCTCTTCGGTGCGGAGCACGGCCAATGTCGCGTAGTAGAGGTCGAGGAACGACTGCAGGTTCTCGAACCGATAGTGCGCCTCGAGCTCATCGACGGATGCGTACGGCAGCGTGATGCCGTTGCGCGCGGCCAGTTCGAACGCCATCGAGGGCTCGAGGGTGCCCTCGATGTGCAGGTGGAGTTCAGCTTTCGGCAGCGCGCTCAGATCGAATGTGGTCATGATCAGCTGATACGGCCAACCGTGACTTTGACCGGCGTCGTGTCCGGATACCCGTCACTGATCAGCTGCGCAAGCACCGCGTCATAGACGTGGCGGCAGGTTTCGGCCGCGGATCCGGCTTCCGACACGGCGATGTGGACGGCGACCGACGGACCCGCGGAGCCGCCAGCGACACGAACGAGCCCGGTCGGCTCCCGTCGAAGAGCGGCGTTGACGGTCGCTGCCGCCATCCTGGCAATGGTGGGACCCGCGTCGTAGACATCGGTCACCCCGGGCACCGCGCGCACGGTTCTGGTCAGCCGCTCGGACAGCTCGGCCGCATCGGATGTCATCGCACACCAGCCTGATCGTCAGCTTCGGCATCGTCGGCCATGTGGATGTCATGCACCGTCACGTCGATATCCGTGACATTCAGCTCAGTGTGCGTCTGCAGTTCACGATGGATCGCCTGGCGCACCCGGTCGGCAGCAGCCATGATCGGTTTCCCCCAGACTGCGCTGGCTTCGACGGACACGCTGATCGGTTCACCGGGAACGGATACGTCGCCGCTGAACCGGCAGCGTCCGATGAGGATCCCGTCGATCGAGTCGCCTGCCGTGCGGATGATCCCACGCACCGCGCCTTCTGTGAGCACCAGTTCGGCGGAAGGCGCCGGATGACGCAGCGGAATGTCGCGTCCTGCGCGCGCTTCCAGCCCGATGTTGTCGAGAATGCGGTGCACCCAGTTGTCGTCGGCGGCCGGAGCGTTGCGCACATCTACGTCGAGCAGCGTCCGCGCGACCTCTCGGAGCCTGGCCAGCGCGTCCAGCGCGAGTTGGCACGACGCTGACTGATCGATCGACGGGTTGGCCGGCAGTCGGCCTGCGTCGAGATAGTCGCTGAGCTCATCGATGGTGTGTCCACTCAGATCCCCAGGCTCGAGCGCGAGCACGGCGCGATCGGATGCAGGGGTAGCCGGGTCTTGCGGATTCGTCATCGCCACACCTCCATCTGGTGGATCAGGTTCTTTCTGGCTCGGGCGAGCAAACCTCGCACCGTCGAAGCCGGCACGCCGATGGCTTCGCCGATGTCCTCGTAACTGTACTCAGCGATCTCGCGCAACACCCAGCATTCTCGCTGGTTCTCCGGCAATGTGCGCAAGGCGACGCCGAGGGCGTCATACGTCGAATGCACCTCTGCCAACCGCGGGGGCGACTGCGACGCCGGCGCGGCAGGCTGCACATCGTCGATGTCGACGTGCTCGCGGCGGGCGCGAATCCGGTCGAGGCACTTGCGGCTCACGATGCGCATCAGCCAGCTTTTGACCACGCCGCCATCGTCCAGGTCGGGCAGCTGACGCCACGCCACGATGAAGCTCTCCTGCAGCACGTCGTCACTCTCATCGTTCGACTGCAGGATGCGCACGGCATAGGCGCGCATCAGCGGACCGTAGCGCCGCACCAGCACCTCGAACGCGCGCACGTCGCCATCCGCCGCCCTGCCTGCCAACGTGCGATCGTGCGCGTTCTCCAAGGGCCGAACCGGCGCCGCTGTCGTCATCGCAGCCCCCCGACCGGATTTCTTTTTGCGAATTTCGTGACGAATCCGCTTCGGTGTTCGTCCTAGTAGTGACTATCCCATAGTCAACATGGCTTTCCGTCAAGGCAAGTCCAGTCTCGAACCCAAGGAGTTATTGATCATGGCGAACACCACATCAGCGCAGGATTTCACGCAGACCGCAGCAGGCAGCGTCGTGGCTGGCGCTCATGGCAAGACCGTCATCAACGACGGTGTCGTCGCCAAGGTCGCGGGTATCGCGGCTCGCGACGTCCCCGGGGTCTACGCGCTCGGCGGCAGCGCCAGCCGCGCACTCGGTGCCATCCGCGATGCGATCAACACGACCGATCTCGGTCAGGGCATCAGCGTCGAAGTCGGTGAGAAGCAGGTGGCCGTCGACGTCACGATCGTGGCGGACTACCCCGTGCCGCTGCAGAAGATCGCGGACGACGTGCGCCTGGCGATCACGACCGCCGTCGAGACCCTCGTCGGGCTCGAAGTGAGCGAGGTCAACATCACGGTGAACGACGTTCACGTGCCAAGCGACGACAACGACCAGCCCGAGGCGCGAGTACAGTGACCGCCGCCCGTGTCGGGATCGCCATCGGAGCGATCCTTGCCCTGACCTGGGTGACGCTGGGTTTCTGGGCCTTCGTGTTCGTGGCGATCGCCATGCTGGTCGGCGCGATCGTCGGCAGGATCGTCGACGGCAAGCTCGACGTCACCGGCCTGGTCAACGCGTTCCGCGGAAAGCGATCGTCATGACGACGATCGTCGCTCCGATGGCCAGCGTGCGACGCGGCCGCACGCGCATCACATCCAAGGCGCTGAGCCGAGTCGTCTCGGCCGTGACCGCTGACGCGCTGGACGTCAGCGCCGCGCGAGTCGGAGTCGAGTTGACCGACGAGCGCGGAGACCTTGCGCTCGTCGTGAGCACTCCGATACGGCTCGTATCGCTCAACCGCGTCGCAGCGGACGGATCCATCGTCCAGAGAACGGGTGGGTCGGTGCTGGAGCGCTCGGCCGCAGCCCAGCGTGAGATCCGCGAACGAGTCGAAGCGCTCACCGGGTCGCGGATCGCGCGCGTCATCGTTCGTCTGACCGGCGCACACATCACGCGGGAGGAGCGGGTTCGATGACCGACACACGGTCCATCTATCGGCGCATCATCCGACGCGAAACGCATTCGCCGCGCGCGCTGCTGGCGATGGTGCTCGCCGTGGCGCTGATTGTGGTGTTCGCGTGGGTGGGCAGCGAAATCGTGCTTGCGCTTCTCGGTCATTCTGCGCTGCTCGTCGCACCGCGCGACATGATCACCGCTGCCGCCCGCCTCGACAGTGACCAGAATGCAGCCGTGACGGCATCCGGCGCCGGTATCGCCGTGGTCGGAATTCTGCTGATCATCGCCGGGGTCACGCCGGGCAGACGCGCCCGCCACACCATCGAACTGGATCGCAGCGCTGTCATCGTCGACAACGAGGTCATCGCATCAGCGCTCGCCCGCTCCGCTGCGTATGCGGGGGACGTCGATGCGACCAACTCCCACGCCACCGTTTCGCACCGCCGCGCGGTCGTGCGGGTCACGCCGGCATCCGGGGTGCCTGTGAACCGCACCGCCGTCACCGAAGCGGTCGACGACGATCTTGCCGCATTCGGCTTGCAACCCGCCGTTCGCGCTGCCGTGACGATCGACGAACGTGGGAGGGTCGGAGTATGAACAGCACGAACCGAGCCATGAACCGTATCGTGATTGTGATTGTCGGCACCTTTCTCCTGGCGTGCGGACTCGTTGCTGTCGGGGTCGGCGCCGTTGCCTCGGTGCGTGACGCGTGGCGAGTCGCGGTGCCGCAGCTCGCGCGCACGGCAAGAGCGTGGGTGCGGTCAGGCGCCGACAGCGCTGATACGGCTGTCGCCGTTGCCATCGTCGCCGCACTGGTGATTCTCATCGTGCTGCTCATCGTGTTCATCTTCCGTCAGGGGCGAGGACACACCTCACGACTGATGACAGACGCAACGACAGATCACGGCAGCACGATCATCGAGTCGGGTCTTGCCGAGCAGCTGGTTCAGGATGCTCTGGCCGATCGACCTGAGCTGCTCGCCACGCGCGTATCGACCTATCGGGTTCGGCGCGCATCCGTTCTGAAGATTTCGGTGGTCGCGCGCCGCGGGGCGTCCCCGCGGGACATCGGCGTCGCGATCGACAACGCTCTGCATGCCCTCGACGCCGTCGTCGGCGTGCAGATCCCAGCCGCTATCCACATCGGTGGCGGACTGAGAACCAGGATGACCACGGCAGCACGGCTGTCATGAAAGGAAGGATGACATGTCGATGAACACACAGGCTGACAAGGCGGAGGCTGTCGTTGAGGCCGCCACAGCGAAGTCCAAGGACGTCTTGGGTGACGCATCCGAAACGATCGGCACACTCGCGGGGCGCGCCGTCAACGCGTACGAGGCCAAGCCGGCCGTCGTGATCGCCGTGGCAGCGGCAGCCGTCGTCGGCATCGCGCTGGCCATCGCCGCGTTTTCCCGCAAATAGCTTGCACGCCGCCTGCCCCGATGACAGGCTGCATCCCAACAGTACAAACGCAAAATGAATCAACGAAAGTGAGTTCGCCATGAGTGCATCAGACAAGGCCAGCAACGAAGCAGAGGACCTGAAGGGCAAGGCGAAAGAGGCAGCCGGTCACGTGACCAACGACGACTCCAAGGTCGCAGAGGGCAAGGCGGACCAGGCCAAGGCTGACGCCAAGAAGGCCGGCGAAAACGTCAAGGACCTCTTCAAGCACTGAGTCTCGGCCATCACAGAAGCGGCGCCGCCTGTTGTCAGACGGCGCCGCTTCCGTTCGCGTCGAGGCGCGCTACTGGTGGGTGACGTCCCACAGGTGGTGCACTGGGTCGTGAATGAAGTACTGCGCGAGCGTCTCGATCGTGAACGTCGCGCCGTCGCTGCGTCGTGCTGTGCGGGACAATGTGGCTGCCGGCACCGCGTCGAAGTCGGCCGCGAGCGCTGCAGCGGCATCCGTCAGTTGCGCCGAAACGACCGCAGGATCCTGCTCTGCGTATCGGTCGGCCACTGCGGTGGCATCCTGGTCCCAGTTCTCGAACGACGGGTCGTCGTCTGCCAGCATGAGTGCCAGTCGCGAGCTGAAAACACCGAAGACGTCGCGCACGTGCGCCGAATACTCCAGCGGCGACCAGGTGCGCTCGTCTGGTCGGATGCGCACATCCGATCGCTCGAGCACTGCCGGCCAGCTCGCGGCATTCTCGCGGAGCAGTGCCGGCACGTCGGCGAACGCGACGGCGCTTGCATCGAACCCGCACTCCGGGCAGGCACGCTCCAGCACCCACGTCCAGCTTTTGGTCTCAGGAACGATAGGCATGTCAGTCAGTTCCCCGCGATGGGAAGCGGCACGGATGTGTCCACCGGCGCAGGCGTCACACCCTCCGGCGGACAGATGGCGTTGCTCGCCATGCCCTGTTCGGCCTGCTTCTGCGACCACGGCAGGGCGATCACCGGAGCCTTGCCCGTCTTCGCCGACGCCTTGGAGGCGATCGATGCCAATTGCATTCCCAGCAGCTGCGCGTACGAGCTTCCGACGGTGGAATTGTTCAGCATGACGACGACGGTGAGGCCGGACGTCGGGTCGCTCATCATGCTGGTGAGGAAGCCAGGGATGTCGCCGCTGTATCCACGCATCGGGCCGAGCGTGACAACGCCCATGCCGTAACCCTCCCACGTCGGCGCGTCGGCGGAAAGCGGGTGCGTCGACCACTGCCTCTTGCTCGAGTCGGAGCTGACGAGCGTTCCTGCAGCGAGCGCCTGAGCGTATGTCTTCAGGTCGGACAGTGTCGACACGACGCCGCCCGCCGTCCACCCCATGGACGATGACAGTTCGGTCTCATCCATCGTCGTGCCGCACTGCGGAGCGCCAGCAGCGTCCACCGCCGTCGCGTAGCCGTTGACGTGGGGAGAGGGCAGGTTGAGCGTCGCCGGGTCGGGCAGCGACGTGTTCTTCATGCCAAGCGGCTGCCACACGTATTGGTTGTACAGGTCGCTCCACGAGCGTCCGGTCGCCGCCTGCAGCGCCATCCCGAGCAGAATGTAGCCCGTGTCTGAGGCGGCATACTTCTCGCCTGGGCTTCCGGTCGCGCTCTCGGCCAGCCCATCACTCGCGAGCTCCATCGGAACCCACTGCCGCGTCGGGTTGTTGACGAACTGCGAAGCCAACCCCGGCTGATAGTCGCCGAGCCCCGACGTGCTTTCGCACAGCTGCGCGAGGGTGATCGAGCCGAGTCCGACCATGCGCGGCAGATATTTGGCCGCGAGGTCATTCAGGGCGACCTTTCCGCTGTCCGCGAGGGCGAGCAGCACGGTGCAGGTCATCGACTTGGTGTTCGCCCCGATACGAAACGACATCGACGTCGACACCTTCGTCGAGCCTTTCGGCGTTGTTGTGCCCTTAGCCAGTGTCCAGCTCCCGGCCCACGGCGCCCATACTCCGACGATCGCGCCCGATGCTCCGGTGCGTTTCATCGCGGCAGTCACGGCGTCGTCCAACTGCTGTGAAACGCTCGATTCCAACGAGCCGGAAACCTGCTGGGGAAGCTTCGACGTCGCATCCGCGGTCTGGGTGCATGCGGCGAGGGCGACAACAGCGATGCCGACCAGGCTCGCTGTCACAGCCTTCCGCATTCTGCCCGCGATGCCCATTCCATCCCCCGATGGTTCGTCGTTAACTCCCAGGTGCAGTCTAGTCAAAGCGGCCGGCCAGCCCGGCTACCATCGTTGCCATGCCAACGTTTGCCCCAGAGGTGGTCACCGCTGTCCTCGCACACATGAACACCGACCACGCGGAAGACAATCTCGTCATCGTGCGCGCGTTCGCGAACGCGGATGCGGCCGCAGCCAACATGAGCGGCCTCGACGCCGACGGCGGCGATTGGACGGTCACCGTCCACGGTGCCGAACGCGTCGTGCACATTCCCTGGACCATCCCGGTCGCCGAACGCGCAGACATCAGGCGGGCAGTCACGCTGATGTACCGGAGCGCATGCGCACGGCTGGGAATCGAACCGCGCGTCCCCTAAGCTTAGGTAACCCTAACTTCAACTGTCGACACATCGGAGTGCTTAGTGCCTGACGTCATCCCGTTCTCCCAAGCCCTGCGTGAGCGCACACGCGGTGACCACGGCGCGAGCGAAGGCGCGGGCTTCATGACCGACCTGATGACCGGCAAGGGCAGCCGCAGCGACTACATCGCGCTCGTGGCTCAGCACTTTTTCATCTATGAGGCGCTCGAGGCCGCAGCGGATCGCATGAAGGCGAATCCGGTCGCCGCGGCGTTCATCTCACCGCAGCTGACGCGGCTTCCCGCCATCGAGGCCGATCTCGAATTCCTGATCGGCGAAGACTGGCGCACGCGCATCACGCCGTTGCCGACGACGCAGAGCTACGTGCGGCGCATCAACGAGGTCGGCGCGACGTGGCCGGGCGGTTTCATCGCCCATCACTACACGCGTTATCTCGGTGACCTCTCCGGCGGCCAGATCATCCGCACGCTGATGCAGCGACAGTTCGGCTTCGAGACGAACGGCGTCGGATTCTACTTGTTCGGCGAGATCGCCAAGCCGAAAGAGTTCAAGGAGACCTACCGCGCGCAACTGGATGCCGTAGGCTGGGACGACGCCGAGCGCGACCGCGTGATCGACGAGGTCGTACTCGCCTACCGCTTCAACACCGAGCTCTTCGACGATCTGGCTGCGGCGAAGGCGGCCGCGTAGCACGACTCCGCTCGTCGGGCTGCGCCGTCCTTCGCCTATTGCACACGGCGAAGCGTCAAAATCTGCTCCGCCCGGCCGAACGGGCCGCTCTCGTCGTGAAGCACGGACGATGTGAGCCCGATTCCATCGCTGCCGAAGCTGACCGAGTTCTGCAGCCCGAGCCACCGGCCGGCAGGTTCGCGATACAGGTGGATCTGCAGGTCGACGTTCGGGAACGCGTATTCCGAGCCGGGCGGCACGCGCACGGCGACGCCGTTGGTCGTGTCGACCAGCCCGATCAGCGCGGCGAACTCGGAGAACGGGGCATCGGCGATCAGCGGATGGGGAGTTCGCAGCCACACGCTGCCCCGGCCGGCTCGGTGGCCGCTCACCGGGTATACGTCGATCGATCGCACGTAGCCGCCCGGCCAATCGGTCAGCGGCACCGGCTCGGATGCGCCGTCGCGCGCGGGCATCGGCGCGTCCTCGACGGCGGCCACCGACCGCGTATCCGAACGTTGCAACCTCCACGCCGTCGCACGCACGGCGGTGCGGCCCGCGGCGATCAGCTCGGCCTGCACGAGTTCGATCGTGCGACCGGGCCGCAGCATGGAGGTGACCACCTCGAACTCGCCACCAGGGATCTGGCCGAGAATGTCGAAGCCGATGCGAGCCATCCGCAGTTCCGTGCGCGGCTGAAACGCCTCGAGGCAGTGCGTCAGGATGCCGGAGACCGGCGCCATGTGCTGCTCGTGTGGGTTCCATGCGCCCTGCGCGTGCACGGTCGATTCGAATCGCGCTCCACTGAGCGCGGTGTAGTACGGCTGGGGCTCGCTCATCGCTCAGACATGAAGCGACGTACGTCGTCGTCGACCATGATGTCACTTGGACGTAATGGCCTGCTCAGGTACAGTCCGTCGAGGCTGGTGATTCTGCTGAGTGCGACGTATGTCTGCCCCGGGCTGAATGCGCGGGCACCGAGGTCGACGATGGCGCTGTCGTATGTCTTGCCCTGAGACTTGTGGATCGTGACAGCCCACGCCAGCCGCAAAGGGAACTGCGTGAACTCGGCAACGACGTCTTTGCTCAGCTTCTTCTGCCCAGCGTCGTACGTGTACTTGTACTTCTCCCACGTGGTGGGTTCCACCTCGTGCACCTGGCCGTCGACGTCGACGTACACGGTCGAGTCGATGCGCGTGACGGTGCCGATCGACCCGTTCACCCAGCGCGGCCCATCCGACCCCTGACCGCTGTCGTTACGCAGGAACATGACCTGTGCGCCGACCTTGAGCTCGAGCGCTTCGTCGGCCGGGTACGTTCGGTTGCCGAAATCTCCGCTGATCTCGGCCTTGGCCGTGAGCACGCGGCCAGGCAGTTGCCGCAGAGCCGAGGCATTGATGCGATTCACGGTGTCGTTACGGGTTGCCAGGGTGATGGTGCCGTCAGCCGGAGCAGGACGCGCACCCGTCTCGTTCAAGCGGTCGGCGATCTCTTTGGTCACCCGACCGTGGCGCACGGCGTTCAGCATCGCCTTGAAGTCGTTTTCGTGCTGCCGGTGGATTTCGGTGAGCTCGAAGATCTTCAAATCGGCCTCGCGCCACACTTTCGCGTCGAAGAACCACATCGAGCGGTAGGTGTCCGCGAAGTACGCGCGCTCGTCGGCATCGCCCGGCACGGGGGCCAACTGGTATGGGTCGCCGAAGAGCACCACTTGCACGCCGCCGAACGGCTCGGATGCGCGCTGGCGCGCCTGCCTCAACGCGCGATCCATGGCATCCATCAGGTCGGCGTTGACCATCGACACCTCGTCGATCACGAGCGTGTCGATCGTGTTCAGCAGCTTGCGCACTTCTGCGCTCTGCGCAATCTCATGATCGGCGATCACACCGATCGGCAGCCTGAACAACGAGTGGATGGTCTGTCCGCCGACGTTCAGCGCCGCGACGCCGGTGGGGGCTGCGATCACGAGCTGCTTCTCGGTGTTCCACGACAGGTGGTTCAGCAGCGTCGACTTGCCCGTGCCCGCCCGCCCGGTGACGAACACGTGCTGCCGCGTGTGCTCGATCGCGTCGAAGACCGCAGCCTGCTCCGGCGAAAGGGCAACCTGTGTCACGCGAGGTCTCTTTCCTTCTCGTCTGGGTCGTCTGGGCGTATCAAGGCTACCCGCCGCGCACCGTCTCGATCACGTACAGACGCCGCGTTGTGCACAACCGGGCGCGGGCGAACATTGTGGGGAAGAGTGCCGTGGAAACGATCACTGCCGATCAGCGACGCGCGTCGTCCCGAGAGGCCATCTGAGCCAGGCGTTCGTTGTATGCGTTCAGCTCGGCCTCGCCGGTGCGGTCCGCATTCCGGTCGCGACGCTTGGTCTCTTTCTCGTCGCTGCGCGACCACTGGACCGCCACAACGATGGCCAAGAAGATGGTGGGAATCTCGCCGAGGCTCCACGCGATGCCGCCGCCGGTCTGCTGGTCGGCCAGCGGCGTCTGCCCCCAGGTGCGCCCCATCGCGCCGAACCAGTCGGCAAGCAACAGGCTGTTCGTCGTCATGATCGTCAGGCCGAAGAAGGCGTGGAACGCCATGGTGCCCAGCAGCAGGACCAGCCGGAACGGATACGGCAGCCGATACGGCACGGGGTCGATGCCGATCAGCGACTGCACGAACAGGTATCCGACGATAACGAAGTGGATGATCATCCACTCATGCCCGATGTGGTCGATCGTCGCCCAGCGGAACAGCGGCGAGTAGTAGAACGCCCAGAGCGAGCCTGCGAAGAGCACGGCCGCGACAATCGGGTTCGCCAGAATGCGCGCTATCCAGGAGTGCACCGCGAGGAGGATCCACTCGCGCGGACCGCGCGATCCGTCCGTTCGCTTGCGCACCGCGCGCAAGGCAAGGGTGACGGGTGCTCCGGGCACCAGCAACAGCGGCACCAACATGGTCAGGGCCATGTGCGCAAGCATGTGGCTGGAGAAGAGGTATTTTTCGTAGACGTTGACGCCGCCGTTTGTCATGTATGCCAGAACGAGAATGCCTGCGATCCAGGATGCCGTGCGCACGAGCGGCCAGCGATCGCCTCGGCGGCGCAAGCGCAGCACGCCGGCGACGTAGAAGAAGATCGCGAAGGCGCATCCGATCAGCCAGAGCGGATCGACGTTCCAGCCGAAGAGATACTGCTGGAAGCTCACCGGCGGCGGGAGCGGCTCACCGGTGAGAATCTCGGCGGGGGTCGGAGCGCTGCCAAGCGTCTGATCGACGGGAGTCGCCGTACGGGCAAGCGCTGCAGCGACGCCGGATGCGATTCCCATGAATGCGAGCTCCGCCGTCACCAGCCACCAGAACACGCCGCGGCCGCCGCCGCGCCGCAGCCGGCCGATCAGGTAACGCCGCTGCATGAGTCCGAACAGACCGAGCGCGCACAGCGCGGCAACCTTGATCAGCACGAGGATGCCGTACGGCGTGAGGAGTTTGTCGAGTGTGCCGATGCGCAACTCTGCGCTGATGTAGCCGGAGAACGCGACGACGAAGAAGCAGATGATCGCCAGGGTCGAGTACCGAGAGATGACTTCGATGATGCGCGTCGGCTCCAGCGTGCGACGGATGACCACGATCGTCAGCAGCCCGCCCACCCAGATCGCGGCGAACACGAGGTGCAGGCCGAGTGCCGTGATCGCCTGGTCGTGACCGGCCGTGCCCGCCGCATGGCCCTGCTGGGCCATGGGGAGCAGCGAAAGCAACGCGAGGCCGGTGACGAAGACGAGCGCTGTGAGGTTGCGCACGGCGAAGCACAGCACGGTGACGGCCGCGCAGATCAGGGTGGTCTGCAGCCACGACTGGCCGAGCGAAACAGTCGTGATGAAGGAGCCGAGCCCCTGGCCGAATTGCGCGTCGAACGTGAGCGGGATGCCCGTCACGCTCAAATACGTCAGCAACCCGGTGACCGCGCTTGTCACGGTCATGACCGCTGCCGAGCCGGCGGCGAAGTCCAGGGCCCGATCGAATTCCGGTTTGTCAGGCGCCAACGCGAAACAGACGAACACGAGGCAGCCGACCATGCCCGCAGCGCTGAGGTTGACCAGCAATTTCGCGATGGGCAGGCCCCACCGCACGACCGCCCCCGGATCCGCCAGCAGGGGGGCATCCGCACCGCCGCCGAAGGCCAGAGCGCTCAGCACGGCGAGGAGCGCGACGACGACGAGCGCCACGGGGCCCGCAACGCGCTGCAGTCTGCCTGCGCGACCTGTTCTGCCTGACACCGTGCTCACCAACCAAGTTTACGTGCGCGCGGCGGGCAACCCGCAGCCCTGCGTCTGCCTCACCCCTTTTCGTCGAAAGTGTCTCTCCGTGCCGAGAGTGTGCGTTCAAAAGGCTGCTCTCGGCACGAACAGTCACTCTCGGCGTGCGGGGGCGCGCGTGCGGGGGCGCGCAGGTGGGTTAACGCAGGTGGGTTAACGCAGGTGGGTTAACGCAGGTGGGTTAACGCAGGTGGGTTAACGCAGGTGGGTTAACGCAGGTGGGTTAACGCAGGTGAGGATGCCGGCGAACCGGCATCCTCACCTGTTGATGCTGTCGTGTGAAGCGAAAGCTACTTGACGGAAGCCTTCAGCTTCGAGCCAGCCGTCAGCTTGACGCGGTGGCCGGCTGCGATCTTGATCTCGGCGCCCGTCTGCGGGTTGCGGCCGGTGCGAGCAGCGGTCGCGGTGCGCTCGGCTGCGAGCCAACCCGGGATGGTCACCTTGCCACCCTTGGAAACGGTGTCTGCGATCGTTGCGAAGAATGCGTCAAGCACGCCACCGACGGCAGCCTGGCTCTGACCGGATGCAGCGGCAACTGCAGCAACGAGTTCGGTCTTGTTCAGCGACTTGTCAGCCATTGAGTGTCCTCCTCGGACCTTCTGCTGTGGATACAGCTTCTCTTTATGGAACGGTTGAGGCCACGAAGGCCGTTACGTTTGGTCTGTTCGACCGCCTCGAATGTATCAGAAACCCGCGATAAGTCGCGGATTTCCGCGCCTTTCACACAGTTTGGCAGCGGCGTGTCCGCATCCGTGGGACCATAAATGCGCGAAGGGGATGCCGACCGAAGCCGACATCCCCTTGCTGATGTGCGTATTTGCTGCTGGTTACCAGCTCGACTTGGTGATGCCGGGCAGCTCGCCATCGTGCGCCATGTCGCGGAAGCGAACACGGGAGATGCCGAACTTGCTCAGGTAGCCGCGCGGGCGGCCGTCGATCGCGTCACGACCGCGCAGACGCACCGGGGATGCATTGCGGGGCAGCTTCTGCAGGCCGACGCGGGCCGCTTCGCGGGACTCGTCAGTGCCGTTCGGGTCGACGAGAGCCTTCTTCAGCTCGAGTCGCTTCGCGGCGTACCGCTCAACGATAACTTTGCGCTTGTCGTTCTTGGCGATCATGCTCTTCTTTGCCATGCGTTTAGCGCTCCTCTCGGAAATCAACGTGCTTGCGCACTACGGGGTCGTACTTCTTGAGCACGAGACGGTCTGGGTCGTTGCGACGGTTCTTCTTGGTCACGTACGTGTAACCGGTTCCCGCCGTCGAACGGAGCTTGATGATCGGACGAACGTCCTGCTGCTTTGCCATTAGATCTTCTCCCCGCGGGCCAAGAGGTCCTTCACGACGGACTCGATGCCACGAGCGTCAATCACCTTGATGCCCTTGGCGCTCAACGTGAGCGTGACGTTACGACGAAGCGACGGAACGAAGTACGTCTTCTTCTGGATGTTCGGGTCGAAGCGACGCTTGGTGCGCCGGTGCGAGTGCGAAATGTTGTGCCCGAAGCCGGGAACGGCGCCGGTCACTTGGCAGACTGCTGCCATTGTTTCCTCCATCATTACCGAAGAGCGGATGCTCTTCCCAAGATCTCTTGTCGGCACGATTCATCCACGTTGTTATTTCACGAAGTGGATTGACATGCGATCTGAGCGGAGGAGCCCGCTCAGCCAAAGATCAATACTACGTTGCCCCGGGCGTGTCGTGCAAACTCGCCAGGCTGCTGACTCAGTGATGGAAGCCCGGCGCGGCAGCCTCCTCGGGCATCGGCGACTCGAGCGCATCCAGATACGCCGTCTCCGCCACGATGTCGTCGAGCAGGTTGGCCGCCAAGTCCATGCTGAGGCCGTTGCGCACCACGATGCGCTGCACCCAGACATCCGCCAGGTCATCCGGCATCGGATACGCCGGCACGAGCCAGCCGCGCGCACGCAGGCGCGTCGAGAGGTTCTGCAACGTCCACCTGTCCGTATGCCCCTTTTTCAGACGCCACGCGAAGACCGGAATGTCGCTGCCGTCGTTCCACAGGTCGAACGCGCCGATCTTCTCGATGCCGTGCGCGAGAAAATGCGCCACGTCCTGCGACTCCTGCTGCACTGCCCGGTAGCCGTCGCGCCCGAGCCGCAGGAACAGATAGAACTGCAGCAGCACCTGAGCACCCGGCCGCGAGAAGTTCAACGCGAAGGTCGGCATCGTGCCGCCGAGATAGCTGACGTTGAACACCAGCTCGTCAGGCAGCAGGTCGCGGGTGCGCCAGATCACCCAGCCGAGCCCCGGATACACGAGCCCGTATTTGTGCCCTGAGGTGTTGATCGAATGCACGCGTTCGAGCCGGAAATCCCACACCGTGTCCGGCTGCAGGAACGGCGCAACCATGGCACCGGATGCGCCATCCACGTGAATGGGCACGTCCAGCCCCGTCGCGGCCTGGATCGCGTCGAGCGCAGCGGCGATCTCGGCGACCGGCTCGTACATGCCGGTGTACGTCACGCCCATGATGGCGACGACGCCGATGGTGTTCTCGTCGACATACTTCTCGAGCTGACTGCCGTCGAGCGTCTTGTGCTCCTCGGTGATCGGCACGAACCGTGGCTCGACCTCGAAATACGCGCAGAACTTCTCCCAGCACACCTGAACGGCACTGGACATCACGAGGTTCGGCTTATCTGCCGGCTTTCCAGCCGCGCGCCGTGCAGCTTGCCAACGGCGCTTGAACGCGAGTCCGGCGAGCATGCACGCCTCTGACGAGCCGATGGTCGATGTTCCGATTGCCCCCGCCGGGTCCGGCGCATTCCACAGGTCGGCCAGGATGTGCCAGCAGTATTCTTCCACAGCAGCGGTTTGCGGATACTCATCCTTGTCGACCATGTTCTTGTCGAACGACTCGGCGTAGAGGCGCGAGGCGTGGTCGTCCATCCAGGTGCCGACGAACGTCGCCAGGTTCAGGCGGGCGTTGCCGTCCAGCATCGTCTCGTCGTGCACCAGTTGATAAGCGGTCTCCGGCTGCATGCCGTGCTGCCCGAGGCGGTGCTTGGACACCCCGGTGTCTTCGCCCTGGCCCGCGAACAACGGATTGATTCTGATGAACTCGTGTTCGGACTCGTGCTCGTCGTGCGTGGCCACGCGGTTTCCTTTCGATTGCGGTGCCGCGACGTGCTGCTTCGCCGTTGTCTTACACCGTGGTGCTGCACCGCGCGCAGAGCCCGAAAACATCCACGACGTGTTGTGCCTGGGTGAACCCCTGCTCGGATGCGACTTTCTTCGCCCACTCTTCCACCGCATCCGCTTCGATCTCTACGGTGAGTCCGCAATTGCGGCAGATCAGGTGGTGGTGATGGCCGGTGGTGCTG
>Ga0164242_10001910_pt1 | contig 24428 bp, 22 predicted proteins | sample OricomgcompostMG_FD_108783 | JGI IMG/M metagenome (GOLD analysis project Ga0164242, IMG submission 108783) | Miracle-Growth compost microbial communities from Emeryville, California, USA - Original compost - Miracle growth compost (MG) ...
CCAGGCACGGCATGGTGGTCAGCGCGCAGCACCTGGCCAGCCTGGTCGGGCTGGACATCCTCAAGCGGGGCGGCAATGCCATCGACGCCGCGGTGGCGGTCGGCTACGCCGAGGCGGTGGTGCATCCCTGCTGCGGCAACATCGGCGGCGGCGGCTTCATGACCATCCATTTCAAGGACGGCCGCAACGTCTTTCTCGACTTCCGCGAAAAGGCGCCGCTGAAGGCCACCACGGCGATGTTCCAGGATCCCCACGGCAACGTGGTCCCCGGGCTCAGCACCGACAGCTATCTCGGCGTGGGCGTGCCCGGTACGGTGATGGGGCTGAACGAGGCGCTGAGGACATACGGCACGATGCCGCTCAAGCAGGTCATCGCGCCGGCGATCAAACTGGCCAGCGAAGGCTACGTGCTCGAACAGGGCGACGTGGACTTCCTCGACGACAGCGTGAAGGATTTCGCCAAATACCCGAACGTGGCGGCCATCTTCCTCGACCATGGCAAGCCCTACGTGGCCGGGCAGCGCCTGGTGCAGAAGCAACTGGCGCACACGCTGGAGCAGATCGCCCAGGGCGGCACCGACGCGTTCTACAAGGGCTCGATCGCGCGCCGCGTGGTCGCGGCCAGCGAAGCCAACCACGGCATCCTCTCGATGCAGGACTTCGCCGACTACAGCGTGCAGTGGGACAAGCCGGTGCAGTGCGGCTACCGCGGCTACACCATCGTCTCCGCGCCGCCGCCCAGCTCCGGCGGCGTCACCGTGTGCATGATCCTCAAGCTGGTCGAGCCCTACCCGCTCGGCCAGTGGGGCTACGGCTCGGCCAGGAGCCTGCACTACCTGGTCGAGGCGGAGCGCCGCGCCTTTGCCGACCGCAACACCTATCTCGGCGACCCGGCCTTCGTGCACAACCCGATCGACAAGCTGCTTTCGGCCGACCACCTGGCGCAGGTGCGGGCCGGCATCCGGCCCGACAAGGCCACGCCGTCGTCACAGGTCCAGGGCAGCCTGGGCCAGCCCGAAGGCACCCACACCACGCACTACTCGGTGGTCGACAAGGACGGCAACGCCGTGGCGGTGACCTACACCATCAACTACCTGTTCGGCATCCGGCAGATCGCCGGCGACACCGGCTTCTTCCTCAACGACGAGATGGACGACTTCACCGGCAAACCCGGCGTGGCCAACGGCGCCGGCCTGGTGCAGTTCGGCGCCGACCGGGTCGAGCCCGGCAAGCGCCCACTCAGCTCGATGACGCCCACCATCGTGCTGCGCGACGGCAAGCCGTTCATGCTTACCGGCAGCCCCGGCAGCGCCACCATCATCTCGACCACGATGGAAAGCATCGTCAACGTGATCGATTTCGGCATGAACCTGCAGCAGGCGATCGACGCGCCGCGCATTCACCACCAGTGGTATCCCGACGTGGTATACGTCGAGTCCGGGCTGGTCACGCCGCAGACGCAGAAGTCGCTGGCATCGATGGGCTACACGTTCAAGATGCGCAAGGCGATCGGCGACGACGAGGCGATCCTGATCGATCCGCGCAGCGGCCTGCTGCAAGGCGCCAGCGATCCCAGGACGCCCGCCGGGCTCGCCGCGGGTTACTGAGCGTCTGTCCACGATCTCCATGGGTGCCCGGCAGGCCAGGCCGTGCACGCGGCCGGCCACGGCCGCAAGGCACGCGCGGCCGTTTCCACGAAGGGATTTCCAAGCGATAAGCAAGCGCTAAGCCAAAGCCGTCATCGTTTCGGTGGCCTTTGCCACCGATACGGTCATGCCTTCCACGACGGCCATCCGCCTTTCCTCCGGCACGCCATCCGCGCATCGCGTGCCCGCCATGCTTACGTCCCTCCCGACGGCGGCCGCCGGTTCGCGGGCGATGCCGATGCGGGCCAGGACGTGAGCGCGCCCGTCCACCCCGCCGCGATGCCCTGGGCGCACTGGAACGTGGCGGTCTTCGAGCACATCCATGCCACGGCGGCCTCGCCGGCATGGGTCGTCGCCCTGGCCCTGGTGCTGGCGCGATGGACGCTGTACGCGGCCCTGGCCCTGACCGCGTGGCAGCTGCTGCAACGCCGCGACGCCATCGGCGCCGCACGCACGCTAGGCGCCTGGTTCGTCTCCAACCGCATCGAGGCGCTGGTGAGCCACCTGGCGTTCCAGCCGCGGCCCTTCGCCGCGGGATACGGCCCGGCGCTGATGGCGCATGCCGCCAACAACTCGATGCCGAGCAGCCACGTCACCCTGGGCCTGATCCTGGCGGCCGTGCTGGCGATGCGGAAGGCTTACCGCAGCGCCGCGGCGATCGCCCTGCTGACTGCCGCGCTGGCATGGGCGCGCATCTATGTCGGCATCCACTGGCCCGCGGACATGCTGGCCGCCGTGCTGAGTGCCGCCGTTTCGGTAGGCGCGGCATACGCCGTGGAACGCGCGGCGGCGGCGGCCAGGAAGCGCCTCGGAAAACGCCGCTGCCGGCTGGCCGCCGGCTGACCGCCGCCGGCGCCGTGCCGCCGTCCCCTACGCATCCGTTGTCCTCACGATCAGGCAAAGCATGTCCACACGATCCCCGTCGCCGCTCAGCCGGCGCTTCCGGCCCCTGGCCTGGCTCGGCGCCTGCTTCATCGCCATCTCGTTCGTCACGCGATTGATCCTGCTGCTCATGACCGGCAACGGCGTGCCGGCGAACCCGCTGGACTGGCTGTACGCCTTCGGCGTCGGCCTCGGCTACGACCTGGTCACCTTCGTCTACGTCGCCTGGCCGCTGCTGCTGATGCTGTGGCTGGTGCCGACGCGGCGCGGCCGCCTGTCCGGCCTGGCCCAGTGGCTGGCGTACGCCCTGGCGGTGCTGCTGCTGTGCGCGATCTGCCTGGGCATGCTCCGGCTTGCGTTCGACGCCAACTGGAAGACCGCCTGGCCGGCGGTGCTGCCTTTCCTGTTCGTGCTGCCCATGACCGCCTTCGTCTATACGTCCCGCACGGGACAGTGGGTCATGTATGCGTTCTGCCTGCTGCTGCTGTTCGGGCTGCTCTTCGTGGGCGCCGCGGAACTGACGTTCTGGAACGAGTTCGGCACGCGCTTCAATTTCATCGCGGTCGACTACCTGGTCTACACGCGCGAGGTGGTCGGCAACATCGAGGAGTCCTACCCGATCGCGCGCTGGCTGGGCATGCTGGCGGTCGCCGCGGTGGTGCTTCTCGTGGCGACCCGGCACAAATTGCGTACGCGCGACGACGACAGCCGCTTCGGCCAGCGCTCGCTGGTCGTGCTGGGCTGGCTGGCGCTGACCGTGGTGGTCACGCTCGCCGTCGACGCCGGCATGAAGGACCGCCTGCAGAACACCTACGTCGATTCGCTGGCCGGCAACGGCATCTACCAGTTCTTCGCCGCCTTCCGCAACGCCGACCTCGACTTCCATCGCTTCTACCGCACGCTGCCGGATGACCGCGCCTACGCCATCGTGCGCCGTGCGCTGCAGACGCCGGACGCGACCTTCGTTGACAGCGATCCGCACGACCTCACCCGCGAGATCCGCAACCCCGGCCCCGAGCAGCATCTCAACGTCGTGCTGATCAGCGTCGAGAGCCTCTCCGCCAGCTACCTTGGCGTGTTCGGCAACCGCAAGGGGCTGACGCCCAACCTCGACCGGCTGGCCGACCGCAGCCTGTTCTTCGACCGCATGTATGCCAACGGCACGCGCACCGTGCGCGGACTGGAAGCGTTGTCGCTGTCGGTGCCGCCGACGCCCGGCGACTCGCTGGTCAAGCAGAAGCACAACGAGGGCCTGTTCTCGCTGGCCGACATCTTCAACCAGCGCGGCTACCGCTCGGAATTCGTCTACGGCGGCTACGGCTACTTCGACAACATGAATTATTTCTTCGCGCACAACGGCTACCGCGACGTCGACCGGCGCGACATCCCGGCCGGCGCCACGATCCACAGCGAAAACGTGTGGGGCGTCGCCGACGAGGATCTGTACACCCTGGCGATACGGCAGATGGATGCCATCCACGCCGCCGGCAGGCCGTTCTTCCTGCACATCATGACCACCTCCAACCACCGGCCCTACACCTGGCCGAAAGGCCGGGTGGACCTGCCGCAGGGCAAGCGCGACGGCGCGGTCAAGTACACCGACTGGGCCATCGGCGACTTCATCCGGCGCGTGCGGGCGAAGCCGTACTTCAAGGACACCGTGTTCGTGATCACCGCCGACCACTGCGCCGACAGCGCCGGCCGCACGCGCATCCCGCTCAACCGCTACCACATCCCGCTGTTCATCTACGCCCCTGCGCACATCCAGCCCAGGCGCGTCGAGCGGACGATGGCACAGGCCGACATCGCCCCGACGCTGCTCGGCCTGCTGCACTTCAGCTACCGCAGCCGCTTCTTCGGCTACGACATCCTCAAGCTGCCGCCCGACCGCGAACGCGTGTTCCCCTCGACCTACCAGAACCTCGGCTATCTGCAGGGCGAGCGCATGACCATCCTGTCGCCCGGGCGCCAGGCCGCGCAGGTCAGGCCCGACCCGCTGACCGGCGACGCCACGCCCTATGCGCGGATCGACCCGGTACAGCTCGACCGGGCCATCGCCACCTACCAGGTCGCCTATGACGAGTTCCACACCGGCCGCATGCGCTGGCGCGCGAGCGACGCCACGCCGGTCTCGCCGTCGGAAGCCCCCGCGCCGGCCACCACGGCACCGGCGCCGGCCGGGAGCGTCCCCGTACCGGCAGGCGCCGCCTCCGTGTCACGGTAGATCCCCGCGAACGGCCCGCCGGCCATCGGCATGGCGGCGGAGCGCCGGCAAGGCATGACGCCAGCGGCCGCCACGCTGGCGCCGGTGGCGGCAGCGGGCAGGGACACGGCGGGCATGCCCGGACAGGGCGCGGGCACAGGGCACACGGGCGGCGTCGGCGCCGCCGGGAGGTCGGCAAGCGCGAACCGGCGGTCAGCCCGGGCGCGGGTGCCGCACCTGCCCTTCCCCGCGCACCACGAAGCGCTCCACCGTCAGCGCCTCCGCCCCCATCGGGCCGTAGGCGTGCAGCCGCGTGGTGGAGATGCCGATCTCGGCACCCAGTCCCAGTTCGCCGCCGTCGCTGAAGCGCGAGGAGGCATTGACCATCACCACCGCCGAGCGCAGCGCCTGCACGAAGCGTCGCGCGGCGGCCTGGTCGCCGGTGGCGATCACCTCGGTGTGGTCCGAGCCATAGCGGCGGATGTGTTCGATGGCCTGCTCCAGGTCGTCGACCACGCGCACGGCCAGGATCAGGTCGAGGAACTCGGCGGCGTAGTCGTCGTCGCTGGCGGGCTGCATGTCCGGCACCTGCGCACGGCTGGCTTCGTCGCCGCGCAGCTCGACGCCGCGTTCGCGCAAGGCCTGCGCCGCCATCGGCAGGAACGCCGCGGCGGCATCCCGGTGCACCAGCAGCGTCTCCAGCGCGTTGCACACGCCGGGACGCGAGGTCTTGCCGTCGATCAGCAGGTCCAGCGCCAGCTCCGGGTCGGCCGCGCGGTCCACGTAGAGATGGCATACGCCCTTGTAGTGCTTGATCACCGGCACGCGCGCGTGCTCGGCGACGAAGCGGATCAGCCCCTCGCCGCCGCGCGGGATCGCCAGGTCCACGATGTCGGTCAGCTGCAGCAGCTCGACCATGGTTTCGCGGCTCAGGTCCTCTACCAGCGTCACCGCCGCCTCCGGCAGGCCGTGCGCGCGCAATGCCTGGTGCAGCGCCGTGGCGATGGCGGTATTGGAATGCAGCGCCTCCGAGCCGCCGCGCAGGATCACCGCGTTGCCGGCTTTCAGGCACAGCGCGGCGGCGTCGGCGGTGACGTTGGGGCGGGCCTCGTAGATCATCGCCACCACGCCGAGCGGGATGCGCACGCGCTCCACCGACAGACCGTTGGGGCGCGTCTCGCGACGCGTCACCTGGCCGACCGGGTCGGGCAGCGCCGCCACCTCGCGCACCGCGCCGGCGATGGCGGCGACGCGCGCCGGGTCCAGCCGCAGGCGGTCGAGCATCGCGCCGGCAAGGCCCTTGGCGTCGGCCGCTTGCATGTCGCGCGCGTTGGCGGCGAGGATCGCCGCCGAATGCGCCTCGACCGCCGCCGCCATGTCGCGCAGCAGCGCCGCGCGCGCGTCCGCGTCCAACGCCGCCATCGCCGGCGCGGCGTCGCGGCAAGCCCATGCCTGTTGGCGTATCTCGCTCATGCCTTGCCCTCCTCGCTTGCCTCGGGTATGGCCGTGCCGTACACGGCGGCCAAGTCGTCGCGGTGCACCACCTCGGCGCCGTGGCTATAGCCCAGCATACGTTCGATCTCGCGACTGTGGCAGCCGGCCAGGCGGCGGACCTCGGCCGCGCCGTACTGGCTGAGGCCGCGCGCCAGCACGCGTGCGGCGCTGTCGACGATATCCACCAGGTCGCCGCGCAGGAACTCGCCGTGCGCGGCGACGATGCCGCCGGGCAACAGCGAAGCGCGGCCGCCGGCCAGCGCCCGCGCGGCGCCGGCGTCGACCTCGATGCGCCCGGCGGCCGGCGCGTGGCGCAGCCAGTACTTGCGCGCCTGCATGCGGCCGGCGCCCGCGCGTACCAGGGTGCCGTGCAGCTCGCCGCGTGCGAGCGCGTCGACCGTGGCCGCGTCGCGGCCGTTGAACAATGCCGTGGGAATGCCCGCGGCGGCGGCCTTGTCGGCCGCCTCCAGCTTGGTGCGCATGCCGCCGGTGCCCGCCGCGCTACCGCTGCCGCCGGCCATCGCCAGCACCTCGGGGGTGAGCGCCTCGACCAGGGCGATCGGCCGCGCTGACGGGTCGCGCCGTGGGTCGGCGCGGTACAGGGCATCGACGTCGGAGGCGATCAGCAGCAGGTCGGCGTCGGCCAGCGCCGCGACGATGGCGGCGAGATTGTCGTTGTCGCCGAGCTTGAGCTCGTCCACCGCCACCGTGTCGTTTTCGTTGATCACCGGCAGCACGTCGAGCGCCAGCAGCTCGCGCAGGGTGTCGCGCGCGTTGAGGTAGCGGCGGCGGTTGCGCAGGTCGTCGTGGGTGAGCAGCACCTGCGCCACCGGCCGCGCGGACAGCGACTGCCACAGCGCGATCATCGGCGCCTGACCCAGCGCGGCCAGCGCCTGCCGCGCGGCGAGGCCGCCCTCGCCCAGGCGGTGCTCGCGCAGCCGGGCGCGCCCCGCCGCCACCGCGCCGGACGACACCAGCACCACTTCGCGCCCCGCCGCGTGGCTGGCGCCCACGAACTCCGCCAAGGCCCCGGCATGGCGCGGCGTGAGCCCGCCGCCGTCGGCGGCCAGCAGGTTGCTGCCGACCTTGAGTACGGCGCGGCGCCAGGGGGGCAGCGGTTGCGCGGGGAGTGGGAATGGCGTCATGCGGGGTCCTGTATCCGTGATTGCCTGGCTGGAATAGTCAGTTCGGTTATCGCCCAGAAAAATGATGTCGCCAGCTTGTCGGCAGTTTCACTGCCACCGTTTCACTACCCGCCGACGGCGAGCTGATCCTCCGCCCACTCGCCACGCCCCAGGGGCTCACACCGCACCGCTCATGAAACCCCGTCATGCGCCACCGCTCCTTCGGCTTTCCAGTCATCCGGCACATCGGCTTTTGCTCTTGACTGGATATCCCTTATGCGGCGGTGGGGCTTGGACGAAAAGGCCCCGCAGGGGGACTCGGCAGGAAGCCGAGTCCTTTTCGCCAGGGCAGGATGCCCTGTCGAAAAGCCCGGCCAAGCCCCACGAACCCCATGATCCAACGGGTCATGGGGCGCCGCATCAGGGTGCCCTTCTCTTTGGTTACTGGGCAAGCAAGAGAAAGTAACTCGGCCCCGACCGCGGCCGAAAACCTATTCACACAGCCCGGCAAACAGCTTTACATCACGCATCAAACCTCAAGCGCCCGGCAAAACAATCCCCACCCGTGCCCCGTCAATCCAGCGCCCGCAGCCTCGCAGCCAGCGCCTCCAGGCGCAAATCATTCCCCGCGCCGGGCGAAACGCGCGCCGCCAGGCTGCCCTCCGGCGTGCGTCCCGCCCCCGCCGAGGCGGCCGTCTCGGCAGCGGCGCGGTAGGCGTCGCGGAACGGCACGCCGGCGGCGGCCTGCTCGATCGCCACGTCGGTGGCGTACATCGCCGGCTCGATCGCCGCGCGCATCGCCGATTCGTTCCAGCGCATCCGCGACAGCAGGTCGGGCACCAGCGCCAGCGCCATCAGGCCGTGGCGCACGCCGTGGAACAGCGAGCCCTTGGAGAACTGCAGGTCGCGCTGGTAGCCGGACGGCAGCGACAAAAGCTGCTCGATCTCGGTGCGCGCGGCGGCCACGCTGGCATAGCTGGCGCGCAGCAGTTCCACCACGTCGGGGTTGCGCTTGTTGGGCATGATCGAGCTGCCGGTGGTGTATTCCGGCGGCAGCGAGACGAAGCCGAATTCGGCGGTGGTAAACAGCGACAGGTCCCAGGCCAGCCGGCGCAGGTCGAGCATGGCGCTGGCGATGGCCTCCAGCACCGCCATCTCGAACTTGCCGCGCGAGAGCTGGGCGTAGACCGGCGACAGCTGCATGCGCGCGAAGCCCAGCGCGGCGGTGGTGTGCTCGCGGTCCAGCCCCAGATTCACGCCGTAGCCGGCGGCGGTGCCGAGCGGGTTGGCGTCGATCCACGCGCACGTCTGCCGCGCGCGCAGCGCGTTGTCGACGAAGCCCTCGGCGAAGCCGGCGAACCACATGCCGGTGGAGGACACCACCGCGCGCTGCAGGTGGGTGTAGCCCGGCAGCGGCAGCGCCGGCTGCGCGGCGCGCGCCAGGCAGACCTCGGCGATGGCGCGGCAATGCGCCTCCAGCTCGGCCAGCTTGTCCTTCAGCCACAGCCGCGTGGCGACCAGCACCTGGTCGTTGCGGCTGCGCCCGGTGTGCACGCGGCGGCCGGCGTCGCCCAGCCGCTCGGTGAGGCGCGCCTCGATCGCCGAGTGGCCGTCCTCGTAGCGCTCGTCCAGCACGAAGTCGCCGCGCTTGAAGTCCTCGGCCAGAGCGTCCAGTTCGCGCGCCAGCGCGGCGGCCTCGTCGGCGCTCACCACGCCGATGTTGGCCAGCCCCTGCACGTGCGCCTTGCTGGCGGCGATGTCGTGCAGGAAGAACTCGCGGTCCAGCACCACGTCGTCGCCAGCGAGGAAGTTCATGATCTTGGCGTCGATCTGGATACCGGTTTTTTGCCAGAGTGGTTGGGTCATGGGAGCGAGAAGTGAGTGAAGAGGGGTGAGGAGTTAAGAGAGAGCAAGAGCGGGTTTCGAGCGGAGCGTCGGGAGTGCGGCCTTTCTCTCACTCCTCACCCCTCTCCACTCACTCCTGCCTTATCGGGATGGCCGTGAACTCGTCCACGCCGATCGCCCGGTTGATATTCTGCACCGCCTGCGTGGCGGCGCCCTTGAGCAGGTTGTCCAGCGTGGCCACCACCACCACCCGCTTGCCGCCCGCCGCCACGGCGAAACCGCCGACCTCGGCATGGTGCCGGTGGGCGATGCGGCTCACCCACGGCGCCTCGTCCAGCACGCGCACCAGCGGCTCGCCCTCGTAGGCGGCGCGGAAGCGCGCCAGCACGTCCTCGCGCTTGGTCTGCCGCGCGAGGTACAGGTTGGTGGTGACGGTGAGGCCGCGGAAATGCGGCGCCACGTGCGGCATGAATTCCACCGGGATGCCGAGGTGCCGGCTGGCTTCCTTCTCGTGGGTGTGGCCGGTCAGCGAGTACGGCATCAGGTTGTCGCGCAGCAGTTCGACGTTGTTCTTGTCCGACGGCGTGGTGCCCGCGCCGGAATAGCCGGACACGCCGAAGCACACCGGCGGCGCGGCCAGCAGGTCCTTCAGCGGCGCGATGGACAGCTGGATGGCGGTGGCGTAGCAGCCGGGGTTGCTGATGCGTTTTTGCCCGCGCCACCGGTCGCGGGTGAGCTCGGGCAGGCCGTAGTACCAATGGTCGTCGAAGCGGTAGTCGGCGGACAGGTCCAGCACCAGGGTGTCGGGCGCCGCCGCGTCGATCGCCTCCACGTAGGGCGCGGCCTTGCCGTTGGGCAAGGCCAGGATCACCACGTCGGCGCGCTTGGCCGCCACCGCGGCGGGGGCCAGGCTTTCGTAGCGCAACTCGCCGGCGTAGGCGTCGTTGTGCTCGGCCACGCGCTGGCCGTCCAGCTCGCGCGAAGAGACAAAGGCCAGCTGCAGCGACGGATGCCCGGCGATCAGCCGGATCAGCTCCATGCCGGTATGGCCGCGTGCCCCCACGATGCCGATGGTTTTCTTCTCGCTCATGCCTTGCCGCCCTGCTCCAGTTTGAAGGCCAGGTGCCGCTTCACCGCCGGCCATTCGGATTCGATGATGGAAAACACCACGGTATCGCGGTAGCTGCCGTCGGGCAGGCGCTGGTGGTTGCGCAGCACGCCGTCCTGCTTGGCGCCCAGCCGCGCGATGGCGGCGCGCGAGCGCTGGTTCATCCAGTGCGTGCGCAGTTCCACCGCGATGCAGTCCAGCGCCTCGAAGGCGTGGCGCAGCAGCAGCCACTTGCACTCGGTGTTCACCGCCGTGCGCTGCGCGCCGGCCGCGTACCAGGTATAGCCGATCTCCAGCCGCCGGTGATTCGCGTCGGCATGGCAGTAGCGGGTGCTGCCGACGATCTCGCCGGTGGCCAGCGCGCGCACCGCGAACGGCAGGGCCGAGCCTGCCGCCTGCATCGCCAGCGCCGCGTCGATATAACCCTCGACGTCGGCCGGCGCCGGCGCGCCGGTGTACCACAGGCGCCACAGTTCGCCGTCGGCGACGGCCAGCCTCAAACCGTCGGCGTGTCCGGCCGACAGCGGCTCCAGCCGCACGTGGCGGCCTTCCAGCACCAGCGGGGCGAGGAAGCCGTCCATGCTCAGTCCGCCAGCGTCGGCTGGCGCCGCGCGCAATGCGCCACGCAGCGCGCGATGGTGTCGAAGCTGCCGTCCAGGCCGTACCAGAACACCTTCCACTTTTCCTGCTTGAAGCAGCCGTCGGACTCGGCGTAGTAGAAGATGTTGACCTGGTTGTTGTGGCGCGAGCGCCAGAACAGCCGCGGGTTCTCCTCGCGCATGACCTGCCACACGGCGCGGCCCAGGCCCTCGCCCTGGGCGTCGTCGAGCACGGCGAACTTGTCCAGGTAGGGGATGCCATCCTCCAGGGTGAGGATCATCGCGGTGCGGTAGTTCTCGCTGACGTAGACGCGATACGGCGTGGTGCGCTCGAAGTAGTCGGCCACCAGGGTGCGGCCGAAGCTGGATTCGATCAGCTCGCGCATGCGCGCGCGGTCCACGCCCTCCCACGAGGCGAAGCGCAGCACCTTCTCGCCGCGCCGCACCAGGGTGCCGGAGCCCTTGTGGGTGAACAGCTCCTTGGCCAGTTCGGACGGCCGCGTGATCGACACCGACGAGGTCAGCGGCAGCTTTTCCAGCAGGTCGGCGATCTGCTCGATCTTCACCCGCATGCCGCCGTTGATCCACGGCTGCGCCATCAGCTGCTCGTACTCGGTGGACAGGTTGATCGAGTCGATCACCCTGCCCTGCTCGTCGAGCAGGCCGCCGGTGCCGGTGAGGAACACGATCTTGTACGGCTGCAGCACGCGCACCAGCTCGTTGGCGGCGAAGTCGGCGTTGATGTTGAGCATCTGCCCCTCGTCGGTCTCGCCCAGGCTGGCGATCACCGGGATGGAGTTGGCGCGCAGGCAGGCCTCGATCGCGCCCAGGTTGATGCTTTCCACCTTGCCGACCATGCCGTAGGTGTCGCGGTCGAGGTAGCTGGCCATGAACACGCCCGAGGGCACCGCGGTGGCGCGCGTGTCCATCGACTGCAGCGCTTCCACCAGCTTGAGGTTCTGCTGCTGGAACACCCGCCGCACGATGCCCATCGCCTTGGGCGAGGTGACGCGCAGGCCGTCGACGGTGCGCTTCTCGATGCCGGCGGCGGCCAGTTCCTCGTCCAGCTGCGGACCGGCGCCGTGCAGCACGATCGGGGTGAGGCCCACCTGCTGCAGGAAGGTCAGCGACGAGGTGAGGTCGCCCAGTTCGTCGCGCAGCACCGCGCCGCCCACCTTCACCACCGCGAAGCGCTTGGCGTCGAGCTGCGAGAAGCGCTTGAGGTACTGCTGGATTTCCTTGGCGCTGCCCATGGCGGAGAGCAGCCGCACGATGGTCTGCCTGGTGTTCTTATGCGTTTCCACGATTCACGATCCGGTCGATGGTTTCTGCGTAGCGTTGCAACTGGTCCAGCGCCACCCACTCGTCGGCGGTGTGCGCCTGGGCGATGTCGCCGGGGCCGTAGACGAAGGCGGTATAGCCGGCGGCGGAGAACAGCGCCGCCTCGGTCCAGAAATCCACCGCGTTGCCCACCGGGATCTCCAGCTCGTCGGCCAGGTCGCGGGCGACCAGCCGGCGCGTCTCGGCGGTGGCGGTATCGCCGGCCGGCAGCGAGGGGCCGCGGAACAGTTCCTCGAATTCCACCGGCGTGGGCTCGACCAGGGTGCGGAAGGTTTCCAGCAGCCGGTCGGGATCCATGCTGGGCAGCGGGCGGAAGCCGAAGCGCACGTCGGTGGTCGGCGCGATCATGTTGGCCTTGATGCCGCCCTCGACCCGGCCGATGTTGAAGCGCAGCCCGGTGAGCCCGCCGAAGCGCTGGTGCGACTGCGCTTCCACATGGTCCAACGCGGCCGCGCCCCAGCGGATCGCCTGGTGCAGCGCGCTGTCGCTGGGCCTCTGCTCGCCCGAGGCGTGGCCGGCGTGGCCGGCGAAGCGCATCTGCACCGAATGGATGCCGCGGTGTGCCAGCACCGCCTCGCCGCGGGTCGGCTCGGCCACGATCACCGCCTCGTAGGACGGGACTCGGGACTCGGGACCCGGGACTCGGGTCGGCGGATGGGCATCGAGGAAAGCCTGGATGCAGCGCGGGTCGTTGGCCTCCTCGTCGGAGGAGAACAGCAGCGCCATGTCGCCGTCGGAGGCGTTGGCGGCGGCCACCAGCGCGGCTGCCGCGCCCTTGATGTCGCAGGCGCCCAGGCCGATGGCGCGGTCGTCCGTCACCTGCAACGCATGGGGGTCGACGCTCCAGTGCGGCGAGTCGGGCACCGTGTCCAGGTGCACGTTGAAAAGATATTTCGGCCGGCCGCGCACGGCATGCAGGCTCACCGCGCCGGCGCCGTGGTCGGTCACCGTCACCTCGAAGCCCGGCAGGTGGGCGCGCAGGTAGTCGAAGATGCCGCCGGTGCCGATCTTGCGCGGCGGGTTGCGGGTGTCGAAGGACACCAGCGCCTTGAGGTGATCCAGCGTGTTTTGCAGCAGTTCGGAATCGTGTGGTCGGTTCATGGGGTCGGTCCGGTGGACGCGGCGGTCCGGGTGTAGAGGTCGGGGTCCAGGAGTTCCATCAGTCGCTCGGGCCGCGCCGGCGAGGCGAAGCCGAACTTCGCGTACAGCGCGTGCGCATCGGCGGTCGCCAGCATGAAGCGGCGCAGGCCCTGCAGCTCGGGATGGGCCATGACTTCGGCGACCAGCTGTTTCCCCAGGCCTTGTCCACGGTACGCCGGCAACACGAACACGTCGGCCAGGTAGGCAAAGCTGGCGCCGTCGGTGACCACCCGCGCGAACGCCACCTGGCACCCGTCGAGATAGCCGCCGAAGCACAGCGAGCCCGCGATGGCGCGCTCCACCGTGGCGCGCGGGATGCCCCGGCTCCAGTAGGCATCGCTGGAAAGGAAGCGGTGAATCAGCCCGATGTCGAGCCGTTCCTTGTCCGTGCTTACCTGCAGGGTGCTCATCTGATCCTCTCGTACCGTTGTGGCCACGGGAACTCCCGGTCGTCATTCCTGCGCGAGCAGGAGGCGCGTTTCGACAGACGACGATGCCATCCAGCGCCTTCCCGCATCATCGTCGCCGAAGGCGCCGGTCCCGGCTTTCGCCGGGATGACGGGCGTCAACCGCGGTTGACCTCGGCCCACAGCGTGGAGCTCATGCCGAACAGCTTGATGAAGCCCTCGGCCTCCTCCACGCCCCAGTCGGCCGACTGCGCGTAGGTGGCCCCGCTGGCGTTGAGGATGTGCGGCGAGCGCACTTCCACCGCGGTGACCTGGCCGCCGGCGGTCTCCAGCACCACCTCGCCGTCGACGCAGCCCTGGCTGGACTTGAGGAATGCCTCCAGGTCGGTCTTCAGCGGGTCGTGGTAGAAGCCCTCGTAGACCAGTTCCACCCACTTGCGCGCCACCTCGGGCTTGAAGCGGTTCTGCTGCTTGGTCAGCACCGCCTCTTCCAGCGCGCGGTGCGCGGCGAGCAGCGAGACCAGGCCCGGCGCCTCGTACACGATGCGCCCCTTGAGGCCGATGGTGGTGTCGCCGGTGTACATGCCGCGGCCCACGCCGTAGGGCGCGAACAGCGCGTTGAGGCGGGCCAGGATCTGCTCGCCGGGCAGCTTCTCGCCATCCAGCGACACCGCTTCGCCGTGCGCGAAACCCAGCGTCACCGACAGTTTTTCGGACGGCCATTCGGCGCGCGGCTTGCACCAGCCGCGGGCGCCTTCGCCCGGGGTCTTCCACTGGTCGATCTCGCCGCCGGACATGGTCACGCCCAGCAGGTTCTCGTTGATGGTGTAGCTCTTCTGCTTGGCGCGCACGCCGAAGCCGCGGGCCTCCAGGTAGGCCTGCTCGTAGGCGCGGGTCTGGGTGTGCTCCTTCTGGATCTCGCGGATCGGCGCCACGATCTGGTAGTCGCCCAGCGCCTTCACCGCCAGGTCGAAGCGCACCTGGTCGTTGCCCATGCCGGTGCAGCCGTGGGCGATCGCCCGGGTGCCCAGTTCGTTGGCGCGGTTGATCGCCGCGTCGACGATCAGGTAGCGGTCGGAGACCAGCAGCGGATACTGGCCCTGGTAGGCCTCGCCGGCCCACACGAAGGGCTTGACGAAACCGTTCCAGATCGCCGGGCCGCCGTCGACGGTGAGGTGGCTGGCCACGCCCAGCTCCCTGGCGCGGCCCTCGATGTAGGCGCGCTCCTCGGCGTCCACGCCGCCGGTATCGGCGAACACGGTGTGCACGGCCCAGCCCTGTTCCTGCAGGTAGGGGATGCAGAAGCTGGTGTCGAGGCCGCCGGAGAAGGCGAGAACGATGTCCCTGGAGCCGGGATGGGGGATGGGGGATGGGGGATTCGGCGAAGCGGTTTGAGGCGACATGAGAGGTTCCAACGGCGGTTGAGGTATTGACGTGCGAGTTTTGGCTTTTTCGAATCTCTAATCCCGTATCCCGAATCCCGGCTCCACCACGGTGCGCGGCTCGCAGCGCACCGGGAAATTCACGGAATTGGCGATGAAGCAGGCGCGGTGCGCGGCCTCGTGGGCGGCTTCGGCGGCCTGCGGGTCACTGGCGGCGCCGATGGTGACCTGCGGGCGCAGCACCACCTCGGCGAAGCGGCCGCCGTCGCCCTCGGTCACCATCGTGCCCTCGGCGGCATCGACGTAGGCGGTGACGACCACCCCGGCCGCGGCGGCCATGTGCAGATAGGACAGCATGTGGCAGGCCGACAGCGCCGCCATCAGCAGGTCCTCGGGGTTGTGCCTGGAAGCGTCGCCGCGGAAAGTCTTGTCGGCCGAGCCGGCCAGTGCCGGCTTGCCCTCGACGCGCACCACGAGGTCGCGGCCGTAGTCGCGGTAGCCGGAGGTGCCGCTGCCGCGGTTGCCGGTCCATTCCACGTCCACGCGATAGCGATGCTCGCGGCTCATGCCTGGCCCTCCTCGCGTGCGGCCATCCAGGCGGCCAGCGCGGCGTCGCCCTCGCCGCCGCGTTCGCGCAGCCCGGCGATGACGCCGAGGCGGTTGCGGCGCGGGTGGTTCTGGCTCAGCTTGGACTTGCCCTCGATGCGCTCGACGGCGATCTCGATGCCCACGATGGCCTTGAGCAGCCGCTCGACGTGGTCGGCCGGCGCGTCACCGACGCGCCACGGCTGCGGCTCGCCCGCCTCGTGGCGGTCGCTGAGGCGCTCCAGCAGGGCGCGCAGCCAGGCCGGATCGTCGATGGTTTTGAGCCGCCCGTGCACGTGCACCACCGCGTAGTTCCAGGTCGGCACCTCGCGACCGGTCTCGCGCTTGCTCGGGTACCAGTTCGGGCTGACGTAGGCCTGCGGCCCCTGGAAGATCGCCAGCACCGGCGCGCCGTCCAGCGCCGCCAGCTCGTTGCCGCGCGCCACGTGGCCGTGCAGCGCGCCATCCACCCACTCGACCGGCAGGTGGTTGGCGACGGGGCCCTGCGCCGCGCTTGCCACCACGGTGGCGAACGGGTAGTCGCGGATCAGCCCTAGCAAGGCGTCGATGCGCGTTTCAGCAAATGCCCTGGGTGTGTACATGGCGGCCGGCCGGATCCCGTCGTCCTAATCCTAAATTCCCGCCTGCGCGGCAAGCTGCGCCATCACCGCCTTCTGCACGTGCAGGCGGTTCTCGGCCTCGTCGATGGCGATGCAGCCGGGCGAATCCATCACCGCGTCGGTGGCCTTGACGTTGCGGCGCAGCGGCAGGCAGTGGCTGAACAGACCGTGGTCGGTCAGCGCCATCTTGGCCTCGTCGACGATGAAGTGCTTGTGGGCTTCGCGGATCGGCTTCTCCTGTTCCCACTTGCCGAAGTACGGCAGCGCGCCCCAGCTCTTGGCGTAGACCACGTGGGCGCCCGCGTAGGCTTCTTCGATGTCGTGGCTGACCCTGAGCGAGCCGCCGTTCTCGCTGGCGTTCTGGTAGCCGGCCTGCATGTAGCGCTCGTCCAGCACGTAGTCGGGCGTGGGGCACAGCAGGGTCACGTCGAAGCCCAGCTTGGTGGCGATCAGCAGCGACGAGTTGGCCACCGCGGTATTGAGCGGCTTGGGATGGTAGGTCCAGGTCAGCACGTATTTCTTGTTCTTGAGGTCGCCCAGGTGCTCCTTGAGCGCCAGCGCGTGGGCCAGCTCCTGGCAGGGATGGGTGATCGTCTCCATGTTGATCACCGGCACCGTGGCATGCCGGGCGAAGGCCTTGATCACCCGGTCCTCGCGGTCCACCGACCAGTCCTGGAACTTGGGAAAGGCACGCACCGCGATCAGGTCCACGTAGCGGCTGAGCACCTTGGCCACCTCGGCGATGTGCTCCTCCGGCTCGCCGTCCATCACCACGCCCGGCTCGAACTCGATCGGCCAGGCGTCCTTGCCCGGCGACAGCACCACCGCGTGCCCGCCCAGCTGGAACGCGCCCAGTTCGAAGCTGGTGCGGGTGCGCATCGAGGGATTGAAGAACAGCAGCGCCACCGACTTGCCGGCCAGCTGCTGCCCTCGCGGCGAGCGCTTGAACGCGGCGGCCTGCTCCAGCAGGGCGTCGATCTCGGCGCGGCTGTAGTCCTGGGTGGTCAAGAAGTGGCGGATGCTCATGGATGCGATGCCCTTGGTCTGGAAACCCCGGTCGCTCCTGGCCAGGGCAGGTGGTGCGGCGCAGGCCGCGTGGATGGGGACGTGCAAACGAAAAGACCCGGCATGGAGGCCGGGTCTTTCGTCGTTGCACATGAAAACGCGTGCGACTGCCTACCCGGCCGGATGTCGATCCAGCGGTCGGCGCGCACGCGAGGTCATGCCAGCGGCCATGCGGGCGCTGGTGAGCACGGTAGCGGTATAGACGGCTGCAGACATGGGGGTTCCGGGTAGGCGAGGCCGCATCATGACCGGAAATCCGCTGCGTTGCAACAGGTCTTCCGGCCCGTCCCGGCGATGCGGGTGCCGATGGCAGGACGCCGCCCGGAGGCGGCGTCGGTGGGTCAATCGGCCGGCGTGACGCTGACCCGCACCCGCAGGCGCTCGCCCGGGTCGTAGCTCAGGCGCGACATGTAGACCTCGCCGCGATAGCGGTATTCCACGTCGTAACCCATGATCCGCCGCTGCTCGCTGACCGTGCTGACGTCGCGGCAGCGGGTCTCGGTGGTCTCGTAGCTGCCGCCGTGGTCGGAGGTACGGTTGCCCACCGCGCCGCCGGCCACCGCGCCGGCCACCGTCGCCGCCGTGCGGCCGTCGCCCTTGCCGATGGTGTGGCCGAGCACGCCGCCGACCACCGCGCCGAGCAGGGTGCCCGCGGTGCTGTTGCCGCGGTCCTCGCGCACCACCGGCTGGTCGTAGCATTGCTGGCTCGGCACCTCGGTACGGGTGACGCCGTAGACCGGATCGACCCGTAGCACGTTGGCCCAGCCGTAGTGGGCGTTGTCGCCTGCATCCTGGTTCGCGTAGCGCACGTCCTGTTGCGCGAATGCGCCGGTGCTGACGAACGCCAGCACCAGCGCGGAAAGCCATATTCTGGTCATCGAGACCTCCAAATCGGGGATTGCCGGACGCTTTTCTGCGCTTGTGGCGGATTGCAGCAAACACACGCTGAATCGCCGCTTAGAAATATCCGGGCGCTCCGGCTGCCCGCCAGGACGCTCATACCTTGTTAAGATGCGGGGCTTGCCCGAGCCCAAGCCGCCGGCGACCCGCGCGGTCGCCGGCCTCCGCCGCGAACCCGCCGATGCCCATCTCGCTCTACAACAGCCTGACCCGCCGCACCGAACCCTTCGTGCCGCTCGACCCGGCGCGGGTGACCATGTACGTGTGCGGCCCCACCGTCTACAACTACGTGCACATCGGCAACGCGCGCGGCCCGGTGGTGTTCGACGTGCTGGCGCGGCTGCTGCGCCGCCACTACCCGAACGTGGTCTACGCCCGCAACGTCACCGACGTGGACGACAAGATCAACGCCGCCGCCCAGGCCGAGGGCGTGCCCATCACCGTGATCGCCGAGCGCTACGCTCAGGCCTACCACCAGGACATGGCGAAGCTGGGCATCGCCGCGCCGGACATCGAGCCCTACGCCACCGCGCACATCGGCCCGATCGTCGCGATGATCGAAAAGCTGATCGCCGGCGGCCATGCCTATGCCGCCGAGGGCCACGTGCTGTTCGACGTGGCCTCGTATCCCGCCTACGGCGCGCTGTCGGGGCGCGACACCGAGGAACTGATCGCCGGCGCGCGCGTCGAGGTGGCGCCCTACAAGAAGTCGCCGGGCGATTTCGTGCTGTGGAAGCCCTCCACGCCCGAGCAGCCCGGCTGGGACAGCCCCTGGGGCCGCGGCCGGCCCGGCTGGCACATCGAATGCTCGGCGATGAGCGAGGCCCACCTGGGCCAGACCATCGACATCCACGCCGGCGGCGTGGACCTGATGTTCCCCCACCACGAGAACGAGATCGCCCAGTCCACCTGCGCCCACGGCGGCCGCACTTTCGCACGCTGGTGGCTGCACAATGGCATGCTCACCTTCGACGGCCGCAAGATGTCCAAGTCGCTGGGCAACGTGCTGGTACTGCACGATCTGCTCGAGCGGCACCCGCCCGAAGCCCTGCGCCTGCTGCTGCTGCGCGGCCACTATCGCCAGCCGCTGGACTGGTCCGACGCCGCCGTCGCCCAGGCGGTGAGCACGCTGGACGGCTGGTACCGGGTGCTGCGCGACCTCGCCGGCGTGGACGTCGCCGGCGACCTGCCGGTACCGGAGCGAGTGGAGGCGGCCCTATGCGACGACCTCAACACGCCGCAGGCACTGGCCGAACTGTCGCTGCTGGCCGATGCCGCGCGCCAGCAGGGCACGGCACGGGCCAAGGCCGCCCTGCTCGGCGGCGGTGCCCTGCTCGGCCTGCTGCAGCAGGATCCGGAGGCCTGGTTCAAGCAGGCTGGCGGCGGGATCGACGCCGCCCGGGTGGAGGCCCTGATCGAACAGCGCCGCGCCGCCCGCGCTGCCCGCGACTTCGCCCGCGCCGACGCCATCCGCGACGAGCTGTCCGCGATGGGCGTAGTCATCGAGGACGGCGCCCAGGGCACGCGCTGGAGCGTGCAGAAGAGCTGAACCGCTGCGGCTGATGCCGCGCCTGCCCCAAGGAGACCGATCGTGGAAACACCCTTCGCCGTCGGCATGGTGATCTACGCCAAGGATATCGAGCGGCTGGGCCGGTTCTATTCGGAGCTTGCCGACCTGCCCATCGTGCAGCGCGAGCGCGACTTCGCCGTGCTCGAATCGCCTGCCTGCCAGCTCGTCGTGGTCGCCATGCCCGCCGACATCGCTCGGGGAATCGTCATCGCCGCGCCACCCGTGCGGCGCGAAAACACCGCGATCAAACCCTGCTTCGCGGTAACCGAGTTGGCCGCGGCGAGGCAGGCCGCCGACCGGCTGGGCGGCGGCCTGGACGACATGAAGCGCGAATGGGTCTTCCGCGGCTACCGGGTCTGCGACGGCTACGATCCCGAAGGCAACGTCTTCCAGCTGCGCAGCCCGGCCATGGATGGCCGGGCGCCGTACGCGCCGATGGAACATTCCGCACGATGCGGAAGTTTGCACAGGCTCTGAGCGCCTGCTCCCGCCAGCGGCCTGGCCATCACTCGGCACCGGCGACCGGCTGCGCGATAATGCCCGCATGAATACCACCGCCACCGGCGCCGCGCAGGCGCAGCAGGAGATCGCCGAGGAGTTCGCCTTTTTTGGCGACTGGAGCGAGCGCTACCAATACCTGATCGACCTCGGCAAGCGGCTGCCGCCGTTCAGGGAGGAATGGAAGAACGAGGCGCACCGCGTGCACGGCTGCCAGTCGCTGGTCTGGCTGGTGCCCAGCGGCGATGCCGCATGCATGCACTTCGACGCGGCCAGCGATTCGGCCATCGTGTCGGGCCTGATCGCGCTGGTGCTGCGCGTCTACTCCGATCGCCCCGCCGCCGAGATCGTCGCCACCGAGCCTACGTTCATCCAGGCTATCGGCCTGGCCAAGCATCTCTCGCCCACCCGCTCGAACGGGCTGGCGGCGATGCTGGCGAAGCTGAAGGCCTACGCCGCGGCCGCGCTGGACAAACCCTAGCCGCGCCGAACGGTTGCGGCCACCTTAACAGGCGCGCCCCGCCGGTCCCGTCTGCGCGGAAAAAACGAAGCCCCGCGCGGCGGCGGGGCTTCCCTGGTCGCGCACGGCAACCGCTCGGCCGCCGCCGGAAGACCGCCGGCACGCGGCCGGATCAGTCGCCCATCTGCTTCTGCAGGTGTTCGCGGCGTTCCTGCGCATCCAGCGACAAGGTGGCGATCGGGCGCGCCTCGAGCCGCTCGATGCCGATTTCCTCGTCGGTTTCCTCGCAATAGCCGTAGCGGCCTTCCTCGATCCGGCGCAGCGCCTTGTCGATCTTGGAGATCAGCTTGCGGTAGCGGTCGCGGGTGCGCAGCTCCAGCGAGTTCTCCGTCTCGCGGGTGGCGCGCTCGGCCTCGTCGCCCACGTCGCGCACCTCGTCGCGGAGGTTTTCCATGGTCTGGCGCGACTCTTCCACCAGCTGGTCGCGCCAGTCGCGCAACTTGTTGCGGAAGTAGGCGAGCTGCCGCGGATTCATGTATTCCTCGTCGGGCGAGGGGCGGTAATCCTTGGGCAGGTCGACCGTGAGGGTGGAAGGCAGGGCGTAGCGCCCGTCTTCCTTGGTGACGCCATTGTCGAGAAGCGTTGCGGTGCTGTTCATCGAGGACTGCTGTGTGGTCTTCTTTTTCGTGTGGGGGGCGTGGCTGGCGGTGGCGGAGGCCACGCGCCGGGGAGCCACGGCGGAACCCGTCGCGGCGCCCCTGGAAGGCGGCGCGGCGGGCTTCGATACTACGGGTTTTGCGGCGACGCGGGCCAGCTTGCCCGGCGCTGGAGCCTTGGACGGCTTCGGCCTGGTGGCCGCCTTGGCGGCAGGCCGGGCCGCCGGCTTGCTGGCCGGCGCCGCCTTCTTGCTGGCGACGACGGCCTTTTTCGCGGCGGGCTTCACCGCCTTGCCGGCCGGGGCCGCCTTTTTCGCGGGCCTGGCCTGCCTGGAAACGGGCTTGGCCGGCTTTTTCGCAACCGTTTTTTTCACGGCGGCTTTCTTGGCGACCTTGGCTACTGCCTTGCTGGCCGGGGCCTTCTTGGCTGCCGCGGGCTTACCGGCCGGCGCTTTCCTGGGCGCCGCCTTCTTCGCGGCAGGGCTTCCCTTGCCGGCCGCGCGCGCGGTCTTGGCAACGGCCTTGGTCTTGCCGGCCGCAGCGGCCTTCGGCTTGCCCGCAGCCTTTCCATTCCGCGGCTTGGCGGCGGCCGAACTACGTGTCGTTTTCGCCATATCCCTTCACCAATTTTGCCGTGGCGGCCCGGTGTTATAGCCTATGTACCTCACACCGGCAACCACGCTTCTGGAATACTTGCGACTCTACATGCCACAAGCGGTTCGGGCAGCGTGAATGCCGTGACTCGATGGATCCTGCTGTCGCTGGCCTTCTACAAGCGATGGCTGAGTCCGTTGCTGGGACAACGCTGCCGCTTCCACCCCAGTTGCTCCGATTATGCACGGATCGCGGTCGCGCGCTTCGGCCCCTGGCGCGGCGGCCTGCTGGCGGCCTGGCGCCTGCTCCGCTGCCAGCCGCTGTGCGACGGCGGCCACGATCCCGTCCCCGAGCATTTCCATTTCACCCGCTGCCGCCACCACGGAGATTCCCCCCATGTCTGACTGGCTGATCAAGAACGCCGAACTGGTCAACGAGGGCCGGCGTTTCCATGCCGACCTGCGCGTCAAGGACGGCCGCATCGAGGCGATCGCCGGCGATCTCGACGCCCGCCCCGGCGAGCAGGTGGTCGACGCCGCCGGCCTGTGGCTGCTGCCGGGCATGATCGACGACCAGGTGCACTTCCGCGAACCCGGCCTCACCCACAAGGCGGACACCTGGCACGAGTCGCGCGCCTGCGCCGCCGGCGGCATCACCAGCTTCATGGAGATGCCCAATACCCGGCCGCCCGCGCTGGACCGCGACACGCTGGAAGCGAAATACGCCCGCGCGGCCGAGACCTCGGCGGTGAACTACGCCTATTACATGGGCGCCAGCAACGACAACCTGGAGGCGATCAAGGCGCTCGACCCGCTGGCCGCGCCCGGGGTGAAGGTGTTCATGGGCGCTTCCACCGGCAACATGCTGGTGGACGACCCCGACACCCTGGATGGCATCTTCCGCGAGGCGCCCACGCCGATCATCACGCACTGCGAGGATACGCCGATGATCGACGCCAACCTGGTCGCGGCGCACGCCAAGTACGGCGAGGAAATTCCCGCCCGCGAGCATCCGCTGATCCGCTCGCGCGAGGCCTGCATCAAGTCGACCCGGCTGGCGATCGCGCTGGCGCGGAAGCACGGCACCCGGCTGCACGTGCTGCACATCTCCACCGCCGACGAGCTGGCGCTGTTCGAGCCCGGCCCGCTCGCCGGCAAGAAGATCACCGCAGAGACCTGCGTGCACTTCCTGCACTTCTGCGACGAGGACTACGAGAAGCTCGGCTTCCTGATCAAATGCAACCCGGCGATCAAGACCGCCGCCGACCGCGAGGCGATCACCCGCGCCCTGGCCGAGCGCCGCATCGACGTGCTGGCCACCGACCACGCCCCGCACCTGCTGGAGGAAAAGGCGCAGCCCTACGACAAGGCGCCTTCCGGCCTGCCGCTGGTGCAGTTCGCGCTGCAGGCCGCGCTGCAGCGCGTGCGCGAAGGCAAGCTGGCGCTGGAGCGCGTGGTGGAGGCGGTTTGCCACGCCCCCGCCACCCTGTTCGACGTGAAGGAGCGCGGCTTCCTGCGCGAAGGCTACGCCGCCGACCTGGTGCTGGTCGACCCGAACCGGCCGCACACGGTGCGCCGCGAAGAGGTGCTGTCCAAGTGCGGCTGGTCGCCGTTCGAGGGCTATACCTTCGCCCATTCCATCGCGGCGACCTTCGTCAACGGGCGCAGGGTCTGGGACGGGGCCCGCATCGACGAAGACGTGCGCGGGCAGCGCCTGAGTTTCAACCGCTGACGCCGGGCCTGGGGCGCTGCGCGCCACCTTGATCGAGCGTCGTTGCCAGCGTGTCGGCGCACGTGTCTGCTGTGGTTTCGGCCCCCGCCGGGGGCCGAGTCACTTTCTCTTGCTTGCCCAAGAGAAAGTAACCAAAGAGAACGGCACCCTGATGCGGCGCCCCATGATCCGTTGGATCATGGGGTCCGTGAGGCTTGGCCGGGCTTTTCGACAGGGCATCCTGCCCTGGCGAAAAGGACTCGGCTTCCTGCCGAGTCCCCCTGCGGGGCCTTTTCGTCCAAGCCTCACCGCCACATAAGGGAACACGGGCAGAAGCGAGAAGCACATCGGCGGCGCGCATCCTGCGCGCGATTTTTCCATCGCCGCTATGCGACGAGGAAAGCCTCCCGCCGGCGGAAAAGAGGCAACGGCCGCAGCCTGCACTTTCGCACGCAGGAGGCGTGCCGCTCTCGGGCCCCTAGGAGCGTGGGCGGCAGAAGATTTTCGAGTTACCGATGGCGCCTGATTTGGAAGTGGATCGGTCGCAGGCGCTCGGCGGGAGATGCCAAGCCGGCCAAGCTGATCGTATCCTGGAGGCA
>Ga0164242_10001911_pt1 | contig 24413 bp, 14 predicted proteins | sample OricomgcompostMG_FD_108783 | JGI IMG/M metagenome (GOLD analysis project Ga0164242, IMG submission 108783) | Miracle-Growth compost microbial communities from Emeryville, California, USA - Original compost - Miracle growth compost (MG) ...
GAGCGAGGACCGCTTCCCGATCATCGACATCATGAAGCAGACGCCGGACTTGCCGGAAAGCTGCCAGTGGGCGATCTTCCTGCGCAACCACGACGAACTCACGCTCGAAATGGTCACCGACTCCGAGCGCGACTATCTGTGGAACACCTATGCGAGCGACCGGCGCGCGCGCCTGAACCTCGGCATCCGCCGGCGCCTCGCGCCGCTGATGGAGCGCGACCGCCGCCGCATCGAACTGATCAACTCGCTGCTGCTGTCGATGCCGGGCACGCCGGTCATCTACTACGGCGACGAACTGGGGATGGGCGACAACATCCACCTCGGCGACCGCGACGGCGTGCGCACGCCGATGCAGTGGTCGTCGGACCGCAACGGCGGCTTCTCGCGCGCGGACCCGGAACAGCTGGTGCTGCCGCCGCTGATGGGCTCGCTGTACGGCTACGACGCGATCAACGTCGAGGCGCAGAGCCGCGACCCGCATTCGCTGCTGAACTGGACCCGCCGGATGCTCGCGACGCGCCGCTCGAAACAGGCGTTCGGGCGCGGCACGATCCGCTTCCTGCGGCCGGAGAATCGCAAGGTGCTCGCGTATCTGCGCGAGATGCCGGGCGAGAACCCGATCCTGTGCGTCGCGAACCTGTCGCGCGCGCCGCAGGCGGTCGAACTGGATCTGTCCGAGTTCGCCGGCTATTCGCCGGTCGAGATGACCGCCGATTCGGTGTTCCCGGCGATCGGCCAGTTGCCGTATCTGCTGACGTTTCCGCCGTACGGCTTCCTGTGGTTCATGCTGTGTTCGAGCGAGCAGCGGCCCGCGTGGGCGCAGCCGGCGTCCGAGCAGTTGCCGGAATTCGTAACCGTCGTGATCCGCGAGGGACAAACCGGCGCGACGCCCGAGAACGTGCGGCTGCTCGAATCGGAGGTGCTGCCGTCGTGGCTGAGCCGGCGGCGCTGGTTCGCGTCGAAGGACCGGCCGCTCAAACGCGTGCGGCTCGCGGCGCTGACGACGATTCCGAACGCCGGCTTCGCGTTCACCGAGATCGAGGCCGAACTGGCCGACGGCGCGAGCGAGCGCTACGTGCTGCCGATCGCGATCACGTGGGGCACCGACACGACGACGCCGCTGCACATCCAGCTTGCGCTCGCGCGCGTGCGGCGCGGGCGCACGATCGGCCACCTGACCGACGCGTTCTCGCTGCCGCTGTTCGCGCACGGCGTGCTGCACAAGCTGCGCGAGCGCGCGGCGGTGCCGACCGTGCAGCAGAGCACGATCCACTTCGATCCGACGCCGCGCTTCGACGACCTGAACCTCGGCGACGCGCCCGACATCCGCTGGCTCGCGGCCGAGCAAAGCAACAGTTCGCTGATCATCGCGGAGACGGTCGTGCTCAAGCTCGTGCGCCGTCTGATGCCCGGCGTGCATCCCGAAGCCGAGATGAGCCGCTACCTGACCCAGCTCGGTTACGCGAATACCGCGCCGCTCTACGGCGAAGTGGTGCGCGTCGATCCGGCCGGCGTGCCGCACACGCTCGCGATCCTGCAAGGCTACATCGACAACCAGGGCGACGCGTGGGAATGGGCGCTCGACTACCTGCGCCGCGCGGTCGACGAACTCGCGCTGTCGGCGGACGGCGGCGGCGGCGAGCCCGCGCCGGTGCTCGCGAACGAGGAGGACGCGCTGCAAGGCTATTGCGGCATCGTCGGCGCGATCGGGCGGCGCCTCGGCGAACTGCACGCGGTGCTCGCGTCGCCGACCGACGACCCGGCGTTCGCGCCCGAGCCCGCGCGCCCCGAACACGTGCGCGAGTGGATCGCGAACGCGAAGACGATGCTCGTCGACGCGCTCGATCTGCTGCGCGAGCACACCGAGGGCGGCAAACACACGCTCGACGAAGACGCGCTCGAACTCGCGCACAGCCTGCTCGCGCGGCGCGACGCGCTGCTCGCCGCGATGGACGAGCGCGTGCCCGAGCATGCCAGCGCGCTGCGCGTGCGCATTCACGGCGACTTCCATCTGGGCCAGGTGCTGCTCGCGCAGGGCGACGCGTATCTGATCGATTTCGAGGGCGAGCCCGCGCGGCCGCTCGAATTCCGCCGCGCGAAAACCTGCACGCTGCGCGACGTCGCCGGACTGCTGCGGTCGCTGTCGTATGCGGGCGCGGCCGCGCAGTCGACCACCGAGAACGCGCCGCAGCAGACCGCCGACCGCAAGCGCACGCTGTACGAGCGGTTCCGCGGCCACGCGGTCGACGCGTTCCTCACCCAGTACCGCGCGGCGGCCGCGAACGCGCCGCAGCCGCTCGTCGGCGCGACGTACGAAGGGGCGCTGCTCGACCTGTTCCTGATCGAAAAGGCCGCATACGAAATCCGTTACGAAGCGGCGAACCGGCCCGCATGGCTCGCGCTGCCGGTGCGCGGGCTCGCCGCGATCGCGAGCCGCGTGCTCGGCGCGACCGGCGCACCGCCGCTCGATACCGACGCGGGAGGCCACCATGGATAGACTGCCGCCGGCCGCCGGCCTGCATCAGCACGATATCGACGCGCTGACGGCCGCGCGCCACGCCGATCCGTTCGCGCTGCTCGGCCTGCACCGGGTCGACGGCGCGCCGTACGTGCGCGCGCTGCTGCCGAACGCGAACCGCGTGCGCGTGATCGCGCGCGACGATGCGCGCGCGCTCGGCGAACTCGTGCGCATTCATCCGGCGGGGCTCTTCGCGGGCCCGGTCGACGACGCGGTGCCGTACCGGCTCGACATCGACTGGCACGGCACGCAGCAGGAAATCGAGGATCCGTACTCGTTCGGGCCGCTGCTGTCCGACGAGCCGCTGCGCCGTCTCGCGGACGGCGACCCGTACGCGGTGCTCGAATGCCTCGGCGCGCGGCCGGTCACGCACGACGGCGTGCCCGGCGTGCGCTTCGCGGTGTGGGCGCCGAACGCGCGGCGCGTGTCGGTGGTCGGCGACTTCGATTCGTGGGACGGCCGCCGCCATCCGATGCGGCTGCGCTACGAGGCCGGCGTGTGGGAACTGTTCGTGCCGCGCGTCGCGCCCGGCGCGCGCTACAAGTACGAGATCGTCGGCGCGGACGGCCACGTGCTGCCGCTGAAGGCGGACCCGTGCGCGATGCAGTGCGAGCCGCCGCCCGCGACCGCGTCGATCGTCGCGCCGGTCGACGAAATCGAACGCTACGCGTGGCGCGACCACGACTGGCTGCACGCGCGCGGCGAGCAGCAGAACGCGCGCGCGCCGCTGTCGATCTACGAAGTGCACGCGCCGTCGTGGCTGCCCGCGCACGGCGACGACGGCGTGGCGCCGTCGTGGGCGGCGCTCGCGGACCGGCTGATTCCGTACGCGCAGGGCATGGGCTTCACGCACATCGAACTGCTGCCGATCGCGGAGCATCCGTTCGGCGGCTCGTGGGGCTACCAGCCGCTCGCGCAGTTCGCGCCGACCGCGCGGCTCGGCTCGCCGCTCGACTTCGCGGCGTTCGTCGACCGCGCGCACGAGGCGGGACTCGGCGTGATCCTCGACTGGGTGCCCGCGCACTTCCCGAACGACGCGCACGGGCTGATCGCGTTCGACGGCACCGCGCTCTACGAGCACGCGGATCCGCGCGAAGGCTATCACCCCGACTGGAACACGATGATCTACAACCTCGGCCGCCGCGAGGTCAGCGCGTTCCTGATCGCGTCGGGGCTCGCGTGGCTCGCGCGCTACCACGTCGACGGCCTGCGTGTCGACGCGGTCGCGTCGATGCTGTATCGCGACTATTCGCGCAAGGCCGGCGAGTGGGTGCCTAACGTGTACGGCGGCCGCGAGAACCTGGAGTCGATCGCGTTCCTGAAGCGGCTCAACCACGAAGTGCGATACGTGCCCGGGCGGCCCGGCGCGATCACCGTGGCGGAGGAGTCGACCGCGTGGCCCGGCGTGTCCGCGCGCGTCGAGGACGGTGGTCTCGGCTTCGACTTCAAGTGGAACATGGGGTGGATGCACGACACGCTGCACTACATGCAGGAAGACCCGGTGTACCGCCGCTTTCACCATCACCTGATGACGTTCGGACTGGTCTATGCGTGGTCCGAGCGCTTCGTGCTGCCGCTGTCGCACGACGAGGTGGTGCACGGCAAGGGCTCGCTGCTCGGCAAGATGCCGGGCGACCGCTGGCAGCGCTTCGCGAACCTGCGCGCGTATCTCGGCTTCATGTTCGCGCATCCGGGCAAGAAGCTGCTGTTCATGGGCGGCGAGTTCGCGCAGATGGCCGAGTTCGACCACGACGGCACGCCGCACTGGCATCTGCTCGACGACCCGCTGCACCACGGCGTGCAGTCGCTCGTGCGCGACCTCAATCATCTGTACGTGGACGAGCCCGCGCTGCACGTGCTCGACGCCGAGCCGGGCGGCTTCGACTGGCTGGTCGGCGACGACGCGGACAACAGCGTCTATGCGTTTCGCCGCGTCGACGGCGCGGGCCGCGAGGTCGTCGCGATCTGCAACTTCACGCCGGTGCCGCGCCACGGCTACCGGATCGGGATGCCGCAGCCGGGCCACTGGGACGAAGTGCTGAACACCGACGCGGCGATCTACGGCGGCTCGAACCTCGGCAACGGCGGCGCGGTCGTGACCGAGCCGGTCGCGAGCCACGGCCGGCCGCAATCGGCGGCGCTGGTGCTGCCGCCGCTCGGCACGCTGATCCTGCGCGCGCGGCGCTAGGTGCGCGCGACGACGACGAAGCGAACAACAGGGACCGTGATGCGATCTGCAAGCGACACCGTGGCCACGGCGCGGCGGGGTGATGCGCGATGAGCGGCCCGCCGCCGGTGCATGCCGCGCAGTCGGAGCGGATGCAGGCGGGCCGCCCGTATCCGCTCGGCGCGACGTGGGACGGGCTCGGCACCAACTTCGCGGTGTTCTCCGCGAACGCTTGGCGCATCGACGTGTGTCTGTTCGACGCGACCGGCCGGCGCGAGCGGGTGCGCTATACGCTGCCCGAATGCACCGACGAGGTGTGGCACGGCTACCTGCCCGGCGTGCATCCGGGCACCGTGTACGGGCTGCGCGCGTACGGTCCGTATCAGCCGCAATACGGCCATCGCTTCAATCCGCACAAGCTGCTGCTCGATCCGTACGCGCGGCGGCTCGTCGGCCAGTTCCGCTGGTCGGACGCGCTGTACGGCTATCGCGTGCATTCGAACCGCGGGGACCTGTCGCTCGACCGCCGCGACTCCGCGCCCGCGATGCCCAAGTGCATGGTCGTCGACGAAACGTTCAACTGGTCCCACGACCGGCGCCCGGACGTGCCGTGGTCGCAGACGGTGATCTACGAAACGCATCTGCGCGGCAGCACGATGCAGCGGCAGGACCGGCGCGCGCGGCTGCGCGGCACGTTCGCGGCGCTCGGCTCGCCGTCGTTCGTCGAGCATCTGCTGAAGATCGGCGTGACCGCGATCGAGCTGCTGCCGGTCCACGCGTTCCTGTCCGAACGCTTTCTCGCCGAGCGCGGGTTGCGCAACTACTGGGGCTACAACACCGCCGCGTTCTTCGCGCCGGAGCCGTCGTACCTGTCGGGCACCGATCCGGACGAAATGCGCATCGCGATCCGCCAGTTGCACGCGGCCGGCATCGAGGTGTTGCTCGACGTCGTCTACAACCACACGTGCGAGGGCGGCGAGAGCGGGCCGACGGTGTCGTGGCGCGGCCTCGACAACGCGAACTACTACCGCTGCGTGCCCGGCGACGAGCGTCACCTGATCAACGACACCGGCTGCGGCAATACGCTGAACCTGTCGCATCCGCGCGTGTTGCAGATGGTCGTCGATTCGCTGCGCCACTGGGCGACCTCCTACCGGATCGACGGCTTCCGCTTCGACCTCGGCGTGACGCTCGGGCGCGAGGCGAACGGCTTCGACCCCGGCTCCGGCTTTTTCGACGTGCTGCGCCAGGATCCGGTGCTGTCGCCGCTGAAGCTGATCTCCGAGCCGTGGGATCTGGGCCCCGGCGGCTATCAGCTGGGCAACCATCCGCCCGGGTTTTCCGAATGGAACGACCACTTTCGCGACAGCGTGCGCCGCTACTGGCGCGGCGACCCGGGCCAGCGCGCGGAACTCGCCGCGCGGCTCACCGGCTCGGCCGACCTGTTCGACCGGCGCGCGCGCCGGCCGTGGGCGTCGATCAACTACGTCGCGTCGCACGACGGCTTCACGCTCGCCGACCTCGTCGCGTACGAACACAAGCACAACGAAGCGAACGGCGAGGACAACCGCGACGGCCACAACGAGAACTGGAGTTCGAACTGGGGCGTCGAGGGTCCGACCGACGACGCCGCGATTCTCGACGTGCGCGCGCGCGTGGCACGCTCGATGCTCGCTACGTTGTTCGTCGCGCTCGGCACGCCGATGCTGGCGGCCGGCGACGAGATGCTGCGTACCCAGCAGGGCAACAACAACGCCTATTGCCAGGATAACGAATTGTCGTGGATCGACTGGACGCTCTCCGAAACGCCGCGCGCGCGGGCGATGACCGCGTTCGTCGCGCGCGCGGCCGCGCTGCGCCATGCGCATCCGCTGCTGCGCGACGCGCACTTCCTGTCCGGCGATCGCGAGGTGCTGCCGGGCGTGCGGGACACCGAATGGTTCGACGAACGCGGCGAACCGCTGTCGCCGGATGCGTGGCACGACCCGAACGCGAAGGCGTTCGCGCTGCGTCGCGCCGGCGCGGCCGTCGACGGCGAAACGGAAGTATTGTTGCTGATGTTGAACGCGTCGGCGGCGGCGGTGACGTTCACCGCGCCGACACCGCCGATGCGCTGGGACGTGTTGCTCGATACCGCCTGCGATGGAACCCACAACGCGGCCGACGACGCAGCCCACGGCACTGCCGGCGACGCGGCGGCTCCCGCGCGCCGGCCGCTCGCCGGCGACACGCTCGAAGTCGGCGCGCACGCGCTGGTGCTGCTGTGCGCGAAGCCGACCCGCGACCCGGCGGCGGCGCTGCCGGGCACGCACGACGGTCCGGACGCGCACGCGGCACACCGCGACGGCGCACCGGCCGGCCAACCATGAAGGGAAACCGCGATGTCCACGTCCACCCATGACCCCCACGCCCGCCATTACATGCATTGCCTGCCGTTCGGCGCGCAGTTGACCGGCGCCGCGCTCGCGCAGCCGCAGACGCGCTTTCGTCTGTGGGCGCCGTCCTGCCAGACGGTGCAGGTCGAATTCGAGGGCGCGGGCACGCTCGCGCCGGTCGCGATGAAGCCGTCCGGCAACGGCTGGTTCGAGGCCGACGCGCCGTGCGGACCGGGCACGCTGTACCGCTTCCGGATCGACGGCGAGCAGGCGGTGCCGGACCCCGCGTCGCGCTTCCAGCCGCACGGCGTGCATGGGCCGAGCGAGGTGACCGACCCGCGCGCGTACGCGTGGCGGCACGCGCAGTGGACCGGCCGGCCGTGGCAGGAAACGGTGCTGTACGAACTGCACGTCGGCACGCTCGGCGGCTATCGGGGCGTCGAAGCACGGTTGCCGGCGCTTGCGGAACTGGGCGTCACCGCGATCGAACTGATGCCGCTGCACGACTATCCGGGCGAGCGCGGCTGGGGCTACGACGTGATCCTGCCGTACGCGCCGCACGCCGCGTACGGCACGCCGGACGAACTGAAGTCGCTCGTCGACACCGCGCACGGCCTCGGGCTGCAAATGTTCATCGACGTCGTATACAACCACTTCGGGCCGGACGGCAACTGGCTGCCGCGCTATGCGAAGTCGTTCTTCCACGGCGGCGCGGGTACGCCGTGGGGCGAAGGACCGGACTTCGAGCGCTTCGAGGTGCGCGACTTCTACTGCGACAACGCGCTGTACTGGCTGAACGAGTTCCGCTTCGACGGGCTGCGCATCGACGCCGCGCACGCGATCGGCAACGATCCGTGGCTGCGCGAGTTCGCGGACCACGTGCATGCGCGCGTCGAACGGGGACGCCACGTGCATCTGGTGCTCGAAAACGAGCACAACACCGCGAGCCTGCTCGGCGCGCATTTTGACGCGCAGTGGAACGACGACGCGCACCACGCGATTCACGTGCTGCTGACCGGCGAGTCCGAAGGCTATTACCGCGCGTTCACCGACGCGCCGATCCGCAAACTCGCGCGCGCGCTCGTCGAGGGCTTCGTGTATCAGGGCGATCCGTCGCCGGTGCACGACGGCCGCCCGCGCGGCGAACCGAGCGGGCATCTGCCGCCGACCGCGTTCGTGCTGTTCCTGCAGAACCACGACCAGATCGGCAACCGCGCGTTCGGCGACCGGCTGCGCGCGCTGGTTCGCGACGACGACGCGCTGCGCGCGGCCACCGCGCTGATGCTGCTGGCGCCGCAGATTCCGCTGCTGTTCATGGACGAGGAACACGGCTCGAAACAGCCGTTCCAGTTTTTCACCGACTACAGCGGCGCGCTCGCGGACGCGGTGCGCGAGGGCCGCCGGCGCGAGTTCGCGGCGTTCGGCGCGTTCGCGAACGCGGAGCAGCGCGCGCGCATTCCGGATCCGAACGATCCGCGCACGTTCGCCGCGTCGTCGCCGCCGGCGCCGCCGTCGCCGGACGGCGAGGACGACCGCGAACGCCGCGAATGGATGCACTTCTACAAGTCGGCGCTCGCGGTGCGCCACCGTCTGCTGGTGCCGCGCCTGAAGCACGCGAGCGCGGACCATGCGACGGTGCTGGTCGACGACGCGGGCCGCGACACCGCCGCGCTGATCGCGCGCTGGCGTCTGGAGGATGGCCAGACGCTGTCGATCGCGGTGAACCTCGGCGACGACGACGTCGCGCTGCCGCAGCCGCCGGACGGCACCGTCGTGTTCGAAACGCCGGAGCGCGCGCGCGACCGCATCGACGCGCAGGTGCTGCCGCGCTACGCGTGCGTCGCGTGGATCACGGGCGACGTGCCCGACTATGCGCAGCACCACCCGCCGCATGCGCCGAACGGCGACCCACGCGGAGCACCCACGCGATGAACAGTGCGCGTTACGCAGAAGCGCTCGCGGCGCTCGCCGGGCGGATCGGCTTCCAGGTCGAATGGTCCGACGTGCAGGGCACGCCGCGGCGCGTGCCGGACAGCACGCTCGCGACGCTGCTCGACTGCATGGGACTGCCGTGCGCGACCTCCACGCAGTTGCGGCAGAGCGCGGCGGCGATCAATGCGGAGCAGTCGGCGCGGCGCCTGCCGCCGCTCGTCACCGCGGACTGCGAAAACGCGATCGCGCTGCCGGTGTCGGCGGTGCGCTCGGGCAGCCGCTACCGGATCGAACTCGAAAGCGGCGCGTGCATCGACGGCCGCTTCACCGTGCCGAAGGGCGAGCCCGCGCTGCTCGCGCCGATCTCCGAGCCCGGCTATCACACGCTGAGCGTCAACGATCACCAGATGACGCTCGCGGTCGCGCCGCCGCACTGCCACACGGTCGCCGCCGCATGGCGCGCGCAGCGCGCGCCGGCCGGCGACGCGGCGCGCGTGCCGCCGCTGTGGGGCGTCGCCGCGCAGCTTTACGGGCTGCGCCGCGCGGGCGACGGCGGCCTCGGCGACTACACCGCGCTCGCGACGCTCGCGGCCGAAAGCGCGCGGCGCGGCGCGCACGCGCTCGCCGTCAGCCCGACGCACGCGATGTTCAGCGCGGACCCCGGCCATTTCAGCCCGTACGCGCCGTCGTCGCGGCTCTGGCTGAACGTCGCGCACATCGACCCGGCCGCGCGCTTCGGCGCGCAGGCCGCGCACGACGCGAGCGTGGCGGCCGGCGTCGGCGCCGCGTGGAACGAACTCGAAGCGCTGCCGCTCGTCGACTGGGCACGCGCGGTGCCGCTAAAGCTCGCGGTGCTGCGCGCGTTGTTCGAGCGCTTTCGCGAACACGACCAGCGCGACGGCTCGCCGCACGCGCAGGCGTTCGACGCGTTCTGCGCGGCCGGCGGCGCCGCGCTCGAAGACCACGCGCGCTTCGAGGCGCTACACGCCGCGATGCTCGGCGGCCCCGGCGGGCTGCGTCACTGGCGCGACTGGCCCGACGGCCTGCGCGACCCGCGCAGCGCCGACGTCGCGGCGTTCGCGGCCGACAACCGGCGCGACGTCGACTTCCACCGCTTCCTGCAATGGCTCGCCGCCGACGGCCTGCAACGCGCGCAGCACCGTGCGCGCGACGCGGGCATGGCGATCGGCCTCGTCGCCGATCTGGCGGTCGGCTGCGACAGCGCCGGCAGCCATAGCTGGTCGCTGCCGCAGGACATGCTGCAACGCGTGTCGGTCGGCGCGCCGCCGGACCTGTTCAATCAGGCGGGCCAAAGCTGGGGATTGACGACGTTCTCGCCGCGCGCGATGCACGGCAACGGCTTTCGCGCGTTCATCGACATGCTGCGCGCGGCGTTCGCGTACGCGGGCGGCGTGCGCATCGACCACATCCTGGGCCTGCGCCGGCTGTGGCTCGTGCCCGAAGGCGAGAGCGCGAAGCACGGCGCGTATCTGCGCTATCCGTTCGACGACCTCGTGCGGCTGATCGCGCTCGAATCGTGGCGACATCGCGCGATCGTGATCGGCGAGGACCTCGGCACCGTGCCCGAGGGCCTGCGCGAGCGGCTCGCCGCGCATGCGCTGTACGGCACGCGCGTGCTGTGGTTCGAGCAGGACCGGGACGGCTTCCTGCCGCCGGCGCGCTGGGACCCGAACGGCGTCGCGACGACGACGACCCACGACCTGCCGACCGTCGCCGGCTGGTGGAGCGGCCACGATATCGACTGGCGCCACCGCATCGGTCAAACCCTGCCGCGCGACGACGGCCAGGACGCCATTGGATTCGAACAGGCGCAGCGCGCGCGCGAACGCGACACGCTGTGGCGCTCGCTCCAGCAGGCCGGCTGCGCGCCGCCCGACGCGCCCGCGCCGCCGCCGGACGCGCCGCCGGTGGACGCGGCGCTCGGCTTCGTCGCGGCGAGCGCGAGCCCGCTCGTCACGTGTCCGCTCGAAGACCTGCTTGCGCTCGCCGATCAGCCGAACCTGCCCGGTTCGATCGACGAGCATCCGAACTGGCGGCGGCGTCTGCCGCTCGCGGTCGACGCGCTGTACGGCGACCCGCAGGTCGCCGCGCGCATCGACGCCATCGTGCGCGCGCGCGGCGCCGCGCCCGACGGCGCCGACGCAGCCGACGCAGCCGACGCAACCGACGCGCCGGCCGCCGCCGCGACCACGCCGCCCTCCTCCGACCCGGCGATCCCATGACACTTCCTCGCGCGACGCTGCGTTTGCAGCTTCATCACGACTTCACGTTCGACGACGCGCTCGCGCAAGTCGACTACTTCGCCGCGCTCGGCATCAGCCACCTGTACGTGTCGCCGGTGACGAGCGCGCAACCGGGCTCGATGCACGGCTACGACACCGTCGACTACACGTGCGTGAGCGCGGAACTCGGCGGCGAGGCCGCGCTGCGCCGGCTCGCGTCGACGCTGCACGCACGCGGCATGGGCCTGATCGCCGACATCGTGCCGAACCACATGGGCATCGGCGGTTCGCACAACGCGTGGTGGCGCGACATCCTCGAATGGGGGCGCCACAGCGCGTATGCGCGGCACTTCGACGTCGACTGGCATTCGCCGGACCCGGCGTTGCGCGGCAAGGTGCTGATGCCGTTCCTCGGCGCGCCGTACGGCGACGAACTCGCGGCGGGCCGCATCGAACTGCGCTTCGATGCGCACGACGCGCGCTTCGTCGTCGCGTACGGTCCGCACGTGTATCCGGTCTGTCCGGCCGATTACGCGGCGCTGCTGCAATCCGCCGACCGCTCGGACCTCGCGGCGCTCGCCGCGCCGTTCCGCGGCCTCACGACCCAGCCCGACGACCAGCAGCGCGCGGCGACGGCGCGCGCCGCGCTGCGCGACTACGTCGAGCACAACGGCACCGAAGCGATCGACTTCGTGCTCGACGCGTACACGGGCGCGGACCCCGTGCCGCGCGACAAGCTGCACCGGCTGCTGGAGCGCCAGCACTACCGGCTCGCGTGGTGGCGCACCGCGAACGACGAGGTCAACTGGCGGCGCTTTTTCGACGTGAACACGCTCGCCGGCGTGCGCGTCGAGCGCCACGAGGTGTTCGAGGCCGTGCACCGGCTCGTGTTCAGGCTGTACGCGGACGGCGTGATCGACGGCGTGCGCATCGATCACATCGACGGACTCGCGGACCCGCGCGAATACTGCGAACGGCTGCGTCAGCGGCTCGCGAGCCTGCGCGCGCAGCCGCCGTTCATCGTCGTCGAAAAAGTGCTCGCGCACGGCGAGACGCTGCGCGACGACTGGCCGGTGCAGGGCACGACCGGCTACGACTTCATGAACGACGTCGGCGCGCTGCTGCACGATCCGGCCGGCGCGGAACCGCTCGCGGCGACGTGGGCCGCGGTGTCGGGCAGCGACGCGCCGTTCGCGCAGATCGCGCGCGACGCGCGCCGCGAGATCCTCGCCGCGTATCTGGCGGCCGAACTCGATCACGCGACCCGCGCGCTGCACCGGATCGCCCGCGAACAGCCGGCGACGCGCGACTACACGCACGCGGCGATCCATCGCGCGGTCGCGCAACTCGCGATCGGCTTTCCGGTGTACCGGATCTATCCGGTGAACGGCATGCGCACGGCGGCCGACGCGCGCCATTACGACGTCGCGCTCGCCGCCGCGCGCCGCACGCTGCCGCACGCGTGGCAGCAGGTGCTCACGCAGGTCGACGCGTGGCTCGGCGGCGGCGCGCCGCAGGGACACGGGCACGGGAACGGCGGCAATGGCGGCGGCAATGGCAACGGTGCGGCGGTGAACCGGAGCGCGAATGCGAGCACCGGCGCCCACATCGGCGCCAATGCGGCGCGCAACGGCCGGCCGGCCGCAGCGGGCAACGGCAGCGCGCCGCTCAGCCATGCGCTCGTCGCGCAGCGCACCGCGCTCACGCTGTTCTCGCAACTGACCGCGCCGCTCGCCGCGAAGGCGATCGAGGACACGTCGTTCTACCGCTACGGCCGGCTGCTGTCGCGCAACGAAGTCGGCGCCGATCCGGGCGACTTCGCGCGCACCGTCGACGACTTCCACGCCGGCAACCAGCTGCGGCAGCGCCGCTTCCCGCACGCGCTGCTCGCGACGGCGACCCACGATCATAAGCGCGGCGAGGATACGCGCGCGCGGCTCGCGGTGCTGAGCGAAATCCCGGACGAATGGGCGGCGGCGCTGCGCGCGTGGTCGACGCTGAACCAGCCGCACCGGCGCGGCGGCGACGCCGCGACGGCCGACTGGGCGCCCGGCCCCGCGGCCGAAGCGATGCTGTATCAGACGCTGGTCGGCTGCTGGCCGCCGGCGTTGTCGGCCGACGACGAGGCCGGCGTGCAGGCGCTCGCCGAACGGGTCGCGCAGTGGCAATTGAAGGCGCTGCGCGAAGCGAAGCAGCGCACGAACTGGCTCGCGCCCGACGAGCGGTACGAGGAAGGCTGCCGCGCGTTCCTGTTCGACATCCTCGCGCCGCAGCGGCGCGACGGCTTCCTGCAGGCGTTGCAGGCGTTCGTCGCGCGCATCGCGCCGGCCGGCGCGGTGAATTCGCTCGCGCAGACGGTGTTGCGGCTCACGTCGCCCGGCGTGCCGGATCTTTATCAGGGCACCGAACTATGGGACTTCAGCCTCGTCGATCCGGACAACCGGCGGCCAGTCGATTTCGCGCTGCGCGCGGCCGCGCTGGGCGACGAGCCGCCGTCCGCGCGGCTCGCGCAGTGGCGCGACGCGCGCGTGAAGTTCGGCATCGTGCAACGCGTGCTCGCGCTGCGCAGCCGCGCGCCGTCGCTGCTGCGCGACGGCGCGTATCTGCCGCTGACGGTGCATGGCGAGCACGCGGCGCGCGTGGTCGCGTTCGCGCGTCAGCACGGGGACGAACGCGCGCTCGTCGTCGTGACGCGGCTTGCCGCGCCGCTGCTCGAAGACGCGGCGATGCCGCTCGTCGCGGCGGCGCGCTGGGGCGACACCACGATCGAACTGCCGCCGGGTTTCGCCGATTCGGGCTGGCACGACTGGCTGAGCGACGCCGAGCCGGCCCTGCCGCGCGCCGGCGGCGTGCCGGTGCGCGATCTGCTCGGCGCGCTGCCGGTGGCGGTGTTGTCGAATCTCGCGCGCAAGGAGTGACAGGCGAAGCGACGCGAGCGAGCGTCCGCGGCTCGGGCCGGCCGCACGCTCGCCGCGTGCGTGTGCGCCGGCCGCGGCGCATGCGCAGCGCCGCCACGCGCGCTTCGGCTTTCTCACGGCCGGCGGCCGCGCACACCCGCCATGCGCACAGGAACGACCGCGACTAACCCCCTTCGTCGTCCAGATCGCGTGGATAAACGCGCACCAGCACGATCCGCGGCCCCTTCATCTTCTTCACGACGATGTCGAAGCGGTCGAACGACACGCGCTGCCCTTCGGTCGGCAGATCGTTCAGCGCGTTGATCACGAGGCCGCCGACCGATTCCGCGCGGCCCTCGTCGATATCGATGCCGAGCGCCTGTTCGAGCGACACGACCGGCAGGCTGCCCTTGCCCATCAGCGTGCCGTCGTCCATGCGGGTCCAGTCGTTGCCGCCCTGGTGGAATTCGTCGTGGATCTGTCCGACCAGCGCGCCGAGCAGATTGTCGAGCGTCAGGAAGCCGCTCGGCCGCGCGCCCTTGCGTCCGACCAGCGCGAGATGCGGCGCGCCCTTGCGAAAACGCCGGAACAACGCGAGCGCCGGCATCTGCGGATTCACGTACTGCACCGGCCGCGCGTACTCGCCGAGATCGTCGAGCGCATGGCCCGACTCCGTCGCGAGCAGCAGGTCCTTCAGGTGGATCAGCCCGACCACGCGCTCGCCGGACGCGTCGTCGAACAGCGGATAGCGCGTGAAGCGATGACGCGCGACGATCTGCATGTTCTCGGCGAGCGGCCGGTCGCGGCGCAACCCGACGAGTTCGCGCGCCGGCCGCGCGAGGTCCGACACCGTGAGCCGCGAAAAGTCGAGCGAATGCGCGAGCGCGTTCCATTCGTCCGCGCTGTATGCGGCGGCGGCCGGCGGCGTCGCGCGGCGCGCGCTGCGTGGCGCGTGCCGGTCCTGTGCGCCGGACACGCTGGACGCGCCGGACACGCCCGGCATGCCGGTCCGGTCGGCCCGGTCGGCGGCCGCGCCCGCCCGGCGCGCGCGCAGGATCAGCTTCAGTTCGTCGGTCGAGTAATGCGCGTCGGCGCCGTGCGCGGACGACAAGCCCGCGAGCCGCAACACCGCCGCCGAACTGCGGTTCAGCACCCAGATCGCCGGATACATCAGCCAGTAGAACGCGTACAGCGGCGCGGCGGTCCACAGGCCGATGCGCTCGGGCTCGCGGATCGCGAGCGACTTCGGCGCCAGTTCGCCGACGACGATGTGCAGGAACGAGATCGCCGTGAACGCGAACAGCAGCGACACGCCATGAATCAGTTCCGGCGACGTGACGCCGACGAATTCGAACAACGGCCGCAACAGCCGCGCAAACGCGGGCTCGCCGATCCAGCCGAGACCGAGCGACGCGAGCGTAATGCCGAGCTGGCACGCGGACAGATACGCGTCGAGTTGCGCGTGAACCTTCGCGAGCAGCCGCCCGCGCATGCCGTGCTGCGACGCGAGGCTCTGCACGCGCGTCTGGCGCAGCTTCACGAGGCCGAATTCGGCCGCGACGAAAAACCCGTTGAGCGCAACGAGCAGCAACGCGCCGACGAGGGCGAGAACCTGGATCAAGTCGGAAGGCTCCGGGCGGGCAAAGCGCTCAGTATAAGGCCCGAAATACGGCGGAAAGGCCGGCGACGCGGCGGTTTCGAAGCGCGGCGCGCGTCGCCGCCGTCATGTTTGCGCGGCGAGCGTCGGCAAGGTCAGCGCGAGCGTCGCTGGCGTGCCGTCGGCGAGCGCGTGCGCGTCGAAGCGGCCGCCGTGCGCCTCGGCCACGCGCTGACACAGCGCGAGCACCCAGGCCGGCTGGCTGCCGTCCTGCGGCTGGCTCGCCTGCGCACGCGCGAACGCTTCGAGCCGATGCGGCACCGCGTCGTCCGTCAGCGCGTGCGTCGCCGCGACGAAGTCCACCGCGAGCCGAAGCTCGCCGTTCTCGCCGTTCACGCCGAGCGTGACCGTCGCGCCGCGCGCGCTCGCCTCGACCGCGAAGATGAGCATCAGCCACAGCGCCTGCCGGCAGCGTTCGGCGTCGCCGTCGATGGTCGCGCCGCACGGCATGCCGTGCGCGTCGATGGTCACGTCGCGCGCGTCGGCGAGCGCGATGCGCGCGTCGTCGATCGCGTCGTTGATCGTCGCGTCGGCCGGAAACGGGTTCGCGTCGATCTTGAGGCGGCGCGTCTCGCTGCGCGTGGTGTCGACGATCTTCTCGATCAGTTGCACCTGCTGCTCGACGCCGGTGCGAATGCCGCCGATCGCGCGCTGCGCGGCCGCGTCGGCGGCGTCGATCTTGCGCTCCAGCACGTACGCCCAGCTATGGATCGCGTTGAGCGGACTGCGCAGATCGTGCGACACGCGCGACAGCACGTGGTCGCGCATGAACAGCGCGACCACCGAGGACAGATGCGCGATGCGTTCGGATCGGGACGGAGAATTCGTGGCCATCGGTTTCCTCATTTCTCGCCGGGGCAGGCGGCAGAAAAACAGCCCTCATTATAGGCAGGCGTGCGCAGACGGCGGCCGCCGCGGATCCAGCCGGTGCAAACCGCCTACAATGGCGGCTTTACGTCCATCCGTTCAGGAGCAACCCATGTCTATCGTGACCACCACATCCGGCCTCAAGTACGAGGACCTGACCGAGGGCAGCGGCGCCGAAGCGCGCGCCGGACAAACCGTCAGCGTCCACTACACCGGCTGGCTGACGGACGGCCAGAAATTCGATTCGAGCAAGGACCGCAACGACCCGTTCGCCTTCGTGCTGGGCGGCGGCATGGTCATCAAGGGTTGGGACGAAGGCGTGCAGGGCATGAAGGTCGGCGGCGTGCGCCGTCTGACGATCCCGCCTCAACTCGGCTACGGCGTGCGCGGTGCGGGCGGCGTGATTCCGCCGAATGCGACGCTCGTGTTCGAAGTCGAGTTGCTCGACGTCTGAGCGTGCGTGCAGCAAACCGCGTGCCCTGATGAATCCGCATCACCCCGGCCCCGTGACCGCGCCCGGCGTCGAGTTGCGCCGCTACGGCGCCGATGAATCGACCGATCTGCACGACTTCCACCAGATCGTGCTCGGCTTCGACGGCGCGATGCAGATGAGCGTCGACGGCGTCGGCGCGTGCATCGACTTCGGTTCGGCGTGGCTCGTGCCGGCCGGCGCGCGGCACGACTACGCGGGCGTCGGCGAGAACCGGCAACTGGTGCTCGATCTGCCGGCCGCGTCGCTCGCGGTGCCGTCGCGGCTGTTCGATGCGCCGCGCGCGGTGCGTATCGACGCGTCGTTCGGCGCGCTGGTCCGGCAGATCGCCGCGCGGGCGGGGTCGGCGAAATTGGTGTCGGTGGATTCGGCGTCGGCGGATGAGCGTTCCGCCGCTTGCGTTGCTGCGATTGCCCCATCCGCGATCGGCGCCACCGCGCTCGCCGCACCGACGGCGACGCACGGCGGCGACGTTCGCCTGCGGCGTTTCCATTGGGACGCGTCCGCGCGGCTGTGCGCGGCGCTGCTCGCGCAGACCGGCATCGAACCCGACGACGGCGCGCGCGCGGCGAGCGGGCTCGACTTCGCGCGCATCGACCGCTGGCTGCGCGCGCGCCTGGCCGAACCGCTGCGCATCGCGGACCTCGCCGCGCACTGCGGCTTCGGCCTGCGACGCTTTCATGCGCTCTTCATCGACGCGTTCGGCGAGACGCCGCATCGTTACCTGCAACGGCTGCGGCTCGACACTGCGATCACGCTGCTCGCCGATCCGCGCCGCTCGCTGACCGACGTCGCGCTCGAAGTCGGCTTCGGCGACCAGAGCGCGTTTACGCACGCATTCACGCGGCGCTTCGGGATCGCACCCGGGCAATGGCGGGCGCTGCCGACGCATTGACGTCGCGACGCGGCCGCCGCATCAGCCCCATCGCATCGGCCCCGCCGCATCATCCCCTTCGCATCAATCCCTCCGCCTCACCCCGCCGCATCCAGCCCGCGCGCCAGATCCGCGCGGATGTCGCCCGCGTTCTCCAGCCCGACCGCGAGCCGGATCAATCCTTCGGTGATCCCCGCCGCCGCGCGCGCCTCCGGCGTGATCCGCCCGTGCGTGGTCGTCGCCGGGTGCGTGATCGTCGTGCGCGTATCGCCGAGATTGCCGGTGATCGAGCAGATTTTCGTGCTGTCGATCACGCGCCACGCGTTCGCGCGTTGCGCCTGCGGCGTGTCGCCCTTCAACTCGAACGACACGATCGCGCCGCCCGCCTTCTGCTGACGCATCGCGAGCGCGTGCTGCGGGTGCGACGCGAGCCCCGGATAGAACACCCGCGCCACCGCCGGATGCGTTTCGAGCCAGCCGGCGATGTCGAGCGCATTCGCCGACTGCCTGTCGACGCGCAGCGACAGTGTCTCCATCCCCTTGAGCAGCACCCACGCGTTGAACGCGGACAGCGTCGGCCCCGCGCTGCGCACGAACGGGAACACCTTTTCCATGATGAACTGCCGCGAGCCGACCAGCGCGCCGCCGAGCACGCGGCCCTGGCCGTCGAGGAACTTGGTCGCCGAGTGCATCACGACGTCCGCGCCGAGCTTCAGCGGCTGCTGCAGCGCCGGGCTGCAGAAACAGTTGTCGACGACGAAGAGCGCGTTCGCGGCCTTCGCGATCTTGCCGATCGCCTCGATGTCGGCGATCTCCGTCAGCGGGTTCGACGGCGTTTCGAGGAAGAACATCTTCGTTTCCGGCCGCACCGCGTTCTGCCACGCGTCCAGGTCGGTCGGATCGACGAACGTGGTCGCGACGCCGAACTTGCCGAAAATCTGCGAGAACATGCCGAGCGTCGAGCCGAACAGGCTCTGCGAACTGACGATGTGGTCGCCGGCCTGCAACGCGGCCATCACCACCGACAGGATCGCGGCCATCCCCGACGCGGTCGCCATGCATGCCTCGCCGCCCTCCAGCGCCGCGAGCCGGTCCTGGAACATCGTGACGGTCGGGTTCGTGAAGCGCGAGTACGTGTACGCGTCCTCGGCGTTCCGGAAGCGCTCGGCGGCCTCGGCCGCGTTTGCGAAGCAGAAGCTCGACGTAAGGAAAATCGCTTCGGAATGCTCGTTGAATTCGCTGCGCAGCGAGCCCGAGCGCACGGCGAGGGTATCGAAGTTGAAGTTGTCGTCCATGTTCGTGGGGTTCCGTGGCTGGCCGGGGAAGGCCGATCAACGCCGATGCAAAGGTCAACGCAAAGGCACAAAAAAGCCCGCTTTGCGTCGGCAGAAGCGGGCTTCGTGGATTCGGGTTACCGGTCAGCGGTGGGCGTCGGACGCATACCGCACTGCTGCGCCGGTCGCTTTAGCTGTTTCGGGTTGCCCCGCGTCCGCAAGCTGAGATCAAATCGACGCAAGTCCGTATGCTATCACGGGAATCGCGGCCGCCAGGGCCGCGATGCCGTCGCCGTGGCGCGCGTTCAGTCCACCGACAGTTGCAGATGCAGTTGCGAGCGCGCGACGCCGCCTTCGATCGCATCGCTTGCCGCGTCGCGGTCCGACTGCGCGGCCGGCGCGAGGCGCGCGGTTTCGATGCGGTCGAGGTACGCGCTCGTCACGTCGCCGGTGACGTAGCAGCCGTCGAAGCACGACGCGTCGAAGTCCTTCAGCGCCGGGTTGATGTCGCGGATCGCCTGCTTGAGCGCGGCGACGTCCTGGTACACCAGATGATCGGCGCCGATGATGCGCGCGACTTCCTCGTCGGTGCGGCCGTGCGCGACCAGTTCGCCGCGCGTCGGCATGTCGATGCCGTACACGTTCGGATACTTCACCGGCGGCGCCGCCGACGCGAAGATCACCTTGTTCGCGCCCGCGTGACGCGCCATCTGCACGATTTCCTGCGAGGTGGTGCCGCGCACGATCGAGTCGTCGACGATCAGCACGTTCTTGCCCTTGAACTCGATGCCCATCGCGTTCAGCTTCTGGCGCACCGACTTCTTGCGCACCGCCTGGCCCGGCATGATGAACGTGCGGCCGACGTAGCGGTTCTTGAAGAAGCCTTCGCGATACTCGACGCCGAGCTTCGCGGCGACCTGCATCGCGGCCGGCCGCGACGAGTCCGGAATCGGCATCACGACGTCGATCTTCACGTCGGGCAGTTCGCGCAGGATCTTTTCCGCGAGATAGTCGCCCATGCGCAGACGCGCGTTGTAGACCGGCACGCCGTCGAGCACCGAGTCCGGACGCGCGAGATACACGAGTTCGAAGATGCACGGGTGCAGCTTCGGCGACTGCGCGCACTGCTGCGCGTGGAAGTTGCCTTCGAGGTCGATGAACACGGCCTCGCCCGGCGCCACGTCGCGGACGAATTCGAAGCCGATGCCTTCGAGCGCGACCGATTCGGACGCGACCATCCATTCGGTGCCTTCCGACGTTTCGAGCTTGCCGATGCACAGCGGACGAATCCCGAACGGATCGCGGAACGCGAGCAGCCCGTAGCCGGAGATCAGGGACACGATCGCATACGAGCCGCGCACGCGGCGATGCACGCCGGACACCGTGTTGAACAGCGCCGCCGGGTCCAGTTGCAGGCCGGAACTGGCGAGTTGCAGTTCGTGCGCGAGCACGTTGAGCAGCACTTCGGTGTCGGAATTCGTGTTGATGTGCCGGCGGTCGACGCGGAACATCTCTTCCTTCAGCTGCATCCAGTTGGTCAGGTTGCCGTTATGCGCGAGGATGATGCCGAACGGCGCGTTCACGTAGAACGGCTGCGCTTCCTCTTCGCTCGACGCGGAACCGGCGGTCGGATAGCGCACCTGGCCGATCCCGCAGTTTCCCGGCAGGCTGCGCATGTTGCGCGTGCGGAACACGTCGCGCACCATGCCGTTCGCCTTGTGCATGTGGAAAGTGCTGCCGTTCGCGGTGGCGATGCCGGCCGCGTCCTGACCGCGGTGCTGCAGCAGCAGCAGGCTGTCATAGATCAACTGGTTGACGGGAGAACGGGAAACTACGCCTACGATGCCGCACATGGCAGGTCCTTCAAGAGAGCGAAATCGGTTACGGTGGCTGCGGGCGTCATGCCCCGCGGGACTGCCGGTGCGCCGCGCACGTCACAGGCGCACGTACGCGGCCAGCGGAGCAGGCAACAGCGGTTTCAGTTCGCGCACGCCCTGCTCGGCATAGGGCCGCAGCAGCGCATCGCGCCAGAATTCCTGCTGGGGCAGTTCGGTCAGGCCGCCCAAGGCGACCAGAATCAGCACCAGCACGACGCCTCGCACGACGCCGAACATCAACCCGAGCGACCGGTCCACGCCGGACAGTCCGCTCACCGTCACGAGCCGCGTAATCAGCGCATTCGCGATGCCGGCCACCAGCACCACACCGATGACGATCAGCGCGAACGCGATCAGCCATTGCGTCAGCGCGCCGCCCGGCCAGTGCGCCGGAATCCACGGCACCAGCCGGTCCACGTAACGGCATGCGACGATAAACGCGACGATCCAGCCGATCAGCCCGAAAATCTCGCCGACGAATCCGCGCCACGCGCCGCGCAGCGCCGACAGCGCGATCACCGCCATTACAGCGTAGTCGAACGCGGTCAGCATCGACCGGTTATTCCGCGCCGCCGTTGTTCGCGCCGGCGCCGAGGCCCGCCGAACGCACCTTCGCGATCGCCGCCGACGCCGCCGCGCGGTCCGGGAACGGCCCCGCGCGCAGCAGCGTGCGCATCCGGCCGTTCGAATCCTTGCGGTGTTCGGTATATACGGGCACGCCCGCCGCTTTCAACTTCGCTTGCCACTTGCGCGCGCTCGCGTCGTCCGGAAACGAGCCGAGTTGCAGCGCATAACGTGCACCGGGCGGCGCAGCCGGCGTGCCCGCATCGTCGGACGACGACGAGCCGGGCTTCACGTCGGTATCCGACGGAATCGCCTGGCGCTGCGCGGCGCCCGTGGCCGGCGCGCGGCTCGCCAGCGTCTGCGCGGGCGACTTCGGCGCGCCAGCCGGCTTGGTGGTCTGGGCGCTCTGCGCCGGGGAGACGGATTTCGCTGCCGGGTTGGCCGCCGATTTCGCTGCGGCGGCCGGCGCCGGCGCGCTATCGGTCGAGGCGAGGCTCGATGCGCCCGGCGTCACGCCGGCCGGCGGACTGTCGGGCGCGACGCCCGCCTGGGTGTCTTCGGCGTCGCCGCGGGCCGGCGCCTTCGGCGCGGGCCGCGCGGGAATGTCGATCGCGATGTCGTCGGTGACGGGCTTCGGGTGCGTGTCCAGAATCATCGGCAGCACGATCACCGCGGCCACCACCAGCGCAATCGCGCCGACGAGCCGGCGGCGGGCGCGCTGTTTCTCGGGCAGCGTCGGGTCGAGCAGCATCGCCTCGGCATCGCCCGACCGGTCCGGCCGCCGGCTGCGCCGCTCGACGCGGCCGTTATCGCTGCTCCGGCGGGTCGACGCGCGACCCGAACCGCTACTGGAGCTTCGCCGCGCGGGCGCTTCGTCTTTCTTGCCGAACGAAAAAATTCCCATGTGTGGCTGCTTTTTGCCCCGCTCTTTGCATCCGCTCCACGCGTCGCCTCGCCGGCGCTGCGTCAGTGCTGCTGCGATTTGCGCCAGGCCATCACGCCCGCGACGGTTAGGAAACTGCCGAAAACCACGATTCTATCATTTTCGGATGCGTGTTTACGCGCATCCTGGAACGCCAGCGCCGGGGTGTCGTAACGCGTGACGCTGCTGTCCGGGCCGTCGGTCACGCCCGCATCGCGCAGCGCCGCTTCGAGCTGCGCAGCGCTCGCGCCGCGCGGTCCCGGCAGCGTGGTCACGCACCAGTGGTCGATCTCGCCCTTCAACTGCGCGATCACGCCGGCGATGTCCTTGTCGCGCATCGAGCCGAACACCGCGTACGTGTACGGGAAGTAGCCCATACTGCCGAGATTCTGCGCGAGCACCGCCGCCGCGTGCGGGTTGTGGCCGACGTCGAGCACGATCGACGGCTGGCCCGGCAGCACCTGGAAACGGCCCGGCAGTTCGACGTTCGCGAGCCCGAGGCGAATGTCCTGCGCGGATACCGGCAGCCGGTCGCGCATCGCTTCGAGGCCGGCGAGCGCGGCCGACGTGTTGATCAACTGGTTCGCGCCGCGCAGCGCCGGATACGCGAGCGCCGAACGGCGCAGCGTCCGGCCGACGTAGCTCCATTGCTGGCGCTCGCTGCCCGGCTGCCCTTCGTAGCGGAAATCGCGGCCGAACAGCCACAGATCGGCGCCGATCTCGTTGCCGTGGTCGAGCAGCGTGTGCGGCGGCATCGGGTCCGCGCAGATCGCCGGCTTGCCCGCGCGGAAGATGCCGGCCTTTTCGAGCGCGATCTTCTCGCGCGTGTCGCCGAGATATTCGGTGTGGTCGATATCGATGCTGGTGACGATCGCGCAGTCGGTGTCGAGCACGTTCACCGCGTCGAGCCGGCCGCCGAGGCCGACCTCGAAGATCACCGCGTCGAGCCCGCGCGACGCGAACAGATGCATGATCGCGAGCGTCGTGAATTCGAAATACGTGAGCGACACCGGCTGCGCGAGCGAGCGGCGCACCGCCTCGACCGCCTCGAAGTGCGCGAGCAGTTCGTCGTCGGTCGCCTGCTGGCCGTCGATGCGCGCGCGCTCGTTGAACGACAGCAGGTGCGGCGACGTATGGCAGCCGACGTGATAGCCGGCCTTCAGCAGGATCGTTTCGAGGATCGCGCAGGTCGAGCCCTTCCCGTTGGTGCCGCCGACCGTGAAGATCGGACAGTCGAAGCGAAGCCGCAGCGCGTCCTTCACCTGGCGGATCCGGTTCAGGCCCATGTCGATGCCGACCGGATGCGCGGATTCGAGATGCGTGAGCCACGCGTCGAGATTGGGAAAGGTACTCATCGAACGATTCGGGTTGACGCGAGAGGCGGGAAATGGACTGGAAGCGGACGGCAGACGAGGCGGCGCGTCCCGCCATCCCGCCGGCAGCCCGAATTATCCCGGAAATGACAACGCGCCGCTTGCTTTCGCTCGCGGCGCGCCCAGACGGTGCCGTGCAGCCTGCGGCACCGGCGACGACCAACGCGTCAGGCCACCGCGTCGGCGGGCTGGCGCGACAGCAGCGCGATCAGTCGCGCGATCTCTTCGCGCAGCTTGCGGCGGTCGACGATCATGTCGATCGCGCCCTTCTGCAACAGGAATTCCGCGCGCTGGAAGCCTTCCGGCAGCTTCTCGCGCACCGTCTGCTCGATCACGCGCGGGCCGGCGAAGCCGATCAGCGCCTTCGGCTCGGCGATCACGAC